>Ga0105103_10001356_pt1 | contig 13485 bp, 9 predicted proteins | sample PPLLaktember2015_2_FD_79107 | JGI IMG/M metagenome (GOLD analysis project Ga0105103, IMG submission 79107) | Freshwater sediment microbial communities from Prairie Pothole Lake near Jamestown, North Dakota, USA - PPLs Lake P7 Core (6) Depth... | ecosystem: Environmental > Aquatic > Freshwater >...
CACCGGCCAGCCGTTGCGACGGGCCACGCGGCCCATGCCGCGAATCGGATTCACCACAGTAGGATGCCCCACGGCACTCAAGACGGCCCGATCTCCGGGACTATCGCCGTAAGCAAAGCAGGCCTCTAGGTCCAATTCCAGCTCTTCCGCAAGCCGGTGCACATAGGTGAGCTTCCCATCGCCGTACGGTAGCGGAGGGACCACCTGTCCCGTATAGACTCCCTCCATCTCTTCCAACTGACTGGCGACACACCGATCAGCTTCCAGGGAGTCGGCGATAGGCTCCATCAGAAAATCGAGCGACCCTGTCAGCAGAATCACAAGATGCCCCTCACTCCGGTGTCGCTCAATCGCCGTCATGGCAGCGGGAGACACACGCGGGCAGAGGGCTTCACGACAAAATTCTTCACCAAGCGACTCAATGACTTGCGCAGGCTTTCCCGTCAGATACAATTTGCGTTCACGCAGTGGCTGCAGCGACAGCGACGGAAGATGCCGCAACCACCAGGCCACGCTTGCACGGGCTTCCGGCCAGCCGACCACTCCACGCCGCCGTAGCCAGCGAAAAAATCCCACCTCACTGGCTTCGCCAGGCAACAGCGTATTGTCGACGTCGAAAAACGCGGCGATCGACGTGGCCAAACGATGTTGGGATGCAGAGGAAGCGACCGACATGGGGCAAACGATCTCCTCGACAGAAGGAAACAGGGGAACAGCAGCGTGAAAGTGTGGCAATTCTACCGGACGTCTCCTTTATTGACAAGAATTTTGCCCTACTTCTATAATGCGCCTCCCTCATTCCCGCCACGCTGTGGGATTCGATGTTGCAGGGTTGTTTCAACATCCTGCCGGTAGCCGAAGTGGTGAAATGGCAGACACGCACGTTTGAGGGGCGTGTGGCGCAAGCCGTGCGGGTTCAAGTCCCGCCTTCGGCACCAACTTCATCTCACTCGCCGAACAGTCGCCTCACAGCAGGCGTGTCTGGCGGGTGAGTTCTCTTATCTCAAACACCTCGCCATTTCTGAGCAGTCTCGACGCCGCTCACACCAGGAATCCCGGCACAGACCCATGAACCCTCGGATTGTGCAAGAGCAGGCTGCCGCCCGGTCCATTTGGGTCCGCAATGTTGCCGTAAATATCCGACAGTCCATAGTCGCCTATGGACATGCAGACCCCGACTCAAATCATGCTGACCGCTGAGCTTGCCGCGCAAGGCCTGAGTCACACGAAGATTGCGGCCCATCTGGGACGACACCGGGAGACGATTGGGCTTTGGCTCAACGGGATTGCGACGGACGGGCTCTCGGGCTTTCTCGAACGTCATAGGCAGGCCAAGAAGGGCCCCCGACGGGCTCGCCAAGTCTCGGCGACAATCAAACGGCTGATTGGGGAATTGCAGGTCCATGAGCACGAGTGCTGCGGTCAGAAGATCACCTATTTCCTGGAACGGGAGCATCAGGTCCGATTCTCCGTGCCCAAGATCGATGAGATCCTGGCCGAGAAATACGGGATCCGCTCCAAGTGGCATAAGAATCAGAAACGGGGAGCGGTGCCGCCTTTTTGCAGACCGCGATGACACGACGCGTTACGGGACATGTCGCGGTACTGCAAACTGACGGGGGACCGGAGTTCAAGGGCTCCTTCGCCCAACAAGCCCGCACCTATTGTGATCGGCATCGCATTGCCGGCCGTACAAGAAGAATGAACAGGCCTATATCGAAAGCTTCAACCGCACGTTGCGCAAGGAATGCCTAGGCTGGGGGACCTATCGCGCCGAGGAGCTGCCGCGCTTGATTCCCGCGGTCCACATGTTTCTCGACCGGTATCATTACCACCGGCCGCACTGAGGATTGTCGCCTCTGCGGCCACCCTTGCAACCCCTGGCTGCACAGGAGGACGGACTATCGGATATTTACGGAGAATAATACGACCCCTAGGCTATTCGCATGAATTTCTTTATACTTGTCGGCAACCTATGACCTGTTTCGCACCTATCCCTCGTTGCTATTCTCCCGTGACGCTGTTTGGCCCTTGTCTGTCTCAATTGGCTCTCTTCTTCCTTGCGAAAACCTCAGGTCAGAGCGTCGGGCCTCGACCGGACCGCGAGCGCGGTCTCGAGAAGTCTCGCATGCCGAAGCTGGCCGCGCATTGGAGCCCGACATGGATGTAACCGGAAGCCTCCTGTTTGGCAGCGCCCTTCTCTCTGGAGCCGCTCTCTGGGCGTTCGTTCGCGAACGACGTCATACCTTTCTTCAATCGAGGGTGATTGCCGCCACAAACTCCGGCGTGCTTGTCACCGATGCCTCCGTCCCCCGTCATCCGATCATCCAAGCCAATCCGGCATTCCGGCTCCTGACCGGCTACGCGGAGAGCGAGGTCTTGGGACAATCGACTCACTTTCTGAATGGAACTCAGACCGACCGAACGGCGCTTGAGAAAATCGGGCTGGCTCTTCAGGACAGCCGGGCCTGTCGCGTCACCGTCCGCCATTATCGAAAGAATGGAACTCCATTCTGGAACGAAGTCACGCTCTCCCCCGTCAAGAATCGTGCAGGCACCGTGATCCAGTTTGTCTGGGTGATGAATGATGTCACCCAGCGACAGCAGGCTGAAGAAGCCCTCAAACACACGGACGATCCCTCACATCTGTTGGCTGAGCTCATGACCGAGACCATTCTGGTGATCGACGAAGATAACCGCATTGTCTACATCAATGCCGCCGGAATTCGACTCCTCGGAGCCACTTCTCCGGAACAACTCATTGGGAATCCCCTGGCGGCGATACTGCCTCCTGACCGGCAAATGGCCGCCCGACAACGGCTGCAGCACCTGCGCGGCTCAGGGGATTCACGCACCTGTTACGAAGAGCGATTCGTCTGTTTGGATTCGCACACGCTTCACAAAATCGTCACGGTTATGGTTTCCGCCTCGCCCGTGCTCTGGAAGGGGATGGCTGCCACGTTGCTCTCCTGCGCGGATCTGACCGCGGAGCAACAGGCCCGTTCGACCAACCAGCGACTTGAACAACGATTGACGTCGGCCGAGACCGCAGCCCACGTTGGAAGCTGGGAATGGAATCCGGGAGACAACACCGCGCATTGGTCGAAGGAGCTCTACCGTATTTTGGGCCATCCACAGAACACGGTCGTTCCCAGCCATGACCTGTTCCTGTCCTCGTTCCATCCGGATGATCGAGATCGCCTCCATATGGCCCTGACTCAGTATCTTGAGAGTGCCACACCCCTGGATGTAGGCTGCCGCATTGTGCAGCCGAATGGCACCGTTCGCCATGTGCACTGCCTCGGAGAAGAGATTGTCAGAGACTCAGCGAATCAGCCGATCCGGGTGACCGGCACCCTTCAAGATCTCACTCCACACGTAATGATGGAGCAGATTGCACACGATCGGGATGAACAATTCCGATCGGTCGTAGAATCCGCCCAGAACGGCATCCTCCTGACGTCAGAGGACGGAACGATTACGCTGGCGAACGCGACCCTTGAAAAGATATTCGGCTACGGTCGCGGCGAGCTCATCGGCCATTCGGTCGACATCCTCGTGCCGGATGAATTCAAGTCCAGCCACGCCGATCAGCACCGAAGCTTCTTCTCCTCACCGGTCTCTCGCCCTATGGGCGCCGTTCGTGAGTTTCTCGCGCGAAGAAAAGACGGGACGGAGATCTCTGTTGAAATCGGACTCGCCCCGCTTCGCACGTCAACCGGAACTCACGTCCTTGCCACCATTGTGGATATATCCGCTCGCAAAAACCTGGACGAACTGCTGCGTGAGAAAGATGCCTTGAATCAAGCCGTGCTCGATTCATTGACGGCTGAGGTTGCCGTGCTCGACCAAACCGGCCAGATCACGGCCGTCAATACCGCGTGGCGGCAATTCGGACAGACCATCGCCGGCGAGACTGCCCCAATCTCGCCGGGACAAAACTACCTTGTGAGCCTCAAGAACGCGGCCCAAGGAGGGGATGCCACTGCGCAGAGCGCGCTTGAAGGGATCGAGGCAGTCCGAACAGGGACCCGTGACCGGTTTTCGCTCGAATACCCTTGCCAGACTCCCACTGAGGCTCAGTGGTTTGCCATGACCGTCATGCCGATTCACGGACCCTGGGACGGATTGGTCGTCACACACGAAGAGATCTCGACCCGCAAACAGGCGGAAGAAGAGCGAGAACAACTCCTCACTCAAATGCAACACCTCCAAAAGATGCAGGCGATCGGAACCTTGGCCGGCGGGATCGCGCATGAGTTCAACAATAGCCTGACCGCCGTCCTTGGATTCAGTGAACTGGCCCTCAAAGCTATCTCCAAAGATCACAAGATTCGACGACACCTCGATCAGATTATTGCCGCAGGACGGAAGTCCCGAGACCTGGTCCATCAACTCCTCGCTTTCAGCCAGCAAGGGCGCCATCTCAAACGCCCGCTCTCTTTGCACATCCTCATCAAGGAATCACTGAAACTACTCCGGCCGCTCGTCCCCTCCTGGGTCCATCTCAACGAGCGCATCCATGTGCCGACGCCGCCGGTGTCCGCCGATTCCTCCCAGATGCATCAGATGCTGCTCAATCTTGTGGAGAACGCGTTGCGCGCGATGCAGAAAACGGGTGGGACCCTCACCGTCGCGCTGGAGGAAGTCCAGGTTGCACAACTGCGAGTCGGCCCCCAGGCTCGACTGGAGCCCGGCGCTTATGCGCGGCTGATGGTCCAGGACACAGGGGAAGGGATGCCTCCTGACATTCAGGAACGCATCTTCGATCCCTTCTTTACCACGAAGGATCTTGGCACAGGGCGCGGCATGGGCCTCGCGGTCGTGCATGGCATCATCACAGCCCATGGTGGAACCATTTTTGTGGACAGCGCCCGGGGAACCGGCACGACCGTCGAGGTCTACCTGCCGATTATCCCCTCCCTGAACGCCGCTGCCGTTTCTCCCAACGCCGAAGAGCCGCTTCCGCAAGGGCATGAGTGCGTCCTCTTTGTCGACGATGAGGAATCCCTTGCCCGTTTTGGAGGGGAGATGCTAGAGTCGCTGGGATACTATGCCGTGGTGCGTATGAGTGCATCGGAAGCCTTACAGGCATTTCGCATGGCCCCTCAGCGGTTCGACCTTCTGATCACCGACGTCACGATGCCGAACATGAGCGGCATTGCCCTAGCGAAGGACTGTCGCCTATTGCGTCCCGATCTTCCAATTATTCTCTGTTCAGGATCGGAACACATGCTGTCCGCAGAAGCTAAGCAAGTCCAAGGCATGACCAAATATGTCTTAAAACCGCTGCTGCTGCAGGATGTGGCTCGCACCATCAGGCAGGTGCTCGACCAAGCGGCCTCGGAGACTCCGTCAGCCCATCAGCGATACCGTGAACTCGCCCGCGAACTTGTTGAGGAACACGATGCCATCAGTCCTAGTCGTTGACGACGAAGATCAAATCCGCCAGCTGATCCGAGAGACCCTGGAGCAGGCAGGATACGACGTACAGGAAGCCAGCAACGGGAAGCAGGGCCTGGAGCGGTATCGGACCAAGCCCGCGGATCTCGTCATCATGGACATTCTGATGCCCGATCAAGACGGGCTCGAAAGTATCATGACCCTGCGCCGTGAGTTCCCGGCCTCGCGCGTGATTGCCATTACCGGTGGCAGTGACATGATCGGCATCCTGAATTTCCTCGATGTGGCCAAAATGCTTGGCGCCCGACGAACCCTTCAGAAGCCGTTCGATATGCAGACGCTTCTGGATGCGGCCCAATCAGAACTCAGTCACTAGCTCACGTCCATAAACCCTCACTACAACGTTGACATCACGGCATCCTGCCCGGCACACTGCCGCCTCCATGCCTCCAGCCACTCAAAAAATCATGCTGCTGAATATCAGCCTCGGCACACTCGTCGTGGCCATAGGATTCTGGCTGCTCTGGGGCACGCTGGTGCCCGGGGTGGTTGCTCTGTGGGTCGCACTGGTCGCGTCGTTTTTATATTGGAAGTGCCGCACCGTCACGGAGATTTGGGCCTGGTCGACACTGTTGCTCGGACTCGAGAGTTTCGCGTGGCCGCTGCAACTGATGGTACAGCTCAAATCAGCTGCAGCAGGACCCTCCGATGAAGAGATGGGTACGATCCTCTCCGCGGTGGTCCTTGGCCTGTTCTCATCGGTCTTTTGGATGTCCTTTTCCTACGGCCTGTTCAAACGAAAGCCAGGAACACCGGCACCCCCGACCACCTCCTCCACACCTGAACACACCAAACAGCCCTCACGCCAGAAGAAGCGATAGCCTCTCACCCCATATCGACCGGATCGACATCCACACTAAACTTGAAGGTCCGACCCGGATACGCTCGCTCCATCGTCTCGAGCGATCGGCGGACTCCGTCACGCATCGCCGTGCGATCTCCACCCTTGACCATGATGTGCCACCCCAATGTCCCTCTGGAGCCCACCCCCGTCGCCGACACCGGTCCGAGAACGACGATCCCCTGGCTCTGTGGATCAGCCGATAGACTCTGCTGCGCCGATGCCGATCCAGATGGTGTCGCAACGAGCATTTTGTGTAATTCGCTTACCCATCGCTGCGCCGCTACCTCGGTCAGCCGCCGATCTTTCCCTGACACCGTCAGATAGATGAGATGCTGGACCGGCGGGTAACCCAACAAGCGACGCGCCTGAATCTCCTCATCATAAAATATGGCCGGATCGTGCGTTGCCACCGCTTGCATAACGTGATGCATCGGCAAAGAAGTCTGCAAGATGACACGCCCCCCTGAGGGCGCCGGCCGCGCCAGATTCACCGCATCAACCAACAACTGATGGGTCCGTTCAGCCGCTCGAAAATCCGGGAGGTGCAGACCGGAATCGGCATGGACAATTCCAACGAGACCGACCGGCAGAATAGGCTCCCGTTGAAACAATGCCTGTGTCCCGATCAGGATGTCCCAGGTACGGGCATGGACTTGCTGCCACAGTCGACGCGTGGACACCACCCCGCGAGTCGTGTCGCGATCAATTCGGAGAATCCGTGCCCCGGGAAACAGCCGGCGGACTTCCTGCTCGATTCGTTCCGTTCCCTCGCCAATCGGGCTTAAGCGTGATGCTCCACAGGCTCCACAGATTTCCGGCAGCGACTCTCTACGCCCGCAATAGCGACAGACAAGGCGTACGGATTCCCGATAGTACACGAAGGCAACGGCACACGAAGGACAGCGCGGCACCCATCCGCAATCGCGACAGACGAGAGCCCCGGCATATCCCCGGCGGTTGAGAAACAGAATTGTGCGATCCTGTTGCGCCACCGTGGCTCGCAGGGCCGCCGTGAGTGTTGCGCTGAATGGCAATCCACCAAACTCCCGGCTCATATCTACCAGTTCGATGTGGGGAAAACTGTCTGGCTCTCTGCATTGAGCCACCCGCTCGATCCCGCCCACGCTCCGCACTTCCAGAGACGGATGGGCAGATCCATACACCAGCAGCGCAGACTCGCGCTGCGCCCGCATCCATGCCACTTCTCGTGCATGATAGTGCGGCTCCTGAGGCTCTTTGAGGGCGGAATCTTCTTCTCCATCAACCCAAATCAACCCGATCGATCGAAGTGGATAAAAGATAGCCGAGCGGGTACCTATCACAATCTGCGGAGTTACCTTCCCATTCAGTTCAGCATCGATTCCCGACACACCACGGGACTGAATCGTGACAGAGTATGTTGTGGCCTCTTGAAGGACCTGAGCCAACCACTGGGCTCGCACCACTTCACCAATAATAATGAGAACGGACCGCCCTTGTTCCAGAACAAATTGGGCAAGCCTTGCCATGATACCGACTCGATAGTCCAAGACCCCGTCGATCAGCACCCTTGTCGGGCAAGCCTGCATGAGCATCTGGAGCCGCTGCATCACCTCAACCGCTGGAGCGATCGGCACACATACGGGGGTCGAGAGTTCACTCCCGGCCTCACTCCCGCGGATACGAGACGGACGATTGGAGACGGCTCCCTCGTTCCGGAGAATCCATTGTTGAGCTTCGAGAAACAGAAGGGCCTCACGGTTACTGCTCCGTCGAGACGACTGAATGGTGGAAGTTGAGAGGCCCTTCTTCCTACGCGCGATTCGTTGGAGTAGCGGAAGATGCACGTCCGGACAACGCCCTTGTTCCAAGGCGAGACGTCCCTGTGATGTGACCACATAACACCATTTCGGTTGAGCAACCGCGCGAGCCGGCGGCGACACAAGCCGTAGACACTGCCCCCAGGGAGCGATATATTCTTCGGCGACCTGCCGCGAGAGTTCGAACATCCCGGGAGAAAACCCGGACAAACCGTTGCCATCCGACACTGAAGTGATGGCTTTCAGTTGGGACGCAATCACCCCGCCGGGCAGATCACGAGTCAGTCCCACAACGGCCCCCTCCAACGTTGTTCGCCCAAATGGCACGACAACCCGCTGGCCCACTCCAACTCGGGTCAGAAGCGACGGCGGAACCAGATAGGTGAAGGTCTTCGTCAGATGCCGAGGGACAATCACGTCGGCAAACATGGGCACGTTCGGACAATCGATACGTTGATTAGAATCGATGGGCATCCGGCATTCTAGCAGCGAGCCGAAAGCCAGAACAATGAAGAGAAAGACGCGAGGGGAGAACAACCGCAGAAGAACTGTTCAAGGGGCGGGCGCATATCCCATGTGTCCGCCCCTTGAACACACACTTACTCTAGAGGCCGACCAGCGGGTACAGCCGGATCCTGCGCGGCTGGAGCTGAGAGTCCCGCCGGGCCAGAAGAGTCAGGAAGACTGAGCGTCCCAGGCCCGTCGTTGGCCGGGAGGGCGTCCTGCCCGGTTGCTGAAGAGTCAGCGGGGCTACCAACGGCATCCTGTGCAGCAGGAGCAGATAGAGAGTCCTGAGCGCCTTTAGCGCTGAGGCTGGCAGGATCACTATCCAGCTTGTCTGCTGTCTTTGGCATCGCCGGCTGTGAAGGATTGCCCTCAGTTGAGGCGGGAGCGTAGAGCAAGACTTCCACCCGCCGATTGCTGGTCCGGCCCTCTTCAGTTGCGTTCGTCGCGACCGGGCGTCCATCACCATACCCGACGGAAGCCAGACGAGCGGAATCCAATCCGCCTTTTTCGACCAGATAGCGAAGGACACCGCTCGCGCGGGCCTTGGACAATTCCCAATTGCTCGGATACCGCGACTTCAGAGTCGGACCGATCTCGACATTGTCCGCATGACCCTCGACCCGGATCATTCGCGCATCCCCGCTGGTACGCAGATACTCGATCAATTGATCCAGGACTTTGTATCCCTCCGGCCGAATTGAAGCCTCTCCTGAATCGTATCGGAGAAAATTCGTGATTTCGCCAAGATTCAACCGGCTCTCTCCCGCGGCATCTTGCACCTTCAGCTTCCTCGCAACGAGATCCGACGGAACCGCTGCCACCGTCTTCTCCATCTGGAGAGACTTGGGCTGAGACAGCGGCTGAACGGGGGTCGCGACGGGTAAAACCGCCGGCGCAGAATGCCCTACCAGTTTGAATCGATCGCCCTTCATCACTCTGGTCTTGGCGCCCTGGATCATGGCTGTCGCCGTCCTATCCTCCGTCGCGATCACTTTCAATTGTCCGATTTTCCGCGGCGGGAGCCCCTGGCTGTGGCGATGCAACTCCAGAAGGTCTCCGTTCCTGAGACCATCTCCTTTTCCACGGTCGAGATAGACAACATCGAACTGCGACACCATAGTCATGGGCTTATCGGCCTGGAGCTCGACGATCATTCCCCGGAGTTCCGCCACATCACTCACTTGGCTGGGTTCTTCTGAAGAAACCGGCAGCACAAAACGCATCACAGGATCGCCAGGAGCAATCACCCCATAGCTCCGCACGACTTCAACCGTCGTCAGGGCATGTTCCGCTTGCGTTACCTGCACCACCGCCAGCCGGATTACGACAAACCCCAAATACTCGCCTGTGGCCGGGTGAAAGACCTTCCGCACTCGACGATAGACGGTATACAGATCCCCCGGCGCAACGTCATGCGGGTTATTGAGCTTCAAATACAACGTATCATTGGCCCCCAAAATCATTCGGTCGCCGGTCGACTGATTGTCACCGGTGATAAGGTTCACGATGCCATCACGAGGGGTCGTTTTTTGAATCGTGCCCGCAGCAAACGCCAAGGCGCCTTCCCCAAATCGTATGGTGCTCGTATCAACCGGCTGGGCTCCAGCCGGCGCCGTGACCACACACAATGCCAGCGCCAAGAAGAGAGAAGTAGTCGTTTTCATAAATGTTGTCCTTGGTTGAGGCGAGTGGATCTTCGCAAACCATAGCAAGTAATAGGGTATTGTCAAGAATTTCTCCTGATTGGACAGTAGTTTGACGGAGGTTTTTGCAAGGTGCTATCGTACAGGAGCTCGGTCAACGCTCTCCATCCAAAGGGAATTGGCATCAGAGGACATGACTCCCCCAAAGTCACCGTATAATCCCGATCCGACGAAACAACCGCGGATCGAAACTCAAATCCACCGGCGCCTGAAAGCGAAGGCCTTCTCCCCGCTGGAAGCGGAATGGGACCTCTCTCAAGGAACTCCTCCAACCCAGCTTCGAACCCCTGCCACCTCTCGCTTACCTCGAATTCCAAAGTAGAATAACGAGTTATTCACGCCCACTTCCAACCAACTCACCAAATCCTCGAAACCGATCAATCAGCGAGCAGCTTCCGCTCTTTCAAACTGCGCGTGCCGCATCCTCATGCCCTAGGGCTTTCGGGTCCATTTCCGTAGGTCCTTTGTCCGCTTGCTATCCCCCAGAGTGCAGAACTAAGATCTCGACTCTTCTTTCCAGTTCAACATCTTGCGAGATGGGAACGATGAGCGGTCTTGATCTTCTGCTTGAGTACCTCACCAGATATTTCCCGATACTGCTATTCATATTCATCGCTCTGGCATTCGGGGTGGTGACGCTGGTGATCAGTTATTTTGTGCAACCGAGATATCCTGAGCCGGAAAAGTTATCGACCTATGAGTGCGGATCCGAACCATTTTCAGATGCCCGCATGCCGTTTCCCGTCCGGTATTACGTCTTCGCGATGCTGTTCGTAATCTTCGATATTGAAGTCATTTTTCTGTATCCCTGGGCCATCGTATTCGAAAAACTCGGGATCATTGGGTTGGTTGAAATGATGGTGTTTATCGCGCTGTTCCTGGTCGCGTATGTCTACGCCTGGCGAAAAGGGGCACTTGAATGGGACTGATCCAACTGGGGCGGCCGGACAAGGACGGCTCTCCCGATGTCATTACTACCACCGTTGAAAAGGCCGTAAACTGGGCACGCAAAGGCTCGCTCTGGCCCATGACCTTCGGCCTGGCCTGCTGCGCGATCGAAATGATTGCCGCGGTGTCATCCCGCTATGACATGGATCGCTATGGAGCGGGTGTCTTTCGTGCCTCCCCCAGACAGTCCGACTTGATGATTGTTGCTGGTACGGTCTGTCGACGCATGGCCCCGGTGATCCGGAAGATTTACGACCAGATGCCCGAACCCAAGTACGTCATTGCCATGGGATCCTGCGCCACCTCCGGCAATATCTATGACAGCTATAGCGTCGTTCAGGGTGTCGACCGGTTCGTCCCCGTCGATATTTATGTTCCGGGTTGCCCGCCCACGCCGGAGGCACTGTTCGACGGCATTCTGAAATTGCAAGAACGCATTATGCAAAAGCGGGTGTTTGTGAAACAGCCAGACCAGGTCAAAGCCAGCCTGAAGGTCTAGGAAACGGCACGATGCATCAATTAGCGCAACGAGTGCAGGACACCTTTCCGGTGGGTTTCGTGTCGTCAAATGAGTGGCGCGGGGACATCTCCGTAACCGTCACGAGAGACAAGGTGCACGAAGTCGCTCAGTTTCTGCACGACGACCCGGGGATGGACTTTGACTACATCGTCCATGTCAGTTCCGTAGACTGGCCCGATGACGAAGAACGCTTTGAAGTGGTCTGGGAGTTCTATGCGATCCGAAAACGCCAGCGCATCAGACTCAAGACCCGGGTCCCGGAATCTGATTGCATCGTCGACTCCCTGACCGACATCTGGAAAGGTGCCGATTTCATGGAGCGCGAAGTGTACGACATGATGGGGATCCGCTTCCGCAATCACCCGGACCTGCGCCGCATCCTGATGCCCGACGATTACACGGAAGGCTATCCGCTGCGGAAAGATTTCCCGCTTCGCGGGAAGGGCTGGCGGGACACGTTTGATTTCCTCGACGAAGTGCCTCGATAGGAACGAGATTGGCTCATGGCGTTTGAAGACCAGAGAACGACAGTCTATAAAGTCGACCCGGAACATCCGGAGAGCGAATCGCTCCCAACGCTCCGGACCGAGGAACTGCTTCTCAACATGGGGCCGCAGCACCCGAGCACCCATGGTGTCCTCAAAGTGATTTTGGAACTGGAAGGTGAACGGCTCGTCAAATCGACGCCGGTTTTGGGCTTTCTCCACCGCGGGGTAGAAAAGCTCGCCGAGGATGGCACCTATCACCAGTTTATTCCCCATACCGACCGGCTCGATTATGTCTGCGCGATGTACAACAACTTCGCCTATTGCCGCGCCGTTGAAAAACTTCTGAATCTCCAGGTGCCTGCTCGGGCCGAATACCTCCGTACGATCGTCGCGGAGGTTCAGCGCATCATCGGCCATCAGTTCTGGCTGGGAACCCAGGCGCTCGACATCGGCGCCATGACCGTCTTCTTCTATTGTTTCCGCGACCGTGAAATTCTGTTGGACTGGTTCGATGAACTCTGCGGTGCCCGATTGACCACCAGCTGGTACCGTATCGGCGGAGTCGAACGCGACTTCACACCGTCCTTGCTCGACAAGCTCAAGAAATTTCTCGACTATTTTCCGCCCAAGATCGATGAGTACATCGTCTTCCTGGAAACGAACCGTATCTGGGTTGCGCGCACCAAAGGTGTTGCCGTCATCTCAGCCGAAGATGCCGTCAGCTTCGGCCTCAGCGGGCCGACCTTGCGCGGATCTGGAGTTGATTACGATCTGCGCAAATATGAGCCGTATTCGGCCTATCCTAAATGCGAATTCAGTGTGCCGGTGGGAAAAAACGGCGACACCTACGATCGCTATTGGATCCGGGTCATGGAACTGTACGAGAGCGTGAAAATCATCCGCCAGTGCCTGGAGCAGATGCAGGAAGGTCCGATCATGGCGGATGTCCCGAGCGTGACCCTGCCGCCGAAGGAACGGGTCTTCACGAATCTCGAGGCCATGATTCAGCAGTTCAAACTCTTCTCGCAGGGCTTCAATGCCCCTCCGGGGGAAATCTATTGTGGAACGGAAGCGCACAAGGGTGAGCTGGGATTCTACATTGTCAGCACAGGCGGGGGGAAACCCTATCGTCTGAAAATCCGCGCCCCCTCCTTCATCCATATGGGCGCATTTGATTATATGTCACGCGGGTATATGATCGCCGACGCCATTA
>Ga0105103_10001357_pt1 | contig 13484 bp, 13 predicted proteins | sample PPLLaktember2015_2_FD_79107 | JGI IMG/M metagenome (GOLD analysis project Ga0105103, IMG submission 79107) | Freshwater sediment microbial communities from Prairie Pothole Lake near Jamestown, North Dakota, USA - PPLs Lake P7 Core (6) Depth... | ecosystem: Environmental > Aquatic > Freshwater >...
GCCATATCTCTCGGAGAGCCTCTCGCTCAAGCGGAGCGCCAATGGCAGGCCCCCAGGCCCGCGAAGCGCACCCCGAAGGTAGGTACCCAAAGAGGTGCAACCTAACTGCCCCGAAAGGGCGCCCCAGGGCGTGGGAATACCGACAAGCGTAGATTGCTGGCTCAGGTGAAGTCCTAGGAAGCCTGAATGCGCCACGTCATTGCCAGTATGGTTGTATGCCTGCTTGCCGCCTGCTCAGGCATTCCGTCAGCACCGGCACTAAGCTGCACCACTGCCTACCAGTGCGAGGTCCAGGGGTATGCGAGGGCGGGCAACTGACAGGAAGCCGAAGCAGTCGGAATGCCGGGCTGCTTTGCGCAATCGGCTTCTGGCGCGGACTGCGTGCAGCCAATGATTGACGCATCACCCTTGCACGCGAACGGCACGGCTGGTCTCGAGTGCCTTGACCGGCGACCGCTTCAGACTGGGTCCGGTCATTCGACTATCCGATCTGCCTGCTCCGAAGCAGTCGTTTGAGGTGCAAGCCGGCGGTCAGCAGTGTGGCGATGAAATCGAAGGGAGGGGCACCGGCGTTCGGCCAGCAGGAGTCGTTCGCCATGGACTCCTTCCCTGCCCCTCATTTCCTTCATTGACTGCCCTCGATGACGGCATATCGTGCGCCGGCGTGACCGACTGCTGGAAGCGGCGTGATGGAGCTAGCGCATCGCCTACGCGGTCGGCACGAGCGCAGCAGCACCGGGCAGCCGTGCAGACTTGCGCGTCGGCTCGAAGGGTCTGGTCGTCAGCGCGCCCTTCAGCCTAGACGCAAACTCCGACGCTGGCATCGGGCGTCCGAAGTGGAAGCCCTGCGCCAGGTCGCATGCGAGTGAACGCAGGAAGGCCGCCTGCCCTTCGGTCTCGACGCCCTCCGCGACGACGCGCAGGTTAAGACCACGCGCCATCGCGATGATGGCGGTGACGATGGCCGCGTCGTCCGGGTCGTCGATGAGGTCCTTGACGAAGGACCGGTCGATCTTCAGCGTCTGGATCGGAAAGCGCTTGAGGTAGGACAGGCTTGAGTAGCCGGTGCCGAAGTCGTCGATCGCCAGGTGCACGCCCATGTCGTGAAGCTGCGCCAACGTGCGCACAGTGTCGTCTGCGTGGTGCATCAGCATGCCTTCGGTCAGCTCCAGCTCGAGCAGTTGCGGCGCGAGGCCGGTGTCGCTCAACACTTGTTCGATCGTGCCGACCAGATGCTTCTGTCTGAACTGTCGCGGCGACAGATTGACGGCGATGCGCAGCCCGGGCTGTTGCAGCTGCCAAGCCTTGGCCTGCGTGCAGGCCTCGCGCAACACCCATTCGCCGAGTGGCACGATGAGGCCGGTGTCCTCCGCTACCGGAATGAATTCGGCCGGCGAGACCACCCTCTGGTCGGGCTGCGGCCAGCGCAGCAGCGCTTCGGCACCGGCGATGCCGCCACTGGCCAGATGGATCAACGGCTGGTAGTGCAGAGCGAATTCGCCGCGGTCCAGCGCGCGCCGCATGCTGGTCTCGGTCGAGAGGCGGCGGCTCACCCGCTCGTTCATCTGTGGGCTGAAGAATTGGTAGTTGCCACGCCCCGATTCCTTGGCGTGGTACATCGCAGTGTCAGCATTGCGCAGCAGCGCCTGTGCGTTGTCGCCGTCCTCTGGATAGACCGCGATGCCGATGCTGGCCTCGGCTGGCAACTGGTGACCCGCCACGTCGAACGGTCGGGACAGCTCGGCCAGGATGCGCGCGGCCACGCGCGCCGGCTCAGCGCCATCGGCCACCTCCGGCAGACTAATGATGAACTCGTCGCCGCCCAGTCGCGCAGCGGTGTCCTCGGCACGCAAGCAGGCCGTCAGGCGGGCCGCCACGGCCTGCAGCAACCGGTCACCCACGCCATGGCCGAGTGAATCGTTGACGTTCTTGAAGCGGTCGAGGTCCAGGAACAACAGGGCCACGTTGTTGCCACTGCGGCCGGCGCGGGCGATTGCTTGCTCGAGGCGGTCGGTGAGCAAAGTGCGGTTGGGAAGGGCGGTGAGCGCGTCGTGGTGCGCCATGTGCGTCACACGCTGGTCGGCCAGGCGCCGCTCGACGATCTCTGCTTCCAGCCCCTGGTTGGCATGCGCAAGTTCGGCCGTGCGCTCAGCGACCCGCTGCTCGAGTGTTGTGTGCGCGTCGCGCAAGGCGGCTTCAGCAACCTCGCGCTCGCGGTACTGGCGCCGTATCGTTCTGTCGGCATGGCGCACAATGGAAAACAGCGCACCGTAGAGCAGGCAAAGGATGCCGACCACGCCGAGCACGACCTGCCACTGGGTCTGCGTGATGCGCGCCAGGAAGGGCGTCACGTCGTCGTAGACCTCGAACACCGCCAAGATGGGGCCGCTTGGCGAGCGGCGTACCGGCAGGTAGGTAGACAGCAGGTCTCGGTCCTCAATCGTGCGATCGAAGGCGCTGAACTGGTTGCGGTGGGTCAGCTCGCTGAGCACCTGACCAGCACGCGCAGCCTGGAAGCCGGCGTTGCCGCTCTTGTCCTCGCCGATCTGCTTGGCCTCGGAAGAGAAGACCGTGCGACCACGCAGGTCGTACACCTTGACCTTCGCCACCGATAGGCCCTTGACATGATCGACCAGCGACGCCGCCAGGGTGGCACGGCCCGGATGGTCGTTCAGCTGCGCGGCGGGCAAGGCATCGGCGGTGGCCAGGTAGGGCGCTAGGCGGGGCCACATCGAGTTTGCCAGGACCACGGTGAGCGCCCGGTTATTGGCCTCGCCCATCGCCACCAGCGACCGCACCGCGAATTCGCGGTAGAAGAAACCCAAGGCGGCCGCGGCGGCGGCGATCGAAACCAGGCTGGTGAGTGAGAAGTAGCGCAGGAGCCTGAACATGTTCCTCCCACCATAGTTCGATCCCCAACGGGAAGCCACTGATACTCCTTTTCGGCGCCCGGCTGCGGAGGTTGACGGTCTGCGGAGTGATGCAATGCTCAGTTGCCGCTGCGCTGCCGCTGTCAACGACCGCAATGCGGCAGACAGTTTGGCATGGTCAACGACAGGAGAGGGTCGGGCCCTGACAGCCACTCCGGCGAACTCGCCGCCTGCTTGCCGTCATTCCGATTGATGGCGCCGGTTTGCTGACGCTCGCCGCGGATGGTCCCGGCAAGACGCGTGGGCCGGTGACCGGAAGCTTGGAGGCTGTTCAATCATGGCGACCGAATTTGGCCGGCGCAGCGAACCGCAGCCCGCTGTGGGGCAGTTCAAGACTGGGTGCGGCCGTTCGGATTTCGCGGGCGAATGTCAGCAGTCGCCGTAACCGGCCTCTCAGGTCTCGGTCCGGCCCCTGACCGCTCTCCGGTTCTTGCCGGCCACAAGCCGTCGGCGGCGAACGACAGCTTCGCGGCACCTCACTCCGCCGCTCTGACGGAAAGCGGCTTGCATGGCGCATTGGCCAAGGGACATGTCCGTGCGAGTCGCGCCAGCAAGCGGCTGGGCCTCGCCCACGGCGCCCCGCAAACTCGCTGGCTGAAATCGGGCACCGGGATGCGCTCGGCGGTAGGGAGCGAGGTGCTGGCGCCTTGGGCCATCGCCGTATTGTGTGACGCGCCGGCGCGCCGGTAATCCCCAGTTCAGGCGAGGCCGATCGATCGGCCGCTGCTTGAGCTTGCTTACTCCTTGACCGACCCGGTCATGCCGGAGACGTAGTACTCGACGAAGAACGAGTAGATGAAGGCCACCGGCAGCGAGCCGAATAGCGCGCCGGCCATCAGCGAGCCCCAGTGGTACACGTCGCCTTCGACCAGCTCGGTGACCACGCCCACCGGCAGTGTCTTGATTTCGCTCGATGAGACGAAGGTCAGCGCATAGATGAACTCGTTCCACGACAGCGTGAAGGCGAAGATGCCGGCCGAAATCAGCCCCGGCACCGCCAGCGGCAGCACGATCTTCACCAGGATCTGCCAGCGGTTGGCGCCGTCGATCAGCGCACATTCCTCCAGCTCGAAGGGGATGGTCCGGAAGTAGCCCATCAGCAGCCAGGTGCAGAACGGGATCAGGAAGGTCGGGTAGGTCAGGATCAGCGCCAGCCGGGTGTCGAACAGCCCCAGCTGGAACACCACCGACGCCAGCGGGATGAACAGGATCGACGGCGGCACCAGGTAGGCCAGGAAGATGGCCAGCCCGGTCTGCTTGGCGCCGGAGAAGCGCAGCCGCTCGATCGCATAGGCCGCCAGTACCGAGGCCGCCAGCGAGAAGAAGGTGGCCACCACCGAGACCAGCACCGTGTTCCACATCCATTGCGGGTACGCCGTCTGGAACAGCAGCTTGTTCACGTGGGCCAGTGTCGGCTCGATGATCCAGAACGGATTGCCGTCGCGCGACAGCAGTTCCTTGTTCGGCTTGAACGAGGTGATCGCCATCCAGTAGAACGGGAACAGCAGCACAAACAGGAAGGCCGTCAGCGGCAGGTACACCGTGACCAGCTTGCGTGGCGTGGACTCCAGGAAGTCCATGCCGACGGCGTCGTTGCCTGACTGGCTCACTTGTCGGCTCCCCCCTGCTGCCAGGCGCGGCGCTGCAGCCCGAAGTAGCTGAACAGGATCGCGCCCAGCAGGAAGGGCACCATCGCGATCGAGATGGCTGCGCCTTCGCCCAGCGCCCCGCCGGAGATGGCGCGCTGGAAGGACAGCGTGGCCATCAGGTGCGTGGCATTGAGCGGGCCGCCGCGCGTGATGACGTAGATCAGCTGGAAGTTGGTGAAGGTGAAGAGCACCGAGAAGGTCATGACCACGGCGATGATCGGCGTCAGCAGTGGCAGCGTGACGTGCCGGAACTGCTGCCACGGCGTGGCGCCGTCGATGGCCGAAGCCTCGTAGTACGACGGCGAGATGGTCTGCAGCCCGGCCAGCAGCGTGATGGCGACGAAGGGCACGCCGCGCCAGACGTTGGCGGCGATGACCGAGAAGCGCGCGTTCCACGGCTCGCCGAGGAAGTCGATGTACTTGTCTATGAGCCCCATCTTCATCAATGCCCAGCTGATGATCGAGAACTGCGCATCGAAGATCCACCAGAAGGCGATCGCCGACAGCGCCGTCGGCACAATGTAGGGCAGCAGGATCACCGCGCGGAAGAAGGATTTGAAGCGCAGGTTCTTGTTCAGCAGCAGCGCCAGCCACAGGCCGAGGAAGAACTTCAGCACGCTGGCCACTGTGGTGTAGAAAAGTGTGTTGAACAGCGCCAGCTGCGTGACGCTGTCGGTGGCCAGGAAGATGTAGTTCTCCAGGCCGATCCACTCGCCGGGCCGCCCGACCTTGGCGTCGGTGAAGCCCAGCCACACGCCCAGGCCGAGCGGATAGGTCAGGAACAGCAGCAGCAGCACCGCTGCCGGCAGCATGAAGATCAGCCCGAGCGCATTGCGGCTGTTCTGGAGCTTGTCGAGCATGCGCCGCCCGCCTCAGGCTGTGAGGCGGGCGCTGCGGGCCGCTCGCGGGGAGCGCAGCGTCATACCTTGTAGTAACGCTCCGCCCGCTTCTGCGCGCGCTCCATCGCCTCCTTCGGCGTCTTCGAGCCGCTGATCGCCTCGGCCACCATGTTGACGACGATGAAGTCGGCGGCCGCGCCGGCCGAGGCGTAGCCCAGCTTGCCCGCGTAGCCCGCCGGACGCAGGTTCTTGACCGCGTCGCGGTAGGGCGTGTTCTTCGGGTCGATGGTCCAGATCGGCAGCTTGGCATAGCCGTCCAGCGGCGTCGCGATGTAGGCGCCGGCACCGGTCAGCCAGGCGCCGAACTGATCCTGTTCCATCATGAACTGCAGGAACGCCTTGGCGGCGTTCGGGTACTTGGTGTACTTCATGACCATCTGGTTGAAGAACAGGTGCGACTCGGTCGCCGTGCCCACCGGCCCGATCGGGTACGGGGCATGCTGGATGTCGGCCGCCATCTCCTTAAGCTTGGCATCGGGCGAGTTCTTCGTCGCATAGTAGATCGAGATACCGTTGTTGGTGATCGAGATCTGCCCGTCCAGGAAGGCCTTGTTGTTGTTCGGGTCCAGCCATGACAAGGTGCCCGGAACGAAGGTCGAGTACAACTCCTTGCCGTACTCGAGCGCCTTCATCGTCTGGAGGCTGTCGATGACGACCTTGTTGTTCGCATCGACCAGCTGGCCGCCATGGGACCAGATCAGCCAGTTGCACCACAGCCCGTCGCCGGTGGCATTGCCCAGCGCCATGCCGCCGGGCGTGCCCTTGGCATGCAGCGCCTTCATCAGTTTCAGGAAGTTGTCGTTGTCCTTCGGGAAGGTGTCGAAGCCGGCCGCCTTGACCTGGCTTTCGCGGTACACCAGCATCGCTCCGGCGGCGCCGAGCGGGACGCCGAGCCATTTCTTGCCGTCCGGGCGCAGGAAGGCCATGCAGGCCGGGTACCAGCCGCCGTACTTCTTGCCGATGTATTCGGCCACGTCGGTCACGTCGAGCAGCTTGTCCGGGTACAGGTTGGCGTCGTCGTTGGTCGACAGGATGATGTCCGGGCCCGCGCCGGTGTTGGCGGCCACCGCAGCCTTCGGGCGCACGTCCTCCCAGCCTTCGTTATCGACGCGCACTTCGACGCCGGTCTTCTCGGTGAACTTCTTGACGTTGACCATGTAGGCGTCGATATCACCCTGCACGAAGCGGCTCCAGCGCAGCACGCGCAGCTTGGCGTCCTTTTCCGGCTTCAGCGTCAGCGTCTGCGCATGCACGGCCGGCGCCCAGATGGTGGCGGCCGGGCCCAGCGTGGCTGCGGCGGCGACGCCGGCCGAACCTTCGAGAAACTTGCGACGATTGAACGGGGGGGTCATGCGTGTCTCCTTGCTGTGGTTGGTGTGGGGGCAGGGGTGCCGGTCGAAACGGCGCTTGGCGCTCAGGCCGCCAGGCGCTGTCCGGTGGCGGCGTCGAACAGGTGGGCGCGCTGCAGGTCGGGCTGCAGGCGGATGGTCGTGCCGGGGGCGAAGTCGTGGCGCTCGCGGAAAACCGCCGAGAAGTCCACGCCCTCGTGGCGGCAGGCGATGAAGGTGTCCATGCCGGTGGGCTCCATCACCACCACCTGGGCCGAGATGCCGCCAGCGCTGGCCAGCGTCAGGTGTTCAGGGCGGGTGCCGAAGACCACCGCTTGGCCATCGACGCCGCCCGAGCGCGGCGGCGCGTCCAGCAAGGTGCCGTCGGCCAGCTCGACCTGCGTGGCCGCGGCGCTGCGCCGCAGCTTGCCGGGCAGGAAGTTCATAGCCGGCGAGCCGATGAAACCGGCGACGAACTGGTTGGCCGGCATGTCGTACAGGTCGAGCGGACTGCCGGTCTGCTCGATGCGGCCGTCGCGCATGACGACGATCTTGTCGCCCATGGTCATGGCCTCGATCTGGTCGTGGGTGACGTAGATCGAGGTCGTCTTCAGGCGCTGGTGCAGTTCCTTGATCTCGGCGCGCATCGCGACGCGCAGCTTGGCGTCGAGGTTGGACAGCGGCTCGTCGAAGAGGAAGACCTGCGGGTCGCGCACGATCGCCCGGCCCATCGCCACGCGCTGGCGCTGGCCGCCCGACAGCTGGCGCGGATAGCGGTCGAGCAAGGCGCCCAGCGCCAGGATCTCGGCGGCGCGCGCCACCTTGCTGTCGACGGTGGCCTTGTCCTGCTTGGCCAGCTCCAGCGCGAAGGCCATGTTCTGGCGCACCGTCATGTGCGGGTACAGCGCGTAATTCTGGAACACCATCGCGATGTCGCGCTCCTTCGGCAGCACGTCGTTGACGCGCTTGCTGCCGATGCGGATCTCGCCGCTGCTGATCTGCTCCAGGCCGGCGATCATGCGCAGCAGCGTCGACTTGCCGCAGCCCGACGGGCCGACCAGCACCGTGAACGAGCCGTCGGGGATGTCGATGTCCACGCCGTGCAGCACGGCGGTGTCGCCGAAGCTCTTCTTGACTCCCTGTATCGTGACACTGGCCATGCATGCGGGTCCGGGATGCGCGGACGAGGGCCGCTGGTGCAGTATCGGCACTGGCGGCCGGTAGCGATATCAGGGCAAACCGTTAGCAGCCGGTGCGCTGCGGTTGCTGCTGGCCGCGCCGCCTGAGCTGATCACCCCGGTGCTGCAGGTGGTGCAGCGCGTGCTCACCCGCCATCTCCTGGACCGCGCCGGGCTCAAGACCGACGAAGGCCACAGCGGCGCCGTCACGCTGATCCAGCGTTTCGGGGCCGCAGCCAACTTGATGGTGCAGCCACAATACCCTCGTTGTGCAAGTGATTGATTCGTTCAGAACAGGTGCACCTGTTCGGCAGACGGATCTCTCTGCAGAACCAGCCTGCCGGTGCTCTTCAGGTGCTTGATGATGCCCGCCACCGGCTCGGCGTCGAGGTCCACCCGTTTGATCTCCAGCGGCGCGTAGGGCACGACCTGCTGCATCGGCAGCAGATTGGCCTGGATCAGCCGCATGAGCGCCGTATCGCTGACGCCGGTGCGTTTGTGCGCTTGAGCGTTCCACCGGCCCGTGGGAGATCGAATGGATCGTGCTGCCCGAAGCCTTCTGCCTGATAGCTGGGGCGCTGAAGCAGTCCCGCTTCGTGCTCGAAGGGCTGGAAGTCGACCCGAAAGCGATGCGGCGCAACATCGACATGACGCACGGCCTGGTAATGAGCGAATGGGTTCAGCATTCTGTGAGTTTCGCCCCCGTTGAAGGCCGTTCTCCCGAACCCCCAATACCGACCTGGCCAATGAAGAAAGGCCCCAACGATCTCTCACCAGGGCCTGCTGACGAACCTGGCTGGTCGTCCGGGTCCATGACAATTGCGCCCTTGTCGACCCGAATTCATGAAGCACCCATGCCACTGCTGTCCGGCTAAATGTCGAACAAATTCAACTGGTTAGCGACGTCGGGCAGGTCGATCTGAGAGGGGTCGGCCTGCAAAGCGCATGAAATCTGGGTTTTCTCGAAGACTGAGACCGACAAGATCTGTAGACATGTGTAAAGCGAGGCATCGAGTTGAAGCTCCTTCTTGACGATGGCGATGAGCACGTAGGTGGCCACGGCGCACCAAACCTGCGTCTTCACGGCGTTCTCGCTGTTGCCGAGAAACTTCTTGATGCGCAGATGCTGCTTGATCCACTTGAAGAACAACTCGACCTGCCAGCGGCTCTTGTACAGCGCGGCAATCGTCAACGCCGGCGATGCCGTGTTGTTGGTCAGGAAGATCAGCGTCTTGCTCGACTCGGGGTCCTTGAATCGAACGCGGCGCAGGTGCTCGGGGTACTTCTTGGCCGAGTAGTGCCCATTGAGCATGACCCGCTGGTCGCTGATCACGCCGGTGCTTCGGTCGGTGGTGGCCGAGTACACACGCCGGGCATCCATCGGCGACTTCGCGCGCGTGACGAAGAACGCGCCGGCCTGGTGCAATGCGTACAGCCGCGCGAAGTCCACGTAGCCGCGATCCATCACGTAGAACGCACCGGCTTCGAAGGCCAGCAGGTCCAGCACGTTCACGTCGTGCAGCTTGCCGTCGCTGATGTGGATGAACGCGGGAATCGCGCCGCGCAGGTCCAGCAGCGTGTGCAGCTTGATGGCCGCCTTGGTGGATCGAAACGGCGCCCAGGCAAACAAACTCAGGCACAGATCGATGGTGCTGGAGTCCAGCGCATAGACCGTGCTGTCCAGATCGACGCCAAGGGCCGACTCGCTCGCATAGAGCCTGCGCGCGCGGCGGATCAGCAAGGCCGCCAGGTCCGACCAGATGCGCCAGTCGCGAACTTCGTTGGCATCGGCCAGCGTCGAACGCCTGACCGCAGAACGAAAGCCCATCGCATACAGCTTGCTGGCATTGGCCGACAGGGTGGTCTCGATGTCGCGCAGGCTCTCGCGCCAAGTCAACTGCGCGAAGGCCATGGCACGGAACTGCTCGGCGCAGCTCAACGTGCGCACGCCCGAGTTGCCGCCATGGCGTTGCACGATGCGCGCGAAACTCGTCCACGGAACGAACTCCATGACTTGAGCGAACAAGGTCTTGCCGACGTACATGAGTGCTCCCTGAGGCAGTCAAGCCAGGGAAAGTACGCGGTTCTTGGCAAACGAAGTTCAAGTCGGCACCAAATGAAATCGACCTACAGACCGCACCAATGCTTGTTCTCAGGCTCGGCGCGGTTCATTTAACCGGACAGTAGTGCACCCATGCCACGAATCAGCTTCCGTCTACAGCTCGCCGTCGCGACGGTCTTTCTGACGCATGCCCATGGGGCTTCTGCGCAGTCTGTGATGCAGCCTGGCGGGTGGGAGATCCACGCCAAGATCACCGCGCAGGATCCGGCCACTGGCGAGACGAAGAAATTGTCCGAGGCTGCGATGAAGCAGTGCCTGTCCGCAGCGTTCCTGGATAACAATCCCTACCTGACCCCGGGCATTGACAAGGAGAAGATGATTCAGCGAGGTGCTACGTGTTCGCTTGCAGACGAGAAGCGGACCGAAAATTCTGCCTCGTGGAAGATGGCATGCAAGCTCGCCGATGGAACGCTGATCGACATGACGATCAACAATGCCGTGTCGAAGCATTCATTGCGATCCGACATCAGGCAAGTGATCGACAAAGGCGGCAAGACAGCCCAGATGCAAATAGCCATGAACTCGAAGTTCGTCGGCGACTGTACCAAGGACATGCCTCAGCTCTAGAGCCGAATACGGCGCCGCACCGAGACTTTGTCTATCTGGCCCTGCGGCAACCGAGTGCCCCGTAGCTGGCCATTCACTCTGGTCATGGCACTTGGCCCTCTTGGTGGAGGACGGGAATGAAGATCTCCAGCTACCGATCGATTGCCGCCGGCGTCGTGCTTTCCAGTATCTTGGCACTTGCCCTGGCTCAGCAAGCACGTTCACAGATCAGCGCATCGCCAACCCTGACGCCCATTGGAGTCTCGTCCAGCGGGACCTCGAGTACCGCGTGGTTTCACGACAAGTCAGCGGGCCAAGCGGTGGCCTGCCGCACAGTTGAAGCCAAAGATGCAGGTCTATCGGGCATTCAATGCGTGGCAGCACGCTTGCCGTGACGATACTGCCTAGCGCTTCAACTGCAGCATCGCGACCATCATCGCGTCGACTTTCTCGTTGAGCATCGCGATGCCGTCGCCGAGATCGTCGAGGCTGTCCTGAACGTCGTCAGGTGCGGCGGCCGTGGTGGCCTTGTCGTCGGTTTGCTGGATCTGCACACGTATTTGATGCAGTTCCCAACCGATCCACCCAAGGGCGCAAACGATGGCAGCGCGCCAAAGCCATTCGGCAATCAGTCTCTTCACGTACATCCCTGTTGCGATTTCGATGTGTCCAGAATGGCTGCTCCTGTGATGGCCCCAGCGGAGGGCCGAAGGGGTCCATCGGCAAAGAACACCTTGCTTGATTAGGTAGGGTGAATGCTTGTTCGCCCCCGCAACCCGGATGCCGGCGCCAATAGCACGTAGCCGCAGCGCAACCGCGCAACCACTCAAGGTGCATAGCGGGGTAAGTGTGTCGAGAATGATTGCAGGCCGTCATTCGCGGCAGCCCTGCAGTGCCTCGCCTGCCTATGGCCCCTATGCCATTTAAGCTTGGTGGCGTGGCTCTGTCGGCTCTCAGATCATATCCGAACGGGTATAATTCCGTGAGCGAACAGCGTCGCCTTTTGTTCTGGGAAGCTTCTTCGAAGAAGGACTTCAAGGAGTTTCCGGTCGCAGTCCAGAAGGACATGGGTGTGGCCTTGTTCATCGCACAGTTGGGGCGAACCGCAAGCTCCGCAAAGCCTTGGAAAGGGCTCGGGGCAGGGGTCTATGAGTTGGTCGAGGACCATCGAGGCGACACCTTTCGCGCGGTCTATGTGGTGCAGCTTGCTGATGCGGTGCACGTGTTGCATGCGTTCCAGAAGAAGTCGAAGCCTGGCATTGCGACGCCGCAGCCGGATGTCGAACTGGTCGCGAGGCGGTTGAAGGCAGTTCTCGCCCGGTACGGGCAGGGTCGAGGGTGACGATGGATAGCAAGCGCAGTCTCAAAGGTACCGACAACGTCTTGGTAGACCTCGGATTCGAGGACGCGGAAGAGCTGACGGCCAAGGCCTCGCTCGCCGTGAAACTGAACGACCTCGTGGAGAAGCGCGGCCTCAGCCAAACTGAAGTGGCCGCAATCACCGGGATGACACAACCCAAGGTGTCGCAAGTGCGGCGCTACAAGCTTCAGAACATCTCTCTCGAACGTCTGATGCAGGCCTTGGTTTCCCTCGATCAACGGGTGGAAATCGTGGTTCGACCGGCGCGTCGTGCGCACGGTGCTGGCATCTCCGTCACCGCCTAATTCCGTGCACCGATTGGTGCCGGGCTTCTGCCTGTCCGCCACCACGATGAGCCCTGGAAGACGATGTGTGAGCGTAGCTGCTGACCTGAGCGAGTGAGCGGGCATGCCGTCGAACGGCCGTTGAGCGGCGGCCGTGGCAAGAGGCGACTGATGGTCTGATTGCTGGGACCGCCGCCGGCGAATGTCAGCTGAACGGCATCATCGATTCGGATGACAGCTTTCGGGCGGCCAGTCTCAAGACGCGGCTGTCAAGACTCGACCCATGAGCGACACTCACTGCCCCAAATTGACCACCGCGAAGCAGTCACTCGTTCGGGCCTCTCGCGACCGGCTTAAATTGGCAGGCACTGGCGTGGTACCGGCGCCGCCAGCCGTTGCATGAACTTCCGCAGCGACATCACCAGGTGCCTGCTGCCGTCGCGCCACGGCGTCTTCAGCTTCAGCACCACCAGCCCGGCGGCGTCGCATTGCCCCGGCCCAGCCTCGCCGCGCTCGCAGACACTGTCCAGCGCCAGGCAGTGCAGCTGGATGTTCAGGTTGGCCGCCGACCCGAAGCACTGAATCAAGGCTACCGCGGTGCTGTCGGCCTCGCTGGACTTGAGTCCGGCCCGCTCGATCAGAAATCAGGTCAGTACCCGGTGCACGACCTACGGAGCCGGCCTGAGCAACGTTGGCTGCGAGGCCATCAACAGCTGCAGCGGGATCGGCGGCGCCAGCACCCCACTGGGTACCGGCACATGGGGATGACGTTGTCGACCGGGTTGGCAGCGGTGTGCCCCATGCGCCGCGCGCTACGCAACGGGCAGAACCAGATCCTGTATCGACCGGTGATCAGGAGGATCCTCACGCAGGTGGCGCCCAGCGCTGCCTTGCCAATAGACCGGCTCAGGCGCGTCTTCGATTGCGGATCAACTTCTCCACCGAGATCACCGGCAGGATGATCGCGCCGGCCAGCGCGCTGAAAAGAATCGACTGCGCGCTCAGCGGGAAGGTGGAGAAGATCGCCTGCATCGGCGGGGCGTAGATGAACAGGGCCTGCAGGGCCAGGACCGCGCCGATGCCGATGAACACCGTCTTGTTGCTGAAGAAGCCGATCTTGAAGACCGAGTCCTTCAGCGAGCGGCAGCTCAGCATGTAGAAGACCTGGAACATGATCACCGTGGTGAC
>Ga0105103_10001359_pt1 | contig 13476 bp, 12 predicted proteins | sample PPLLaktember2015_2_FD_79107 | JGI IMG/M metagenome (GOLD analysis project Ga0105103, IMG submission 79107) | Freshwater sediment microbial communities from Prairie Pothole Lake near Jamestown, North Dakota, USA - PPLs Lake P7 Core (6) Depth... | ecosystem: Environmental > Aquatic > Freshwater >...
ACACTGCTTGGCCTGATATCGAAAGTTTCCCTTTTCAGGGTTAAATTCATTGATAGCAAGTGCACCCGTTGCGGAAGGTGCTCTGTCGGATGCAAATCGTCGTGCATTGATTTCCTTAATTACCATGTGGATGTCAGCCGGTGCGTGGATTGCTTCAATTGTATTGACATCTGTCCCGACAAGGCCCTGTCGTATAGTCTTATAGGTTCAAGGAACATAGCTGCCGGAACTGACGAGGGCAAGCGTAAATTTGTTGCCGGGTCCCTGATGATGCTGTTCGGGATCTCCAGGTATGCATCTGCCCAGGAGAAGAAGAGTGTTCCGGTCCCAAAGAAGGAATCGACCGTTAAGGAACAAAGGACCTCATGGGTTTGTCCTCCGGGTGCCGGATCGATAGAAGATTTTACGAAGCACTGTACAGCTTGTTCACTCTGCATTGCAGCTTGTCCCAACAATGTACTCAAGCCTTCGGTGAAGCAGTACGGCATTGCCGGACTTATGCAGCCTGTAATGGACTATCACGCAAGTTTCTGCACGTACAACTGTACTGTATGCACCGAAGTATGTCCGACAAGCGCATTGAAGCCTCTAATGCTGGAGGCCAAGAAACTTACACAGATTGGCAAGGTTATTTTCATCAAGGATAACTGCATCGTCAAGACTGAAAAGACTGCCTGCGGGGCCTGTTCCGAGGCGTGCCCCACCAAAGCCGTGTTCATGATACCCTATGAAGGCAACCTCGTAATTCCTGATACTGACCAGGATATCTGCATCGGATGCGGACATTGTGAGTATGCCTGCCCCGTTACTCCCTACAAGGCTATTTTTGTCGATGGAAACCCTGTGCATATGGCAGCCAAAAAGCCCGAAAATGTTGAATCAGAGATCACAACTCCCGTTGAATTTCCATTCTGACCTTCTTCTATCCGGGAAATTTTCATAAACATGATATTTATCTGCCTGAGGTATTTTTAAGCAGCTAATTTTGCTTAAATTATACCTTTTGTGTTTCTAAATATCAACATATGGAACCCACACATATTGAACATATTGGGATTGCCGTTTCCAATCTTGCCGCATCAGTGGCCCTTTATGAGCAGGTTTTCGGGCTGAAATGCTATAATATTGAAGAAGTTGCTGATCAGAAAGTGAGAACGGCATTTTTCAGAATCGGCCAGACAAAAATTGAACTGCTCGAATCGACTGATCCCGAAGGACCTATTGCAAAATTCATAGAAAAGAAGGGGGAGGGGATTCACCATATCGCATTTGCCGTTGAAAATATCGATGATAAGCTCCGGCAGGCAGACAAAAAGGGAGTAAGGCTGATCGATGCCAATCCCCGGAAAGGAGCCGAAGGGCTCAATATTGCATTCCTTCATCCAAAATCAACTGGCGGGGTGCTTATTGAATTATGCGAACACAAAACAAAGGAATAGTCATTCATAATAAATTCTAAATGGACAGCCAGGAAAAGGTTAAGCAACTGATTGATCTCCGGGAAAAAGCACGGATCGGAGGAGGACTGCAGAAAATTGAGGATCAGCACTCTAAGGGAAGATTGACTGCAAGGGAAAGGATAAATATACTTCTTGACGAAGGAAGCTTCGAAGAGTTTGATATGTTCGTCACTCACAGGACTGAGGATTTCGGGATGGGCAACAAGAAATTCCTTACCGATGGCGTGGTAACGGGGCATGGCACCATTGACGGCAGGGTCGTATATGTTTTCGCACAGGACTTTACGATATTCGGAGGCTCGCTGTCGGAGGCTTTTTCGCAGAAAATCTGCAAGGTGATGGACCAGGCTATGAAGGTTGGCGCTCCGGTAATCGGGATAAACGACAGCGGAGGCGCCCGTATACAGGAGGGAGTGAGAAGCCTTGCAGGATATGCCGAGATTTTTGAAAGGAATATCCTTGCCTCAGGGGTCATCCCCCAGATCTCTGCGGTTTTCGGGCCATGTGCAGGCGGTGCAGTCTATTCCCCTGCGCTTACCGATTTTATTATTATGAGCGAGAAAAGCAGTTACATGTTTGTGACGGGCCCCAAGGTTACAAAGACTGTAACAGGTGAGGATATTTCGACCGAGAACCTGGGCGGCTCGGCTGTTCACGGCACCAAATCGGGTGTAGCCCATTTTGTCGTCGATGAGGAGGAAGAGGGCCTTCTGCTTATCCGGAAGCTTCTGAGCTATCTCCCCCAGAATAATCTGGAGGAGCCGCCTCTTACCGAATGCGACGATCCTATTGACCGCAAGGAAGATGACCTTAACAGCATAATCCCTGAAAATACAAATCATCCTTACGATATAAAAGACGTAATCTATAAAATTGTCGATTACAGCGAATTCCTCGAGATTCATGCAGGATATGCCCGAAACATAGTGGTCGGATTTGCCAAAATGGGCGGTATGCCAGTCGGAATCATTGCCAACCAGCCCAATTTTCTGGCAGGAGTGCTTGATATAGATGCCTCGCGAAAGGCCGCACGGTTTGTAAGATTCTGCGATGCATTCAATGTCCCTGTCGTGACCCTGGTTGATGTTCCGGGATTCCTTCCGGGTAGCGGCCAGGAATACGGGGGAATAATCATTCACGGTGCCAAGCTTATGTTTGCCTACGGCGAGGCAACGGTGCCCAAGGTAACCGTTACCCTGAGAAAATCATACGGGGGAGCGCATTGCGTTATGTCGTCAAAACAGCTCAGGGGAGATATAAATTATGCCTGGCCTTCCGCTGAAATAGCAGTAATGGGCCCGTCAGGGGCTATCGAAATACTCGAGGGAAAAACACTTGCTGAAATCGATGATCCCCAGGAAAAGGCAAAATACATTGCCCAAAAAGAGGCTGAATACAGGGCCAGGTTTGCAAATCCGTATGAAGCAGCAAAATACGGCTTCATTGATGATGTCATCGAACCCAGGAACACACGGTTCAGGATCATCAGGGCATTGCGGACAATTGCCACCAAAAAAGATCCGGGTCCCATGAAAAAACATGCAAATATCCCGTTGTAGCAATACCATATAATTATGCAAAATTACTTCAGTAACCTTTTCATCATTAACATCGATGACGCATCGGCAATAAGGCTTCTGATACTGCTTAACATCATCCTTCTGTCGATGGTTCTTTTATACTTTATTTTCAGGATCGCAGTACCCAGGATTAAAAAATATGGATCAGAACTGAAGGAAAAGATATCGTTGGAGGCAGAGACCCGGAAGTCCTCAGAAATCCGGACTCCGGATACCGAGGCAGCAATCGCATTGGCGTTATATATGTACTTCAATGAGATGCACGATGAGGAGAGCGATATAATTACTGTTAAGCGCGTTTCAAAGACCTATTCCCCATGGAGTTCCAAGCTTTACAGTATGAGGAATTTAAGATAATCAACAATCCTTCAATAGGGTTGTACTGGTATGAAATAGATTAAAGGAATATATAAAATGAAAAACTTCAAGTTTTCAATAAAAGGAAAGAAATATGATGTGAATATTCTTTCCCTCGACGGAAATGTAGCGAAGCTGAAAGTAAACGATGAGGATTTTACGGTTGAAATCGAAAGAAGCAAGAAACCTGGTAAGACTCCAATAGTGGTAAGGTCAGGCGTGAAGGATCCACAGAAGGAGATCGAGAAGAAATCGGGCGGCCCGAAAACCGAAATAAAATCCCCGCTGCCCGGTATTCTTGTCAGGTTCTATGTCAAACAGGGCGAGACAGTCTTAAAAAATCAGAAACTCTTCAGTCTTGAAGCCATGAAAATGGAAAATGAGATCAAGGCAGAAAGAGACGGTGTGATCTCCGGAATAAAGGTCGCCGAAGGCCAGACTGTTCTGCAGGATGAGGTGATAATGGAAATGGATTGATTTCAGTTCATAATAAATATAACTTTCGGGAACATGAACGGTAACTTTGCAAAATCAGGAAATTCGGGTCCGAAGGTCAGGTCCGACTGCGAAATGAGTCTCGAACTCAGGGAAGAGGGCGGGATTATTATCGAACTGAAATCAAAAGTCGGGGTTCTCTATGGGGAATCAATACGCAGGCAGTCTATTGAGATATTGAATTATTACCAGATCAGGGATGCTTTTCTCGCTATTGACGACTCGGGGGCTTTGCCATTCGTAATCTCAGCCCGTCTCGAATCCGCAATAAAAAAGCTGATATCAACAAAACTGGATTATCTTCCGGAGATGCCGAAGGAGAACAAATATTCAACTTTGCCTGACCGGTTTCGCTTTACGAGGCTCTATCTTCCCGGAAATACACCCGGGTTGATGATTAATGCCGGCCTTCATTCAGCTGATGGAATAATCCTCGATCTTGAAGATTCTGTCGCTCCCGGCAGGAAGGATGAAGCCAGGATCCTTGTAAGGAATGCCCTCCGGCAGCTGGATTTCAACGGAGCAGAACGGATGGTAAGGATAAACCAGGGTGACAGGGGTATTAAAGACCTGGAGGCGGTTATTCCGCAAAATGTTAACCTAGTTCTAATACCAAAATGTGAAGATGCCGGGACTGTAAGGAATATCGAGGAGAAAATTTCAGGGATCAGGGCAGGAGCGGGGCTTGAGAATCCGGTTTATCTCATGCCGATCATTGAGACTGCCCTCGGTGTTGAGATGGCTTTTGAAATCGCCCGTTCTGCCTCAAGTGTTGTGGCAATGGCGGTAGGGCTCGAAGATCTGACCGCTGACATGGGAGTCGCAAGGACAAGGGAAGGAGGGGAGACTCTATATGCCAGAACCCGTATTGTCAATGCTGCAAAGGCTGCAGGTATTCAGCCGATTGATTCGGTATTTTCGGATGTCGCCGACATGGAGGGACTCCTTCAGAATGTTCTCTCTTCAAGGGCGCTGGGGTTTGAAGGGATGGGATGCATCCATCCGCGGCAGATCCCTGTTATCAGGAAGGGCTTTATACCTGGTGCCGAAGAAATAGAAAAGGCCGGTAAAATAGTTATGGCATCTGATGATGCCCTGTCCAGGGGACTGGGTGTTGTTTCACTTGGTTCAAAAATGATCGATCCTCCGGTAGTTGCCAGGGCTCGCAAAATAATCAGCCTGGCTGTAAAGCTTGGGTTGCTGCCGGGGAACTGGATGGATGAAATGTCCGCAGAAGGTAAATAATCTAATTATCAGCTTACAATATGGCGATCGCGACAGTTATAAATGCAGCCGGAAGGGCTGTTCCCACCGAAATCAACGGCAAGCCGGCAATCCCTTTCATGGGTGTTGGAAAGCACCGGCCCTACGGGAATAAATATGGTCCCCCGATTCCTTCCTGTTCTGATTATCCGGACGACGGTAACAAAGTTGTAGCCACTCTGGAGGAAGCCCTTCTGAGATGCGGTATCCGCGATGGAATGACAATCTCAACACATCACCACCTGAGAGATGGCGACCTTGTCAGCAACAGGGTGTTTGAAATAGCTTCGGCAATGGGAGTGAAGGACCTGGTTTGGTTCCCTTCAGCCTCATTCCCGTGCAACGATCCTGTGATCAAATATCTGCAGGATGGAACGATCAACAGGATCGAAGGGAGCATGAACGGACCCCTCGGGAGGTTTGTATCCGAAGGTAACATGAAGGGCACGGCTGTTTTACGCTCTCATGGCGGACGCGTTCAGGCAATCCAGGACGGTGAAGTAAAAATCGATATTGCGGTCCTGGCTGCACCCGCGGCCGATCCCTTTGGAAATGCCAGAGGAACCGGCGGCAGTTCGGCATGCGGTGTACTGGGGTATGCAAAAGCTGATTCAATGTATGCTGACAAGGTCATCGTAGTGACCGACAATCTGGTTGATCTTCCCTGTTTTCCGATGGAGATAGAAGGCAATTATGTCGATTGCATCGTCGTAGTCGACAAGATCGGGATACCCGAAAAGATAGTTTCAGGTACAACGCAGATAACCAAAAGCCCCGACAGGCTGCTGATAGCTGAATTGACAGCTGCCTTCCTCGTAAAATCAGGGATCCTCAGGGATGGAGTTACAATGCAGGCCGGAGCAGGAGGCACTTCCCTGGCAATAGCTGTTTTCCTTCACGGGATACTTAAGGAAAAAGGCTGGAAATCAAAATTCGGATTCGGAGGCAGCACAAAATACATGGTTGAGATGCTTGAGCAGGGGCAAATGGGATATATACTTGATGCGCAGGCTTTCGATCTGGATTCGGTTATATCCGTCGGCAAGAATCCAAATCATGTTCCCTATCCGGTTTTCAATGCCTACAATTATCACTCGAAGGGAAATCTGACAAGCATGATGGATATTATGATCCTCGGGGCCACCGAAGTTGACCTGAATTTCAACGGAAACGTTGTGACTCATTCGGATGGATATCTCCTTCATGGCATAGGAGGCTGGCAGAACTGCCTTCACGCCAGGAATGTTATCCTGCCTCTGCCCTTGTTCCGCGACAGGATCCCTGTAATTGTCGATGAAGTGACAACATTATGCGGCCCGGGGGAGCTTATCGATGTTATTATTACGGAAAGGGGAATCGCTATCAATCCTCTTCGGCAGGATCTAATTGACAGTGTGAAGGATAGCGGCCTCCCACTAATGACAATTGCCATGCTTAAGGAGGAGGCTGAAAAGATCTGCGGCAAGCCTTCGAAACCTGAGTTTGATGATGAGATTGTTGCTGCAATAAAATGGGTCGACGGGACAGTAATAGATGTTGTCAGGAAGATAAAGAAATAACAAGTTGTTAAATGGATCGATATAAATGTGTCATCTGCGGGTATATCTATAATCCTGAAGAAGGGGATCCATCGTCAGGGATAGAACCGGGAACCTCTTTCACCGATCTTCCCGATAATTATTTGTGTCCGGTGTGTGGGGCCGGCAAGGATGAGTTTATTGCTTACGACTGATAACTTCTGATAACGTCGGTCAGCAGGTCCCAGAACATCTGAACCGTTTTGATTTCAATCCTTTCTTCCGGTGTATGGGCCCCTCTTATTGTGGGTCCGAATGAAATCATATCCAATCCGCTGAATTTCTCGAAGAAGAGCCCGCATTCAAGTCCGGCATGGATTGCTTTTACCTGAGGTTCCTTCCCGAAAAGCCTTACGTACGATTCACGTGTGATTCTCAGGATCTCCGATTTCAGGTTCGGTTTCCATCCCGGATAACCATCAGAGTGTTTTACTTCAGCACCTGCAAGCAACAGGCACGATTCCACCATTCCGGCAACATTATGCTTCGATGATTCAACTGAACTTCTCTGAGTTGTTATGATCTTAATTACATTATCCTCAGTAAAGTTCACCGAAGCAAGATTTGTGGAGGTTTCAACCAGATCATCCATTTCGTGCGACCATGCAATCACTCCGTGAGGGCAGCAGTTGAGAAAGTTCAGAAGCCTTGCCTGGCTCTCCCTGTCCATTGCCTTCAGCGGGGCTTCGATCACTTTTGCATCAATTTTAAGATCCTTCTCAAGTTCTCCGAATTCCGCGTTCAGGATATCCTGAAATGCCATTATCCGTTCAATTACATCGTCCTTTACCGCCAAATCAGCTGCGATCTCAGCAAATGCCTCCCTCGGAATGGCATTGCGTAGGTTTCCCCCGTCAAACCTGTTAACGGACACGGTGAACCTATCAGACAGGTCCTTCAGTATCCTTGTCATCAGCTTGACCGAATTTCCGAAGCCTTTGTGTATCTCATCTCCTGAATGTCCTCCGCGCAGACCGGTTACAGAGATTTCGATGCCGGCCGATCCGCCGTGTACGTCGATAGTATTGTATTTTAGGCTGCCAACAGTATCCATTCCTCCGGCGCACCCTATGAACAATATCCCTTCATCCTCCGAATCGAGATTTATCAGTGTCTTTCCTTCAAAAAAACCGGGCTGAAGATTCATGGCGCCTGTCATCCCCGTTTCTTCATCAACTGTGAAGAGGCATTCAATTCTGCCGGCTTTGATGCCGGAATCTGTAAGCACTGCCATCTGGGATGCAATCCCGATACCGTCATCTGCCCCCAGGGTTGTCCCCATGGCCCTGACAAAACCACCTTCGATATAGGGAACAATGGGATCGGTTAGCCAGTTGTGGGGATAATCCGAATTCTTCTCCCCAACCATATCCATATGACTCTGAAGAACAAGCGTTTTAGTGCTTTCAAATCCGGGCGAGGCAGGTTTTGTAATTAAGATGTTTCCGACGGAGTCTTCCTTCGAATCGAGATTATTTATTTCAGCAAATCTGAGGAGGCTACTTCTGATCTTACCCTCATTTTTGCTCAACCGCGGTATCTTGCAGATCTCTTCAAAATAGCTCCAGACAGGGGCAGGAATTAATCCGGATAGAATGTCCATGCTTATTTAATTGGCTTTCAGTAAGACATAAAAGTACTGATTTTTTGCTATTTTTACCGTGTATGATATCCTAAAACTAAACTTTTATGCCAAAACGGACGATAGTTACACTGCCAGGCGACGGCATCGGCAGCGTAGTGATGAAGCAGGCTTTAAGGGTCCTGGATGCTTCCGGATTTAAAGCGGAATATGTTCATGGCGATATAGGGTGGGAATTCTGGTGCAGGGAAGGAAATCCTCTGCCTCATAGAACGCTTGATCTGATCAGTAAGCACAGGATAGCACTGTTCGGAGCCATAACATCCAAGCCAAATGAAGAGGCAAAGGCTGAACTCGATCCGGCGCTTCAGGGGAAAGGTTATAAGTATTCAAGTCCGATAGTCGGACTCAGGCAGAAATTCAATCTCGATATCTGCGTCAGGCCATGCAGATCATATAAGGGGAATCCTCTCAATTTTATCAGGAGGGGAAAAGGGAACACCATAGAGGAGCCTGTTGTTGATGTAGTCATTTTCAGGCAGAATACCGAATGCCTCTATTCGGGCGTTGAATGGACAAACCCGCCTGAACAGGTTTACAGGGCACTGCTTACACATCCTAAATTTGCTGAGAATTTCGGCAGGGTTCCGGTTGAGGAATTGTCAGTTTCGACCAGGATTTTCACAAGGAGAGCTACTGAAAGGATCCTTCATGCAGCATTTGAATATGCCAGGAAATATGGCTACAGGTCGGTCACCGTATGTGAAAAGCCCAATGTCATAAGGGAGACTTCGGGTCTGATGTGGAAACTGGCAAAAGAGATCCAGAAAAGCGCATACCCGGAAATTAAGCTTCTCAATACGAACATTGACGCCCAGATGATGTGGCTGACAAAAAATCCTGAGGATTATGGTGTAATTGTTGCAGGCAACATGTTCGGCGATATTGCATCTGATGCATTTGCGGGCCTTATAGGAGGTCTGGGCTTTGCGTGCAGCGCCCAGTTTTCAGAGGACGGAATTGCCGTTTTTGAACCTACACACGGCTCGGCTCCCAAATACGCGGATTATGAGATCCCCATTGTAAATCCGGTTGCAATGATTGAGTCGGCCTGCATGATGCTTGATTATATCGGCGAGAAGGAGCCTGCGGAGAGAATAAGGAGGGCCATCGCAGGAATAATCCTTGAAGGCAGGACAAGGACCTATGACATGATGAAGATGACCGGCTCGCCGGAGGTTATTTCAAATGGTGCAGCATCGACAATACAGATGACTGATGCGATTATTTCCAGGTTAAAGTGATCAAACCCCCTCAATATGAATGAAGTAGTTAAAAAGCTATGGCCCGAACTCGATTGGATAAGTGACACCGGGCTGCGCGAAAAGACAGCAAAAACATGGGAGACTGCACTCCTGAGGAGCGTCCTGAAACCTGAAGACCTCGACAGGATCCCATTTACCCTTCTTTGCGGGCCGGATATGAAGGTCACTTTCATGGAGCACAAAAGGTGTGTTGTTCATGTCGCAAAAGCGAGCGGGGAGAAGATGAATGAATTCTTCGGGAACAACCTGCCAGTTGACATGGATGTGCTTATCTCCGGAGCCATACTTGCCGATGTCGGTAAACTCCTTGAATATGAACTTGATGAAACAGGAAAAGCAATTCAGGGAAAATATGGTCAATATCTCAGGCACCCTTTTTCAGGTGTATCGCTTGCCGAAGAGTGCGGTGTTCCTCCCGAAGTATGCCACATTATCGCAGCACACGCCCATGAGGGCGATCTGGTAAAACGGACCACGGAGGCATTTATAGTCCATCATGCCGATTTCATGACTTTTCTTCCGTTTAAGAACCGTCTCGTTTTTTAAAGGCCGGGAGAGGCTGGTCAGCCGAGTTTCATTTTCTCAATTTCCTCGATATTCCTTTCGTTGCTGACATCCTTTGCATTGGGTGTATAGAGGTATTCAATAAGATCGGCGTACTTGTCCATGATCTTTCCCCTCACTATCTTCATTGTCGAATTCATCAGACCGTTATCCTCCGAAAAACCCTCTTCAAGTATACCTATTGCAACGGGCAGCCATCTTTGCGGGAACATACTGCCATATTTGCCATTGGTCCGGTACTCATTCACTTCATTCTCAAGCAGGATGGCGACTGCCCGCTTGCCTTCATCGGAATCGGCCGTAAGGTTCTTTTCCTCGAGATAAACCTTAAGTGCGTGCTGGTTTGGAACAATCAGTGCAACGGTATATGGCTTCTGGTTGTTGTAGAGCATGCACTGATCGATATATCTGGATTGTTCCGTTATTGTTTCCTCAATTCCTTCGGGGCTGAATTTTTCCCCGTCATCGGCAATAAGAAGACTCTTGAACCTTCCGAGAACATAAAGAAAACCATCTTCAGTCATATAACCCATATCTCCCGTATAAAGCCAACCGTCTTTTATTGATTCGCGCGTTGCGGACTCATTCTTCCAGTAGCCATGCATTACATTGCCGCCTTTTATTACAATCTCGCCTTTTTGTCCAAGGGGAAGCTCTTTTCCATCGTCGTCGCAGATCTTAAGGTCCATATTATTTACAAGAACACCTGAGGAGCCAAGCCTGTGCCTGCCGGCAGAGTTGGATGAAATGACCGGAGAGGCCTCGCTGAGTCCGTAACCCTGGTACATTGGAATTCCAAGGGCATAAAAGAATCTTTGAAGCTCAATATCAAGAAGGGCTCCTCCACCGATAAAATAGTCGAGTTCACCTCCGAAGCTCTCACGGATCTTTTTGAAAAGGATCTTGTCATAAAGCGTAATCAACGGTTTTTTAAGCCTTTGCAGCCCAAGACCCTTGTTCCATCCTTCCTTGTTATATGAATATGAAATTTTAATGGCATGATTGAACAGGAGTTCAATAATCTTTCCTTTTTCCTTTATCCCCTTTTCAATATTCTTCCTGAAATTCTTGGCAATGGCCGGAACACTCATAAGGAGGTTTGGCTTGATCTCCTTAAGGCACGAAGGAAGGTTCCTCAGGGTTTCCATCGGAGTTTTCCCTGTCTTTACCGAAGCAATGCTTGCGCCCCTTCCCATAAAGGCATAGATCCCGCATGTATGCCCGAAAGAATGATCCCATGGGAGTATAAGCAGGGTTTTGTAGAATGAGGGAATATCCATCAGGCTGTATGCCTGGTAGATATTTGTAACGTAATTCCCGTGTGTAAGGATTATCCCCTTCGGATCAGCTGTTGTTCCTGAGGTATAACAGATATTTGCAAAATCGGAGGGTACGACACCGGACGAAATCTCCTCAAATCTTTTCCGGTTTTCAGGTTTTTCCAGCCATTCCCTCCCTGCCTTTCTTACTTCATTGAAATGTATCTCATTATCATGGTAATCTTCCTGGGTGTCGAAATGAATGATCTTTTCGACAGTTTTGCAATCCTTAATGACTCCCTTGAGCTTGATTGCCTGTATCGATGATGCCAGAACCATTCTTGACCCGGAGTGGTTTATCCTGAACCTGATCTCTTCGGGAGTAAGCTTTACCGAAAGAGGAACGTTTACAGCGCCGGTATAAAGAATTCCAAGTTCACCTATCACCCAGTTGTTGCGTCCTTCCGAGATCAGGCTCAGCCTGTCGCCCTTTTTTATCCCCATTGTAATCAGCCCGGCTGCAAATTCGTATACCTGCTTTCTGGTTTCACCAAACGTTGTGCCTTCATATTTGTCCTGCGGTTTTTCCCACAGGTAAACATTGCTTTCAAACTTTTCAACACTCTCTTCGAAAAAACGGATCAATGATTTCATCAGGCAAATGATTTAAATTGATGTAATTACATTGTAATTACGTAATTATTGCTCTTCTGTTTCAGTCGCCTAATATACAAAATCCCTGCAAATACCTGAGTTTATCAAATTGTTATTAAGATTCCGTGATTTGGATTGGTTTTCAATAATTTGTATTTTTGAAAATAATCTTAATCAAAAGGGGAATGGATCTCAGTAAATCTTAAACAGTTTAACATGAGACAAATTTCAATCGTATTAATTACTCTTCTGCTGGTATTCTTTCCTTCCTGCAAGAATATCCGGGAAAGGGGCCTTTTCGGGAAAAAAGCAAAAACCCTTGAAATGCTGAGGGCACAGCAGGACAGTATCAGGGTAGCCGACTCACTGAAAAGGGTTGAAAACCGGCTCAGGGCTATTGAGGAAGCCCGTCTCGACAGCCTTATACAGGCAGAACAGGAAAGGGCTGCCGATGAAGCCCGCAATAAATACAATATTATTGTGGGGAGTTTCCTGACTCCGGAATTTGCCCAGGCGTGGGCCGAAGAATACCGGAAGCAGGGTTACGACACCAGAATCGTCAGGATGGATGGCAGCCAGTTTGACCTTGTTGTTGCCGAGTCGTACGACAGGTTCTCAAAGGCAATGGAGCGGCTGGATGCGTTTCAGGACACCGTCGACATTGATGCCTGGCTCTATATTTTTAAGTGACAGGGGTTCTACCTGAAAATTGTGGAGTTGCGGTCGGGCCCTACCGACACTATTGTAACCGGCAATCCGGTCCGTTTTTCAATGAATTCAACATAATTCCTCAGATTTTCCGGTAAACCGGCATAATCCCTTATTCCCGTGATATCTTCCTTCCATCCCGGGAGTTCCGTATATACAGGATCGATGGCGGTGCTGTTATCAAAAGGCAGTTGAACCTGTTCCTTCCCGTCAATGTTATATGAAGTGCAAACCTTTATGGTCCCGAAACCTGACATGATATCAGATTTCATCATAAACAGCCTGGTGGTACCATTGAGCATGATCGCATACTTAAGGGCCGGTATATCGAGCCATCCGCATCTTCTTGGCCGGCCGGTGGTAGCGCCGTATTCGGTTCCTTTTATCCTAAGCAGTTCACCTGTTTCATCATTGAGTTCAGTGGGGAAAGGCCCGCTTCCCACCCTGGTGCAATATGCCTTGAAGATACCGAAAACCTCACCGATGGTCCTGGGCGAGATGCCAAGGCCCGTGCAGGCTCCTGCACTTATTGTATTTGATGATGTGACATAGGGGTATGATCCGAAATCCAGATCGAGCATTGTCCCCTGGGCTCCCTCGGCAAGAACTCTTTTGCCTTCAGAAACCAGGTTATTGATAAGATACTCGGTAT
>Ga0105103_10001360_pt1 | contig 13475 bp, 10 predicted proteins | sample PPLLaktember2015_2_FD_79107 | JGI IMG/M metagenome (GOLD analysis project Ga0105103, IMG submission 79107) | Freshwater sediment microbial communities from Prairie Pothole Lake near Jamestown, North Dakota, USA - PPLs Lake P7 Core (6) Depth... | ecosystem: Environmental > Aquatic > Freshwater >...
CGCGCATCCGTTTCGACCAAGTGTTGACTGAAGGGTTCCCATTGCGGCTCGAATTCCATCGGGTCAGCCAGCCGATCGAGAAACGTCCGTGGCGACTGTTTCGCGATGTCCTGCAGGCGAGGAAGCGGGCTGTGAATCGTTTCAGCTGCTTTAATGGTTGCGTCGTAATAGCTTGAATAGGCGTCCCAGCTGCGTTGGCCGGATGAGGCCAGTCCAAATCCCGTGAGGCTTCTGGGGTGCGCCACTTTTTGAAATGCGTTGGACGGCAGATGTGCCAGGATTGTCACTATCCCCAGGGTTTGAGGGTCTGTCTGAGAAAGCCGAGGCCCATTTGCCGGCTCCGTCCGGCTTCGTTGATATCCCATCATGAATTCATTTTGAATCGGCCAGCGGAGTGAATATTCGGTTGCGGTCAGAGGCTGGAGTAAGTTGAGCCCTTGAGCCAGTACGTGTTTGTCGACCGTGTTTTGACTCAACATGCGCGATAGGAGCTCGACATCATCTTCGATCATCACGGACGCCAGTATCTTCACCGGGAGGGTTCGGGCATCCCGTAGGACGCTACGCCACTTGGCTACGTCCACTGTGAGTCGATCGAGGCCGGTCCTTACCTGTTCGCCGAATCCGATTGCCACAAACAGGCGATGGGCTCCCATGAGTTCCTCGATGCGGGGGGCGCCTGTATGCCCGTACCCCCAATCTTCAAACTTCATCCGGAGAAATTGTTCGTATCGTGTGACGAGTGGTGCGTAGAGCGGAGCCGACGACCGAAACGAAGCCTCTTTGTTTTGGAATTCCGACAAGGGGTCATTGGTATGCCATTCGGGAACGACACGGTCGTAGGCGACCGGCAGACGAAGCTCTGTACGTCCCGGTTTGTCTAAGTCATAGCCACGTTCTGTCGGTCGCGCCCCGGTTTCACTCCAGATGTCGTATCCGGTTTGGACGGGGTCCGTTCCACCTGCAGCGGCCATCCCCAGCAGAAGAAAATAGCCATTGTTGAGTGGACGTTCGATGCTGCGGGCCGGTGGGGTCGACAGTTTGATAAATGCCTCGCCGGGCTTGTCATTTTTCGCTGACCAGATCAGGCCTGATAGTTCAAGGAAGAGTCCGATAATACAGATGCTGATAACAATGTTACGCATGGATTTCTGCTACCTCGTTGTTCAGGGCCTAGTCAGTCGGTCACTATGTACGTGGTACGTGGGATTTCACTAGAGCGGGATCAGCAAGGCCCATGCCGACCGGGCGGGTCTTCTAACCTCGCAGTGATAGGCAGTTCTCTGGGTTAGATTAGAAGAGTGGATGTACTGAATCCTGCGATTGTCGCACGCACTCCCGGCCATTAATGAACTTGACAAAAATCAGCAGGGTCTCCTATTGTGCCTCCACAAATATGATTCTTGGGTTAGGGAAGAGGGTGTAAATCCCTCGCGGTCCCGCCGCTGTGAATGGGGACGAAACCCGGTTTTGCCACTGTCCACCTGGTGGATGGGAAGGCGCGGGGAGTAGGATGAACCATGAGCCAGAAGACCTGCCCAATGAATTGACCATCGTTCCCTCGTGGGCTGGGGAACAGGCGAGGATGAAGAAGCGGGTGCAATCCTCAAGGTCTCAGTCAGGCCTTGGGGATTTTTTATTTGAGCGGGCATGTTCGGTATGTCGTTGTAGCGGGTTTACTATGCAGCGCGCTGGTGGTAGGCGCGCCCGGAGTGTCGGCTTGTGTTGACCAGGAGTGCTCAGACATGAAACGGCGGCAACAGGGCATCCTGACGGGGATGCCGTTCATGGCTCATGTGTCGTCACGGTCATTTGTCGATGACGCGGGGCGCAGAATTTATCTGGCCAAAACGCCGAGCCGGATTATTTCGTTGGCGCCGAGCGTGACGGAGATGCTGTTTGCGATCGGGGCAGGGGCTCAGGTGGTCGGGGTCACGCAGTTTTGCGACTATCCCCCCGAGGCAACTCAAAGGGCCAAGCTCGGATATGGCAATCCCAATGTCGAGACTCTCGTCGCGCTTCAGCCGGACTTGATTGTGGCGCCCCAGGAGTATCTCAAGCCTGATTTGATCGGTAAACTGGAACAGCTAAAGATTCCCGTATTTATTCTGGCCGATCGGATGGTCGAAGATGTGTTTTCACATATCCAGACGTTTGGGCGGATGTTGGATCATTCGACTGAAGCCACTGCTCTGGGAATGGATTTGCGTCAACAGATTGCCCGCATCAAGACTCGAACGCAGGGTGCCGCGCCGGTGCGGGTGCTGTATGTGCTGAACAGCGAGCCGCTGATCACAGTTGGTCCTGGGAGCTACATTGATCAACTGATCGGGTTGGCCGGCGGTATCAATGTTGCCGCGAAGAGTGCCACGGCCTATCCCAGGCTCAGTATGGAAGTGGTGTTGCATGAGAATCCCGACGTTTTGCTGTTTCCTGTTGGAACGGCTGAAGGTATTTCGGAGAGTGAGCAACAGGCCTGGCGGAAGTGGTCGACGTTGACGGCGGTGAAGCGGAACAACCTCCGGCAAATTCCGGCGGATCTGCTCAATCGCCCCGGACCCAGGATCGGGAAGGCGCTGGAGTTGTTGGCTGACCTTTTTCATCCATCCGCTACCTCTCTGCCAAGTGAGAGTCCCTAGTACAATGGCGAACGGACACGTGACACCATCCCATCTGCCTGCACCAAGTGGAGACCTCTCTACTACTACGCCTGTGCCGTCGTTGCATGAGATGAAATCACAATGGCATCGCACTGGTGCCATGCTGACACGTCGGCGGTGGGGGCTGGTGTTGACCGGGCTCCTGCTTGTCAGCGTCGGGGTAATTGCTCTCTGCAGTCAATTTGGCGCGGTGTCAGTGCAACTGGCGGATGTGCTTGCCGTATTGCGTCATGTGCTGACCACGGGATCACTCGATGTCTCGTCGCTCGGGACCGCCGGCGTGATTTTTCTCCAGGTTCGACTCCCGCGCGTTCTGATGGGCTTTCTTGTCGGTGGCGCCCTCGCGGCTGTCGGTGTGACACTTCAAGCCCTCTTGAGGAATCCGCTGGCTGATCCTTACGTGCTGGGTGTCTCCAGCGGTGCCGCGTTAGGCGCATCGCTGGCCATGCTATTGGGGATTGGCACGACCGTGATGTTATTGCCGCTCTTGCCACTCTTCGGATTCATCGGAGGACTGCTCGCGCTGGTCCTGATTTATCGATTGGCTCAGTCGCAGGGGCGGCTTCCCATCTACAGCTTGTTGCTGGCCGGTGTCATTCTGAACGCGATTCTCACCGCGCTGATTATGTTTATTACTTCAATCATGGAGCCGAACCGGTCGGCGGGTTTGATGGCCTGGTTGATGGGCTCATTGACAGCGCCGGGGTACCCAGCGTTGGCGGTCATCGTGATTTATGTGGCGTTCGTCTCTGCGGTGTTGATGCACAAAGCGCAGGTGTTGAATGTGCTGACGCAAGGGGAGGAGACGGCGCGATCCCTCGGCATCGACACGGAGCGTGTGAAAAAACAGCTCTATGCCTTGACGGCCTTGATCACCGGCGCGGTGGTGTCGGTGAGCGGCATGATCGGGTTTGTCGGAATGGTGGTGCCTCATGCGGTGCGGATGATGATCGGATCAGACCATCGTCTGTTGTTGCCGGCTTCTGCATTGGTCGGCGGAATGTTTCTCGTCGTGTCGGATACGATTGCACGGACGATATTTGCGCCGGCCGAGATTCCCGTGGGAATTGTTACGGCGCTCGCCGGAGGGCCGTTCTTTCTGTATCTCCTGCTATGGCGGAAGGATCGGATGATCTGATATGCCGACACCTACCGGGACATGCGCGATACCGCAATCCTGCTCGACCGGCTCAGTCATCGACGTCGAAGGCTTGTCCTTTCGCTATCGGTCCGACCAGTCAGGACGGCCCTGGACGCTAGATGCGGTATCTTTCGCAGTCAGTTCGGGAGAGGTGCTGGGAATTGTTGGACCGAACGGGTCAGGAAAATCCTCCCTCTTGAAACTGCTGGCCGGGATTTTGCGGCCGAACCACGGCAGGATTCAGATTGCCGGTCTACCCATCAGTCAACTTGAGCCGCCCGTGTTGGCCCGGCTGGTCGCGCTGGTGCCTCAGGAGTTTGCTCAAGTGTTCCCCTTCACCGTAGCGGAAACCGTGCTCATGGGACGATTTCCACATCGACGAACGGGTTGGTGGAATCTCGGGATGGGGGACGAATCGGAAACCGATTTGCTCGTGGCCCACTGTGCCATGGTCGACACCGATGTTGTCGCGTTGGCCGACCGCCTGGTGTCGGATCTATCCGGAGGAGAACGCCAGCGGGTGATGATTGCACGAGCTCTGGCGCAAGAGCCCACGATTCTCTTGCTCGATGAGCCGATGGCCTTTCTCGACATCAATCACCAGATCGACATCTGTGAACTGATCCGTCGGCTCAACGGAGAGCGGGCGTTGACCGTGGTTATGGTTTCGCACGACCTCAATGTGGCAAGCCAATTGTGTGATCGCCTGGTGATGCTGAAGGAAGGCCGAGTTTGTCAGACCGGCACGCCTGCCGAAACGATTCGGGAGGACGTCCTGAGGACGGTGTATGGCTGTGACGTCGTGGTGGATGCGCATCCTCACACCGGGCTGCCTCGAGTGACAATGCCGTCAGTTTCGGGACGTCTCTAGAACATGCCTGTTGGCCATGTCCCCGGTCACCAGGACAATGCAAAGTTGGGGACGGTTTCATCGTGAGGAAAGAGTGTTTTGAAGAAACGACGCGGGTGACGGGGAAGATGGTGCAAGTCCATCACGGTGCCGCCACTGTAAGCGGGGAGTAACTCTGCACAATGCCACTGTCTCAGAGACAGTGACGGGTGACTAGTGACGAGTGACAAGGAGGGGAGAATTTCTCCGGATTGTCACATGTCACGTGTCACATGTCACGGTTTCAGATGGGAAGGCGCAGAGACACGACGATCCGCAAGTCAGGAGACCCAGCCAGCTGTCGAATCGACTGAACCCCTCGAGCGCAAGGGAGATTCATCATGCCGTTGTTCATTGTCCGCTGGCTATTGTGTGTCTGCATTCTCAGTGTCTGCCCGCCGTTTCAAGCCGCCCTGGCTCAAGATATTGCCCTGGCCGACCAAGCCGATATCATTGAAACTCCCGAGGTCGTTGTCAGCAGCACACGACTTCCTGATGCCCCGGTTGATGCCCGCACACTTCCGGCCAAAGTAACCGTGATCACTGCGGAGGATATTCACAAATCAGGCGCCAAGACCGTCCAGGAGGCGATTCAGGGAGCCACCGGTATCGTGATGTACGATTTGGTCGGTAATGCGTTCCAACAGACGATTGATCTGCGAGGGTTCAACGGCCAGCCGGTACCTTCCACGAGCGTCTTTGTGGATGGTCAACGGATCAACGAACCAGATTTCAACACTATCAACTTCGACCTGATACCATTTGACACGATCGAACGGATCGAAATTATTCCAGGTCCCGCCACGATTTACGGGAAAAATGCATTGGGTGGTGTCGTCAACATCATTACGAAGCGTGGGGGGGACAAGCGCCAGGTCACAGGCGAGGCCTTGTTCGGCAGTTGGGGGCGCCAACGCTATAGCATCAACGCGAGCGGGCCGATCGGCAAGTTCGACTATTATTTCAATCTTGGCAAGGAGAAGGAAGACGGATACCGCGACGTCTCTGGCGCCGACATCTCACGTGTCTATGGGAGAGTCGGCTATCGTCCGGCCGAGGAGACCGACATCACACTCTCTTACACCTATGTGACGGACAAGCTGTTTCAGGCAGGCGCACTTCCCATGAGTGTGGCGGCAGTCAATCCGAGAGCGAATTTTACACCAGGTGACTTCGCCGACAATAATAGTAACGTGGTGAGGCTGACGGGACGACAAGGACTTCCGCTGGGGTTCTCATTGAACGTCAATGGCTTCTACCGACAACTAGACCAAACACAGTTCGGAGTCGGGCAACCTTTCTTCCCAGGATCCATTCTTTCAACAGCCCAAACCGTTTCAACCACGCAATCGTGGGGTGGAACGGTCCAGCTAGCGCAGAATACTCCGCTTTTCGGACACCACAATAATTTGGTGTTCGGGGCGGACGCGCAACGAAATGATTTCGGGAGTCGGTTGGCCTCTACCTCCGGCTTCGGACCATTCAACAACAGGACCGACACGAATGAGAACATTCTCGGACTATACGCCCAAGATACGCTGAGCCTTCTTCCGCAATTACTCTTAACAGCTGGTGTCCGCTACGACCAAGACATGATCGAATCAAACTTTGAGGATACCTTTACTCCAGCTGGCATTGGAAAGAAAACGTTCTATCGAACGAATCCGCGAGCCGGTCTAACGTATTTGATCCACCCTGATGCCAGCGTGTATTTCAATTACAGCCAGGGATTTCGGGTTCCCACATATCTCGAACTTTTCCCTGTCGTCGGTCAGTCGAACCAGTTCTTGAAGCCGGTTACATCGGATAATTTTGAATTCGGGGGAAAGACGAGGCTGTGGAATTGGGGAGAGGCCAGCCTTTCGCTTTTTCAGTCCGATGTTCGAAACGAGATCTACTTTAACTGCACCAACTGTGACGTGTTCAGTGGAGGGTATGATGGATTGAATCGCAACATTAATAGGACAAGGAGACAAGGCTTTGAGACGAGCTTTAAGGGGCGATACAACGAGTACTTCGATGGAATGATCAACTATACCTTCACGGAAGCCACTTTCCAGTCCGCGTTTAATATTTCCGCCACGAAGACGATTATGCCCGGTAATAGCATTCCACTTGTTCCAAGGAATCGATTCAGCGTAACCGGCAACGTTCACCCTAGCGAAGGATTGACCCTGTCTCTGATCGGATTGTATGTCGGGTCTCAGTTTTATCTGAATGATGAAAACAATACGCAACCGCGGTTGCCCAGTTACTTTCTGCTCAATGGCCGGCTTGCCTACGAACGGCCGGTTCCAGGGGGCCGGCTAACCGCATTTCTGATGCTCAACAATATTCTCAACCAGAAATACTTTACCTCCGGTACCATGGCATCCAACACGCTCACGGGAGGAGGGGCCCTGGAGCAATTTGTGATGCCTGCGCCAACGTTCGCGATCTACGGAGGACTCAGTTATCGTTTCGAAGGATTATGAGAGCAGGCGGTTTCAGGTCGAGCGACGGAGGAGGCGACAATGCGTATTACGAAGGTCTATACCCGAACGGGTGATGCGGGGAAAACACGATTGGCCGGCGGACAGCAGGTCTGGAAAGACAGTCTGCGCGTCGATGCTTATGGAACGATCGATGAGTTGAATGCTTCGATTGGTGTGGTGCGTGTCATGAATGCCGATGTGCTCGATGAGTATTCGGCTGCGGCGCTGCTTGAAGAGGAATTGCGTTGGGTGCAGAACAAGCTCTTTGATGTCGGAAGTATTCTGGCCACGGCACCGGGCCAGACTTTTAAGAACATGCCGAAGGTCACCTCTCACGATGTGACGAGATTGGAAAAGCTGATCGATCGCTGCCAGAAAGATCTGAAGCCGCTCAAGGAATTCATCCTGCCGGGCGGCGGGAAAGTGTCCGGTTTTCTTCATCAAGCCAGGACGGTCTGTCGCCGGGCCGAGCGATTGTGTGTGCAGCTGTCTCGTGAGGAGCCGGTCGATTCGATAATCATTAAATTTGTGAACCGGCTCAGCGATGCCTTATTCGTCGTCGCGCGGTGGGTGGCTAAGACACAGTCCGAGCCGGAATTCTTATGGGAACGGGATGCCGGCCAGAAAGCGGAGTCGCCTAAGAACCGGTAATCAAGCCAACTCCCTGCTAGTGCGTCGATACTTTGGGCCTAAATCTGAAGGTGTAAGTTGGTGTTAGAAACGGAGTCGTCTTGGCAGGAACGGAAGGCATGAGGGCAAGAGCGCTGGCGGTCTTGGGCACGGGGTCGGATGTCGGGAAGAGTCTGATCACGGCTGGGCTATGCCGGCTCTTCGTCAGGGCCGGCTTTCGGGTGGCTCCGTTTAAAGCACAGAATATGTCAAATAATTCCTTCGTGACGCCGGACGGGAAAGAAATCGGGCGTGCCCAGGCGTTGCAGGCGCAGGCCTGTGGTCTCGATCCCGACGCCGATATGAACCCGATATTGATGAAGCCGGAATCGGATCGCAGTGCGCAGATTGTCGTGCAAGGGAAGGTGTGGGGCAAGGCGGAAGCCAGAACCTATTTTGAACAGCGGGCGGAACTGGCCGAGCGCGTGCGGGAGAGCTACGAGCGACTGGCTGGTCAATATGATGTGGTCATTATTGAGGGAGCCGGCAGCGCTGCCGAAATGAATTTAAGAGACCGTGATCTGGCAAATTGGTCGGCAGTTGAACTGGCAGATGCACGAGTCGTCCTGGTGGCGGACATTGATCGCGGTGGCGTGTTCGCGCAGGTCATTGGCACATTGGATCTGCTGGCTTCCCATGAGCGCGCGCGGGTGATCGGTATCATTATCAATAAATTTCGTGGCGATGCGACTCTGTTTGATGATGGAGTGCAGTTTATCGAACAACGGACCGGCCTTCCCGTTCTGGGAGTCGTGCCCATGTTGCGTGGTCTATTGCTGGATCAGGAAGATGCCGTCGACATCGAGCGCCATTGCCATGCCGTGTTCGCCAAGGACCGAGTCAACATCGCGGTAGTCTTGTTGCCGCGAATGAGTAACTTTACGGATTTCAATCCGCTGATTGCAGAGCCTGATGTAGTGGTTTGCTATGTCGCAACGTCCGCAGATCTTGAAGGGGCTGATGTCATTGTGATCCCTGGGAGTAAGAATACGATTGAAGATCTAGAGTACATACGTCAATCCGGGATGGCAGAGGCCATTGCCCGCCATGCGAGTGAGGGGGCTGAGGTCGTTGGCATCTGTGGCGGGTATCAGATGCTGGGGCGGAGTATTGCGGATCCAGACGGGGTGGAAGCTGGGGGTAAGGTTGAAGGGTTAGGGTTATTGGCTGTAACGACACGGCTTGCGACAACCAAGACGACACAATGGGTCGAGGGGGAGTCCCTGGACATTGAACTGCAGCGCAACCTGCCCATTCGGGGGTATTGGATTCATATGGGGCAGACGACCCGATATGGAGCGCGATGCTGCTTTCATGTTCGTCCGATCAGCGGTGAGGCTGGACAGTCTGGGGGAGGGAAAGATGTCGCGTTCGATGGAGCTGTGAACGAAACCGGTTTGATTTGGGGTACCTATGTTCATGGCGTATTCGATCTTCCAGGATTTAGGCGGGCCTGGATTAACCGAATCCGTGCTCGAAAGTCGCTCCCGCCGTTGGCAGACGCAGTTTCGCTGGATATTTCTCAATCACTCGGCAGTCAGCTGGATGCCTGGGCGGATCATCTGCAGCTACATCTCAAGGTTATGCCGCTTATCCAGGCAGTCTCCACTCGTCTCTAACGCGCACATCTGCCGTCTACAGGTTTCTCGATATCCGTGACATTCAGTAACAAGAATTGTCACTTGATGCACAACAGTGCGCGGACATCAGCAATCTTCGTCGAGGGTATCCTTCTGTCTGCGTCGCTCACAATTCGTGCAGATATGTCAGCATTTGAACGCATTCTCCTTTCGAGCGTTCTTCCCGATCGTCTCTCACTCATCCCGGCGCAATAGTTGCTATTCCTCACGATGTTATTCCCGGTTGCGGTCTCCGCACCTCCGTGTCGTCCAGCTTGTGCGAAGACGCAGGAGATGAAGGGGGTGTCGATTTTCATCGATTTCTTGCGAATGGAGAGCAAGCGACTACACTTGGGCGTGAACGACCGGACGAGCCAGTCTTGAAGGAGGAGGGGATCCTATGAAGGCACAGTTAACAGCACTCATTCTTGGTACGGCAGTGTGTGCGACGGTGATGGGGCTGCCATCGCTCGCTCGTGCAGGCGATGAGAGCGAGACGGCGGAGCTGCTGATTGCATTGTTGAAATCCGGCCGCGCAGTGGTGTCGGAACATCAGGCCCTGATTAACGATCCCGGCAAAGGCAATAAGGGATTCACTGACGAATTCATGGCTCATCAAGTCATCGAGAAATTCAAAGCAAAGACGCGTGTGGATCTGAGTCGCCCGAATGGAGTCCCGCAAAGCGGCGTTCTCCTGGCGTTGCTCGAAGCGGAACGCGAAGTGGTGTTGGAGGGGCAGCCGGTGATCAATAAGCAGGGCGTCGCCTTCAAAGGATTTATTCCTGCTGTATTCGCTCGCAAGTCCGGAGAAAAGTTTTACAAGAAAACCGGCATTCGATTGAAGTTAACGGGAATTGATTATCGTTTCCCCGGCAACAAGCCGGATGATTTTGAATCAGAGGTGTTGCGCATGTTCGCCGATTCCCGTCATCCGAAGGGACAACAATATGCCAAGGCGACGATGGTTGGTGGAAAGCCGGTCATGCGTGTCATGGATCCTGAATATGCCGGACCGACTTGTCTCACCTGCCATGGGGGGCCCAAAGGGGAACGAGATATTACCGGAACGAAAAAAGAAGGCTGGAAAGAGGGAGATCTGGCCGGCGCAATCAGCGTCGTTGTGCCGATGCGATAAGGGTAATAATTTAATTATTCGAGCTGGAGGACGAGCATTATGAGCAAGATCGTAGTCGTCGATGATTCGTACGCTGAGTTGCAGATGATCGAAGGGTATCTCAAGGCGGCCAGCCACACCGTAGTATCATTCCCGAATACGGACAAGCTGGAGGATAAGATCGTTTCCGAAAAGCCTGATCTCATTGTGATGGATGTGGTCATGCCGGGACGGAATGGCTTCCAGGCCTGCCGCGATCTGAAAGCCGACGATCGCTTTAAGAATATTCCGGTGGTGCTCTGCACGTCAAAGGGGCAGGAAAGCGACAAGTTCTGGGGGCAGCAGCAGGGAGCCAATGGATATGTGGTCAAGCCGTTTAAGGCTGAAGACCTCTTGGCCGCCGTGAAGCGGGCGTTGAACTAGGCTTCCGCGAGACAACGAATCTGGTTGTTGAAGGGAAATCATGGGACCAGCTCTCAGTACATCTCAATTGGTCGGAGTTGCCCTGGCTGAAGGCGTCAAAACACCCGTTCCGTCGCGTATCTGCCTCGTCACTCTCGGGGGGGAACTGTTTGCTATCGATCTTCGTCATGTTCGGGAAGTCTTCGAACTGGAATCCGTGACCCCAGTCCCAGGGATGCCGTCCACATTAGTGGGGGTGGCCAATCTTCGGGGAACAGTCATGCCGCTGGCGGATTTGCGTCCGTCGCTCGGGATTCCGACGACGACGTCCCTGCCTTTTGTGGTGGTCGTGCGTCATGGACAGCAGCAAGTCGGCATTCTGATCGACGCGGTCCCTGAAATCCGCACGATCCATCCCGATGATCTGTTGAACGTGACGTCAAGTGGGTTATCGGAGTCACGGCCATTCCTTTCCGGACTGGCCAAGATTGAAGAACGCATGAGCGGCATGATGGACGTGCAGAAGCTCTTGGCCTGTGTGGAAGGTGTGTTGAATTAGATGACCGATGCGTGAGTTTGTCCGCTGAGTTGGCTGACGGCCGCTCAGGGAGGCGGCCCGACGACGATAGGAATCGATTACCCTATGGGTTGAGGAGGAGGATGTTATGGCGAGGCACAGCAAGTCAGCTTGGACAATTCAGACGTGGTTCAATAATCTCAAAACACTGCCGAAGTTGATTCTCGGATTTTCTTCCGTCGGCGTCATCATGATCATGGTCGGGCTGGTGGGTCTTATCGGTTTGGGTCGGCTAAAAGCCGAGTTGCAGAATATTTATGACGGATCAACGGTCGCGTTGTCTAACACCGGAGTCAGCAGTACGAACCTTGGTCTGTACCACGACGCACTGCTGAATGCCGGTCGTCAGTCACGGAAGAGTGACTTTGACGATGCGATCGCACCGCTGGCGGATCTTAAGAAGCAGACACTGGAACCCTTGCAGGCCTATCAGGGGTCGGAATTGCGCGAATCGGCGACGGGGCGAAACGAAGCGAAGGATATCGCTGCGTTGAAAACAGCGTTGGCCGAGTATTTTGCGTCGACCGACGGTGCGGTCAGCGCCTTTGCTGATAGTTACTCCGTGTCACTCTCCGAAGATCAGAAGCAGAGTATGCGAGACCTGGGTAACTTGGCTCTCTCAGTCGAAGTCGCGAGCAAGTACAGCACGGCTACCCTGCGGGTACGAGAGTTGATGGCCACGATTCGAGAATTGGCCAAAGAATTGAACGAGAGCGGACAGGCCGAAGCGTCGCGCAGTACGAATTGGGTGCTGTTCGGAGGCCTCATCGCACTCATCCTCGGAGGCGCCATCGGATACTACTTGGCTCGGTATATTGCACGGAACATTGTGCATGTGGCCGATGTCGCCGAGCAAGCCGCTGCGGGTAACCTCCAGGCTCGCGCGAAGCTCGACAGCGACGACGAGGTGGGTCACATGGCGAAAGCGTTCAACTCGATGTTGGATCGTATTACGGCCCTTGTGTCCACCGAGGAAGAGCGAGACGTCATGCAAAAGCGCTTGATGCAATTTCTCGTCTTGGTATCAGACGTCGGTAAAGGAGACTTGACGAAGCGCGGAGAAGTCACAGCGGACATGTTCGGAAACTTGGCCGACGGATTCAATCTCATGATTCAGCGGTTCGCCCAGCTGATGCGTCAAGTCCGTGAAGCGGCAGAACGCGTGAATAAGTCGGCCGGGACGCTGAGGGACAACGCCGGTCAGATGTCTGGTACGGCAAAGCATCAAGCTGACGAATCCGTCAAGACGCTGGGCGCGGTTGAACAGTTGGCGGCGTCGATGCGCCAGGTGGCTGAAACAGCCGGTGCGTCTTCTGAATCCGCCCGCCAAGTGTTGCAAGCGACCGAGCGCGGTCGTGTGGCGGTCCAAGAAACCGTGCAGGACATGCAGAGTATCCGCGCTGCGGTGCAACGTATGTCGAAGCAGGTGAAAGCCCTTGGTGATCGATCCTTGGAAATTTCGCAAATCGTATCGACGATTCGAGATATTGCCAATCAGACCAACCTGTTGGCTTTGAACGCGGCCATCGAAGCCGCCGGCGCCGGAGAGGCGGGCGCCCGATTCGCGGTCGTCGCCGACCAGGTGAGAAAGCTTGCGGAAAGCTCCACGCAGGCGACGCGAGAAATTGCGGACCTCGTGAAAGTGATTCAAAGCGAAACGCAGGACGCGGTGGTCGCGATGGAACATGAAACTCAGGCCGTGGAAGCGGGCTCGGCTTCTGCGTTGCGTACGGGTGATGTGTTCAAAGAAATTTCTACGATCGCTCAGCGTTCATCTGAGCTGGCGCAAAGCATCGCGTCATCTGCGGTTGAGCAGACTGCTTCTACCGACAAGGTGGGACGCTCGATTAAGGATTTCACCGGTGGTGCGGTGGCCACGCAGAAAGCCACGGATTCCGCGCGGGTCACCGTAGAAGATATGGCGAAGCTC
>Ga0105103_10001361_pt1 | contig 13472 bp, 12 predicted proteins | sample PPLLaktember2015_2_FD_79107 | JGI IMG/M metagenome (GOLD analysis project Ga0105103, IMG submission 79107) | Freshwater sediment microbial communities from Prairie Pothole Lake near Jamestown, North Dakota, USA - PPLs Lake P7 Core (6) Depth... | ecosystem: Environmental > Aquatic > Freshwater >...
GGTCGGTTTTTCGGCGAGGGCGGGCTGTGCGGCAGCGAGCAGAACAAGGACGAGCAGGATGTACCTGGGAATTGCGATCATAGCCTTTTCTTTCAATGGGTGACTTTCGCACGAAACGGTTCGGGGATGGATGAGATCTTCTTCTTCAGAGGATCGACGAAGACGATGCCGGTCTTGACGCGGGCGACCTCTTTGCCGGTTGCGACATTCGTTACGCGGTACAGCAGATCGCATGTGGCGGACTCCAGATCTCCAACCGCGACATCGATACGCAAGACCTCTCCGTGGAATCCTTCGGCGCGATAGACGACCGCGGCATCGGTCATCATGATCGCCGCCCCCTCGACATTCAATTCGGTGTATCCGAGCGAGCCGAAGAATCGGACCCTCGCTTCATGGACGAGAGAGAGGACCGCATCGTTCCCAAGATGGCCGCCGTAATTGATATCGCTGATGCGAATGGGGATCTCGGTCGAGAAGAGAAAAGTTTGGGGGAGGTCGAGTCGGAGACGAGACATGATGGTAAATGTGATATGTGAGATGGCAAATGGAATATGTGAGATGGGATATGGGAGATCAGGATGGATGTCTTCCGCGGGCGAGGGAAGCGCCGATGCCGAGGAGGCAGAGCAGGGCAAAGACACCGAAGCCGGTTTGAAGGCTCTGCATGAATGGTTCGAAGACTTCTGGAGTGAGCGCGCGATCGCCGATGAACAATGCGAAGAGCAGCATGACGATTCCCGTACTGAACATCTGGCCGGTCAAACGCATCGTCGCAACGGCCGAAGAAGCGATGCCATAATGGCGAGGCTCGACGGAGCCCATGATGGCGTTGGTGTTGGGAGAGGAAAAGAGTGCGAATCCCACTCCCAGGAAAGCCAATCCGATGATGATGAGGGGCTGCGAAGTCTCCGCGGTGAGGAATGCGAACGACCCGAGTCCGGCGGCGGTCATGGCCATTCCGAGTGAGGCGACACGGCGCGGTTCGATCCGGTCCGAGAGTCTTCCCGCGAGCGGTGAAAGGAACGCCTGGATGACCGGTTGAACGATCAGCACGGTTCCTGCCTGCTGGGGAGTGAGTCCCTTGGTGTATTGCAGATACAGGCTCAGCAGGAACGCCGTTGCCGCCGTTGCGCTATAGTTCAATAGTGCGGCGAGATTGGAGAACCCGAAGACACGATTGCCGCGGAACAGACGGACATCGAGGACGGGAGCGGGTACGCGGAGTTCCCAGCGGATGAAGACGAGCAGGCCGATGATCCCTGTGGCGACGAGAAGGGCGCCATTGATATGAGGAAGGAGCGAGATGCCAAACATCAGAGCGCATAATGAAACGCCATAGACGAGTGCTCCCTGAAGGTCGAAGGGCTCGCGGGTGCGCGGACGGACGTCGCGAGGGAACATCCGCACGGCGAACACGAGGACGACAAGCGCAACCACGGTATTGACGTAGAAGATCGATCGCCAGCCGAATTGCTGCGTGAGGATGCCGCCGAACAAGGGGCCGGCGGAGAGTCCGAAATAGACCGCAGAGACCGTGATTCCCAACGCGCGTCCGCGTTCACCCGGAGGGAAGACATCGGAGAGGATGGCCGTCGATGTTCCGAAGATCATCGCCGCGCCGATCCCCTGGAGAACGCGCGCAGCGATCAGCCAGCCGCCGCTCGGGGCCACGGCACACATGAAGGAGGTGACCACATAACCGCCGATGCCGATCGTGAATAGCCGCGCTCGGCCGTACAGGTCGGCGGCGCGTCCCATCGGGAGAAGAAACACGGCGGAAGCGAGGAGAAAGGAGAACGCGACCCAACTGAGGGACATCGCGCTCATCTGAAATTCCGTCGCGATAGGCGGCAGCGCGACGTTGATCGAGGAGCCCATGAACGGCGTCAGCAGCGACGTCAGCGTGAGAACGGCGAGGATGGTGCGTGAGGAAGGGGACAAGGGGAATAAGTCAAATGTGAAAAGTCAGAAGTCAAAAAGGGCTTCAGTCGACGGGAGACTTCAAATGTGAGATGGAATATGTCAAATGGAATATGTCAAATGTGATGGGGCAAATGGCTGTGGGGCTATGGTACAGCATCTGGCGGGGAGCATCGTTCTCCCCGTGCATGGCTTCGACTCATCAAGGAATCGTTTCTTAGATGCCCAATTTCTTCAGCATGGTTTCCGCGACGAGCGCGTTTCCCGCCTGTGTCAGGTGCACGCGGTCTGTCGTCAGGATCCCCTTTTCTTTGTTGAACCGATTGTTCTCCCGGAGATGGTCGAGGAATGCTTTCCGCAAGTCACACAGGATCAGATTCCGCTCGGATGCGATCTTCCGGATCACCTCTGAATAGTCCTGCAGCATGACGTCCTGGGGATTCTCGCCGAGTTTCTTCTCTCCGATCACCGTCGGCGTGCACAGAATGACCTGAGCCTTCGCCTTGTGGATCCGTTCGACGAGGTCAATCAGTCCGTCCCGGAAATCATCCTTCGGCGTTCCCTTGCGTCCCTTGAGCGCATAGTGCCAGACGTCGTTGATGCCGATGTAGATGACGACGACCGTGGGCTTCTTGCGCAGAACGTCCTTGTCGAGGCGCTTCAACAGGTCGGGGACCTTGTTCCCGCTCACTCCGGCACCGACGATCTCGACCTTCGGATGTGTCTTCTTGAGTTCGCCGCGGATGAGGCTGACATACCCGTTCGGCTTCACGCCCAGTTCTGTGATGGAGTCCCCAAAGAAGACGATCCGCTCCTGTTCCCCGAGCGTCAGTTGTTGCGCGGCACAGCCTGCCAAGACAAGCATTGCCCAACCGAATGTGGTCAGCAGGACGAGCATCGTGAGCGGCTTCATGTCAGTCCTTTCGAAAGATGACGATCCGATTCGTATTCGTTCCGTGGCGGTTGTTCCGCACACCCCAGATATTCGACGTCTTCGTGAAGCGTTGACGATTGATCATGATCGCGACGCACGTGAAACCAGCAGCGCGTCCAAGCGGCACAACACACTCCTCCAGCCGTACGTTTCGCTTGCGCACTTCCCCCACTTCGAACGCGACCCAACCCTGCGGTGCGGTGATCCGATGGAGTTCATGAAACACCTCTCCCATCGCCGCGGACCATTCATCCACCGAACGGCTCGCCGTGATGTGCCGGCTGATGCGGTCCGCATCGAGTCCGTTGAACCAGCACCGCAGCCAATTGTCCCCGGCATAATCGACGATGTTCAGGAATGGCGGCGATGTGACGGTCAATCGTATGGAAGACGATCGGATCGCCCTGGTTCTGCGCGCATCGCCCGTGAGAAATCTCGCGTGCGTTGCCGCGGTGCACAACCGCTCTCGCTCGGCGTCCTCAAGTCCGTTCATCAGCGAGCGAGACTTGCGGAGAATGATCGCCTTCACATCCCGATACTCAGGCTTTTGTCCCAGCCGCCGGTTGATGAGCCGCTGGCGTTCCGGCTGGACTGCCTGGTTCGGCGGCAGGGTGTAGACCGAGAAGAAGCCGCGCGAGTGTCCGGTCAATCGATTCGTCGCGACCATGCGGATCCAGCGATCGACGTCGTCTTCCGTTCCACGTGAACGCCGCCGCTGCAGATAGCGCCGAAGGGAGACCACCTCCGCTTCCGTCCTTTTGTGGAAGAACATCCTGAGATCCATCTCCGCGCGCGCATCGGGATCGAAGCGGATCGACGCGAGCCGTGCCGCGATCTCCTCCAACGGCGGAACGGCAAGGCGCGGACGCGCGAGGATCTCGCTCAGCGGGTTGATGTCGTTCGCCACGATGCGCCGACCGAGGAACGCCGCTTCGAGTACCGTGGTGCCCCGTCCGCTGAACGGGTCATAGACGCGATCATTCGGATCGCTCAACCGTTCGATGAAGTAGCGCGGCAGCTGCGCCTTGAAGCACGCACGATAGGAGATCTCATGCAGCCGCGAAGCCTGTCGTTGACGCGGTGTCCAGAACTCGCCTATCGAACATACAACGGATCGGCCGTCGAGTTGGATCCGTGCCGTCGTCATCCGGTGCGCCCGGATATCCCTCAAGAGAGCGCTGGTGCGTGCGTCTGCGGAACGACGACTCATCCCATCAGTCCTGACGGTGAACGCGGCGTGGAGAGAAGCGCGACGAATTCGTCCCAGCGTCGTTGCGGTGCATCCACCGTTCCACCGCGTGCCTCAATATAGCGTTTCACAATGTCTTGACCAAGATTGTAGTTGATGACATAGCTTCGGTATTGATCGAAGAATTTCGTTCGCTGGAGAGCGCGCTCCGGGGACATCAGCGCATAGCGTACAAGCCAGTCGGCGGCTTCTTCCCGCGTCATCGCCCCGTCAAGATAGGCGCGTGCCGCTTCGTTGCCGGCATAGCTCAGCTTGGCGACGAGCGCTTGAAGCTGGGCGTATGCCGGGACGGCCGCCGGGTCGATGCCTGCGAGGGGTGCGAGGACGGTCTGGTCAAACTCGAGTCGCTGAGAACCCGGAAGGACGACCTCGATGCCGAAGTTCGCCGTTCCTTCTGCGATCAGGGATTGGGGAGAGAAAAGCGCGTAGATGCTGAACTCCACCCAACGGCGCTTCCGGACCAATTCCTGTTCCAGCAGTGCATTGTAGACGTGATGCCCCGGGTATCCTTCGTGCGCTGCGAGGTCGATCGCACGGTCGAGGAAGATCGGAAGATCGGTGTTGATCTGAATGAGACTGTACGCATTCCCCCTGAACCAGTTATAGCCGCTCCACGACTTGTCCTTCACGTATTCGATCTCGAACCGTTCCTGGGGTGGAAGCGCGATGTGCTTGCGCGTGCGGCTCCTGCATTCGGCGATCGCCGCCTGAAACACCGTGTCCAGACGGTCTGTCGGGATCGTGAATCGCTTGCGGAAGTGTTCGACCCGCGCGGGAAGCGGACCCGATCCGGGAATGAGGGATTCAAGGTCGTGCAGAAGGGACTGGAAGTGTGCTTCGGGATACGTGGGGGGAATCACGTCATATAGCGCCTTCGCTTCCTCGTCGAAGGACATCCGGGTTCCGTTCAAGATCGAAGCCCGCGCGGCGATGGCGGCCATCTGCGTCCGGAGATACTGCTGCCGGAGCGTGACGATCTCCTCCGTCGGTTGTGACGGGAGCGTGTCCAGAACATGGACAAGGCGCTGCGCCTCTTCACGGATATCGGGCAGCAGGCGGGAGCTGTTCAATTCGCTCGCGGCGAGATCTTCCGGCCCATAGTACGCGTCCACGAAATCTGCGTCGTGACGTCCGATCGCAAGGACAAGGCGTACGTACTGCTCTGCGATGCGGTCGATATCGATGGGGGAGGAGGTCATAGATGGTCCCTTACCGGGGAAGATAGGCGCGCATGAGCAGACGGTATGCGGGATGGTATGCGGCTTCGAATACATCGGAATGATGGAAGACGGGGAAACCCTTGGCTTCCTGCTCCGCGAAGAACGTCCGCAGCGAATCTGCTGTGGAAGGGATCGCCCCCTCCGCCGCAAGTGCTTCGGCGACGGACCAGTACACGCGAAGCGCGTTCGGATCCTTCTTGAAATTCGCGGCGGTCCGCAGCATCGCTTCGATCATCACGCGTTCATCTCCCCCGTTTGCTTTGAACGGACGCAGGTTCAGTCGCACGATGGAACTGTCGGCGGACAATCGTTCGATCAGAGGTTCGGACGCAGATGCCTTGATGCTCTTCATCTCACGGGAAAGATACTGCCGGATGCCGACCGTATCGTTCATCAAGTGCTCGTTTCCCATCGCGGCCTGGTACAGGAACTTGTACAGATCCTGCAGTTCCATCTTCGGATATCGCGCGTAATGTTCCAGTATCACCTCGCGCATCGCATTCGGATCCTGAGCATGGACGGACGAGATCAGCAGCAGACAACAGAAGGCCATGATGATCACGCGGGATGGCATCAGATTCTTCCCAGGCAGACAGCATTCTTGTTGTTATATGAATTGAACTTTCGGCAAAAGACCCCCTGATCGCGCCGACAAGCGCCCACCGCATCGGGGGCGGCGAACGAGGCGTGCGCGCATGCATAGTCGCAGAATGCGGGGAAGGTGAATTGCTTTTCCTTCGCTGATCTACTTGTGCGGAGGGCGCCGGTCTTTTTCTGTCGTGCGTCCATGCGGTTTCTGTCGTTCCGGTTTGTGCGGAGTGCGATGTCGATGGCTCTGTTGCGTGCGCTGAGGATCGCTCGCGATCTCGATCACCGGCCGCAGAGGGATCTCCAACCGCTCCCCCTCATAGAAGACGCGTTCCAGATAGAGTCCGGAAGGAGGGGCGGTCAATTGGGCGGGAATGTTCGAGTGCATGCGGAGCAGTTGTTCTACGTCGGCGAGGGTCATTGCTCCACGGCCGACCTCGGCCAGCACGCCGACGATCTGGCGAACCATCTTCCAAATGAAATGCGAGCCGACGACACGGATGAGGATGAGATCGCCGGCTTCCTCGATCTCGATCGGATGCAACTGCACCTTCGTTGATTTCTCTTCGGGGTCGTCTGCGGTGAAGGATCGGAAGTCCTTCAACCCGGTGAAGAGAGCGGCGGCCGAACGCATCGCGTCGATGTCAAGTCTGTCCTTCACCCACCAGACGAATCGCTTGCCGAAGGCCGAACGCCGTCGCGAGATCTGGTAGAGGTATGCACGGGCAACGGCGTCGTGACGGGCGTGGAATCCATGCTCGGCGTGTTCGACGGAGAGCATGTTGATATCCGAGGGGAGAAGGTCGTTCGTCTTGATCCGGATGATCTCCGGGGCGAGTACGGTGATGACGTCGAGGTGTGCGACTTGGCGCAGGGCGTGGACACCGGCGTCGGTCCGGCCGGAGCCGGCGAATTCAAATTCGGACGTTTTAAAAACGGAACGGAAGGCCCCCTGGAGTTCGCCCTGGACGGTGCGGGCGTTCTTCTGGATCTGCCAGCCGCTGTAGCGGGTGCCTTCATACTCGATCGTGATCTTGAAGCGGGGCATGAGGGAAGATAAGAGTTATTGTTGATTGTTGAGTGATGATTATTGATTGAATGTTACTGCGGCTTTCCCAGGTGGATGATTCCGTCCCCAAACTTATCGCGCAAGGAATCCACGACTTTCAACACCTCCTGTTTCTTCCGGTCCTGCGGGAACAGGCCGAGTGACATCTGCTCCTCTCCATGGAAATTCGAGAGACGCACGCCGACAAGCCGGATCTTCTCCCCTGGCGCCTGCGCCTCCTCCAGCAACGCGCAGACCGTGCGGAAGACCAGGGGGTCCTCATTTGTCGGTTCGACCGTTCGCCCATGCGTAACGGTGGTGAAATCCGAGTACCGGAGCTTCAACGTAATGGTCCGCGCTCTCCAACCATGCAAACGGAGCGTTGAGCAAACATCCTCTGTCAACACGTGGAGCTCCCGTTCCAATTCCTGCCGCTCTCCGATGTCCCGTGCAAAGGTCTCCTCGCGGGAAATGCTCTTCGCATCCTCCTCGCCGCCGATGTGCGTCGATCCCCGTCCGCTCGCCGCCGCGCTGATCCACGATCCATGCGAGCCCAACAGGACGACCAACTCCGCTTCCGTCCTCGCCTGCAGATCCGCGACAGTGCGGAATCCCTTGCCCTGCAGGAACTCCTCGGTCTTCTTCCCGATGCCGGGGATGACCCCGATGTTCATCGACGCCAGATAGTCCTTCTCGGTCCCGTGCGGGACAGCGATGACGCCTGCCGGCTTGACGGCGTTTGCGGCGATCTTCGCGACGGTCTTGTTCGATGCGAGCGCGATGGTGCACGGGAGCTGGAATTCCGTCCGGACGATCATCTGCAACTGGTGCATGAAGCCCGGGAGGTCGTTCCCATACAGTGATTCGCATCCGGTGAAATCCATGTACATCTCGTCGATCGAGGCGCGTTCCACGAGAGGAGCGAGCTCACGGATGCGATGATACAATCGGTCCGAGATGCGTCCGTATTCGCCATGGTGGCCGCGGACGACGATCAGCGAGGGACACAGTTTCAGCGCGCGCGCCATCGGCATCGCGGATCGGATGCCGAAGGCTCGTGCTTCGTACGATGCCGATGCAACGACGCCCCGCCCCTCCGGCGTTCCTCCGACGGCGACCGGTTTGCCGATCAACGTCGGATCGGTAATGCGTTCGACGGAGACGAAGAAACAATCGAGGTCGAGATGGGCGATCTGAGGAATGCGTTCGCTCATCGCTCAGAACCGGCGGAAGCGGTACCCGCGCGCCTTCAATTCCGTCAGCAGAAGATCAAGGGAACGATGGAACGGATCGGGCCGGTGCGGTCCGGCGCCGATGTGCAGGGGCAGGATGAATCCGTCCAGGCCATTCGAGGAAACTTGTTCATGCCGCAGGATGCGCTGGAGGATCGTATCGCTTGGGACGTAGCGCGGATCGATGCCGGGACGCGTGTAGTCGGCATTCGACGATGTTCCCGGCGTGAAGTTGACCAACGTGAGCGACATCTGGCGAGACCAGGATGCGATCGAGTCGTTGTACCATTCGTACGGCGGGAGGAAGACGGATGCTGCCGATCGCATGATGCCGAATCGCTCGAGCTCACGGTAGTTGGCTTCGAGATCGGCGATGAACTCCTCCCGCGGGACCAGGAGCGAATCTCGGTCTTCCCACGTGCAATAGAGGAGGTGACGATCTGAGTGCGGACCGACATAGTGGCCTTCCATCACGAGTCTGCGGATCGCCGGAGCGAATTGCGGATTGCGCAGAAAATCTCCCGTGAAAAAGAAGCTCGCGCGAACGTCTTGGGATTTCAGGACGGCGAGAATGGTGTCAGCTCCTTCCGCGTACTCATGCCCGGTGAACACGAGATGAATGTCCCGCTGCGTCGTATCCATGCGGACGATCGCCCCATGCGCCCGCACTTGAGCGGTGAGCTGTGAGAAGCAGAATGAGACGAGGAGGAAGATCGCGGATGAGCGCACGAGGATCCCGTCGGGTTATCGATCGCTCAGGAAACTCGCGCGGAGGTACTCGCGAAGCTGGTCGCGTTTGTAGATCACATCGCTGTGACCGAGTTCGCTGTCGATGAAGAGGATACGATGGATTCGGAGGTCGTGTGCTGTGATCGTCGATTCGGGTGCCGCATGGAAGGGGATTCCCCATGCTGCAAGGTCGTCGATGAGGTTGAGGCTTTCCTGCCTTGTCCCCCCGTCTGCGGTGTGGATATTGATGAACTTCCCCTGCGAATGATCGATCCAGTGGGCGAACTTCTCCGTTTGCCCATAGAGTGCGTCGAAGAGATAGACTTCCTGGATGCGGTCCGTCAGGCCGCCGCGGAGGAGGATGAAGGACATGACGCGGTAGGCGCCGCTGTGTCCTGCGAGGATGATCCTTCCGGGTGTCTCCCCCTGGATGATCTCGTGCGTATGCAGCGCCCGCAGCACGTCATCCACCAGTCGCTTGAACACCTCCGGTTCTTCCAGCTTTCCGCCGAATGAATCGGGGGCATTCTTCGGTCCTTCGGGATGGACCAGCACGGCGTTCTTCCCGCTCTCGCAGAATTGCTCCACGATGCGGTACTTTGCGAAAGCCGTGTCGATGTTGTTCGTCCACCCATGAAAGTAGAAGACAAGATCGACGGCGGACGTGCGCCGAAATCCGTTCGGGACGAAGATCGCGACGCTGCTATCTCGATAATGCTCTTGTGCGGGGAAGTGCGTTCCGCCATACCCATGCCCCGAATCCCGCAGTGCATGGGGAAACATCGCATACGCGGACCGGATGTGCAGCATATGGCCGAGATGCTCATACCGCTGCGTGAATGGAAGACGCTGTGCCTCCGCCGGTTGCAGACACGCGAGCAACACAATGAGTATGGCCTTCCTTCCAATCATCAATCATCAATCAATAATGAGTAATGACTTATTTCGGCGTTACCAAGAACCTCTTGATCTTCTGCGTCGTCGTCTTTTCGAATTCCGTTTCACGGATCGTGAATTTCTTTACCTGCTTGAACGCCGCGAGTTCCGCGTTCGCCTTCTTGATCTCCTCGCCGATGACCTCCTGCAGCAACTCGTCCGTGATCTTCACGCCGCGGGATTCCGAATATTCGATCATCGCCTCCGCGTCCACAACGATCTGCGCCGCGATGATCTCGTCGTGCTTCGCGTCCTCTTCTCCGTACACGAGCGATTCCTGGATGAACGGACTCCGGTTGAGGAGATCCTCCACCTCTTCGGGATAGACGTTCTTCCCGCTGCGCGAGATGATGACGTTCTTCATCCGGCCGCGGATGTGAAGGAATCCGTCGTCATCGACATACCCAAGGTCTCCCGTGCGGAACCATCCGTTGTTCATCACATCGCGTGTCGCCTTCTCGTTCTTGTAGAAGCCGAGCATGACGCTGGACCCTTTTGCCCAGACCTCGCCCGTGCCGTCCGCGCCGGGTTCATTGATCTTGATCTCGATCCCCGGAAGCGGGATGCCGGCCGCTTCATCCTTGAAATTGTCGAGCTGGTTGAGCGTGAGGATAGGAGAGGTCTCCGTCAATCCGTACCCCTGGATGAAATTGAAGCCGAGATCTCGGAGTCCTTTGGCGACGCGCGGATCGGGTGCGGCGCCGCCCGCGATGAAGCAGCGAATGTGACCGCCGAACTTCGCATGCACTTCGGCGAAGACCTTCTTCTTCGCACCCTTCCAGCCGACCTTCGCTGCGATGTCCGTCAGGCGCACGAGGGGCGGCACGATCACCGACTTGACCTTATTCTCCTGGATCGCCTTGTAGATGCGCTTGAACATCTTGTCGTACAGGAGCGGCACCGCAAGCAACATCGTTGCCTGCACCTGCTGAAGGTCGTCCACGACGGTCTTGAGCGATCGCGCATAATGCGCCGATGCCCCCGAATAGAGCGGACAGAGGAATCCGCATGTGCATTCATAGGTGTGATGCATCGGAAGCACCGAGAGGAACCGGTCGTGCGGATGGATGAACATCATGCTGACCATTGCGACGAGATTCGACGCGATGTTTCGCTGGCTGAGCATGACGCCTTTGGCGCGTCCGAGCGTTCCCGATGTGAAGATGATGACCGCCAACGCCGTGGGATCGATGTGCGGAAGCGCCTCGACGGTGCATCCCTTGCTCTGTCCGATCATCTGCGGCATGGAATGGAATCCGTTCTTCTCCGCCAGCAGGTCCATGCTGATGCAATGCTTCAATTGCTTCACCGCATGCCGATGCTCGCGGAATAGCGGATCGAACGTCTCGGAGAAGATGACGGCCGTCGCGTCCGATTCGTGCAGGATATTCAGGATCTCGTTCGGCGTCAGGTTCCGGTCGATGGGAACGACGACATAGTTGAAGCACATCGCGGTGAGATAGGAGATGCCCCATTGCACGCGGTTCTCACCGATGACCGCGATATGGCTCCGTTCCGGGATGCCGAGTTGGCGGAGTGCCGTTCCGAATTTGAGAACATTGCGAAGGAGAGCGGCGTACGAAACGCGGGGAATCGGCGTTTCTTTGAGGTCTTCAAGCGCGAGCTTCTCGCCGTGCGTTGCGGCAGATTTCAGCAGCATGTCCTGCACGGAGCTGATCTGCGGGACCGGGTACAACTTAGGTTTCCGTTTCATCGGTGAGCCTGTGATTCAGGTGATGAGGAGATGCGCAGGGCGATGCCCAATCCGAGACAGGCCATATCGGCCAGCATGTCCGGATTGATGCGGTAGATCTTGTCGCCGGCTTCGTGATAGAATAGGTGCGGTCCGTTGGAGCCGAATGAATACGATGGAATTCCCTTCAGGTAGAACGGTGCGAAATCGCTGGAGCGGACGCCGACACGTCCCATGGCGCGAGATCCGCGGAGGATATGCACGTCGCGGTCTGCCTCGTCGAGGATGCTCTTGACCCACTCCGGTGACGCGCTATAGCCGCACCAGGCGCCGTCGCCGGTCCCGACCATATCAAAATTGAGCATCGCAAGATAGCGCGTGAACTGTTTCGGCAAATGTTCGGCGAGGTGCTTCGATCCGAGCAATCCCATCTCTTCGCCGCCGAAGAGCGCGAACATCACGGAACGCTTCGACCGTGGTCCGGCCGCCATCGCCTGAAGGATCTCCATAACGACCGCACTTCCGCTGGCATTGTCGCTCGCGCCAGCGAAGGTCAGTCCGACATGCGTCCCGCAGTGGTCCAGATGTCCGCCGATGATGACGCACTCCTTCTTCAATTCGGGATCACTTCCCTCGAGAATGCCGAGCACGTTGTAGCCGATCCCATCCGGATGGTGCGTCGCCTGAACGCGGTAACGGATGGAAGCGGCGAGCGGGAATGAGCAGGTATTCCGCGATCGCGAGAGGGAATCCTGGAGCGCTTCGGCGGTCCAACCTCGTTCTTTGAGCAGCTCGTTCGCCACGCCGAAACTGATCATGGAAGGGTAGAAGCCGCTGATGAAATCTCCGTTGGGATTCGCGATCGGCGTTTCATAGAGGTAGATGAGTGCGAGCGCCCCTTTCGACTTCGCAGTCTGCATCCGAGTGCGGTGCTCATCATAATGCTGGAAGACGGAATCCTCCCGATTCGGAACTCCGCGGAAACAGAGCACGACCTTTCCATGAACGTCCAGTCCCGCATAGTCGTCATAGCCCAGCTCGGGTGCGCTGATCCCCCAGCCGACGAAGACCATGGATCCGGAGATGGTTCCGCTGTCTGTATACAATAGAGGCAGGAAATCCTTCCCCGCATTCAATGTCCGCTCCGGAGCGCCGGGGATCGAGATGGTCATTGAGGCCGAATGGACAAGGGTATAGGGCGCGGGGAATGGCTGAAGGTATCCGGCTGCCGCATCGAACGGAAGTGCGCCGTTCTTTTTCATGATCGCCGCCGTCCAGTGCGCCGACTTCGTGTACCCGGAATCTCCCGTCAATCGTCCGCCGAATTCGTCCGAAGCGAGCGAGCGGCACACATCGTACACGCGATGATGGTCGATGGTCGCAGGTCGTTCGATGGAAGCGGGATGCTGAGCGAAGAGAAGGGAGGAGACGGTGATGAGAAAGGCGAGAGAGCTGAGTTGGCGTGATCGCATGGTGTTGACGAAGGTGATCAATGGAATCGGTCAAAGTTCCCCCAATTTCGGTAGAATAGCAAGAAAGAGATGTCAAAAGGCATGTGTCAAATGGTAGATGTGAAATGGTAAATGTGAGATGGAATATGTAGATTCAGGCGTTCACCCAATCCCAAATCAACAATCAATAATCATCAATCCCTTCTTTTCCTCCATGGCTCTCGAATCCATCTCCATCCCGCTCGGCAGTGAAATGCCGTCATTCGTGCTCCGTGATCCCGACGGAGTCATCCAAGTCAGCGATTATGCGTTCGGCAAGAAGGGGTTGCTCGTCGCGTTCACCTGCAATCATTGCCCGTACGCGCTTGCGGTATGGCCAAGATTGATCAAGCTCGGAATGCACGCGATGAAGCTCGGTGTCAACGTCATCGCCGTGAATCCGAACATCAATCCCGACTATCCGGACGAC
>Ga0105103_10001363_pt1 | contig 13470 bp, 12 predicted proteins | sample PPLLaktember2015_2_FD_79107 | JGI IMG/M metagenome (GOLD analysis project Ga0105103, IMG submission 79107) | Freshwater sediment microbial communities from Prairie Pothole Lake near Jamestown, North Dakota, USA - PPLs Lake P7 Core (6) Depth... | ecosystem: Environmental > Aquatic > Freshwater >...
CGTGCCCGCCGGTGTCTACACGCTGCGCCTGTGGGCGGAGAATGCGGGTGGGGTGAGTGGTCCGTCGAACCAGGTGGTCGTCACGTTCCCCGGTGCCTGCACCGGCACGCCTGCACCGCCCACCAACTTCCTGGCGTACGCCATTGGCCGCACGATCTTCGTCCTGTGGGATCCGCCGACCACGGGGCCGGCGGCGACGGCCTACGAGTTGTTCGTCGGCGGGACGTTCATCGGCAGCTTTCCAACGCTCGGCCGCGGGCTGAGCGGAACGGTGGGGCCTGGCAGCTACGGCTTGAGCGTCGTGGCCCGTAACCCCTGCGGTCCGAGCTCCGCGACGCCGACGCAGACGGTGACGATCTCGTAGCGCCGCGCCAATCGGACCAGGATGGCATCATAGGGCGCATATGACGAGTCCGGTGCTCGAACGCTTCCTTCGCTACGTGACCTGCGACACGCAGTCCCGCGAAGAGGCGACGACCTATCCCAGTACGCCCGGCCAGCTCGTGCTGCTGCGGCAGCTGGTCGACGAACTGAAGGCGATGGGCATCGCGGACGCGGCGATCGACGAACACGGCTACGTGATGGCCACCATCCCGGCGAACACATCGAAGCCCGACGTGCCGGTGATCGGGTTCATCGCGCACGTCGACACGTCGCCCGAGATGAGCGGCGCGGGCGTGAAGCCAATCGTTCATCGCGCCTACGACGGCCGCGATCTGGTGCTGCCCGACGACGCGGAAGCCGTGCTGCGGGTGGTCGATTCACCCTACCTCGGCGAGTGCCTGGGCCACGACATCGTCACGGCGTCGGGCGCGACGCTGCTCGGCGCCGACAACAAGAGCGGCGTCGCCGCGATCATCACGGCGGCCGAACGGCTGATGGCGCACCCCGAGATTCCTCACGGCGCCATCCGCATCGCGTTCACGCCGGACGAGGAAGTGGGGAACGGGACGAAGTTCTTCGACGTGCCCCGCTTCGGCGCGCGCTACGCCTACACGATGGATGGCGGCCCGCGCGGGGAGCTGGAGTTCGAGAGCTTCTCGGCCGACGCGATCACCATCACCTTTCGCGGCTTCAACACCCATCCGGGTTACGCGAAGGGCCGCATGGTGAATGCCATCAAGCTGGCGGCGCGGTTCATCGAGCGACTGCCGCCCGACCGCCTGTCGCCGGAGACCACTGAAGACCGCGAAGGATTCGTCCACCCCTACGTCGTCCAGGCGGGCGTGGACCGGACCTCGGTGAAGCTGCTGGTGCGCGACTTCATGACCGCCGGCCTGAAGGAAAAGGAAGCCTGGCTCCAGTCGCTGGCCGCGGAGGTGGTGGCGGGCGTGCCAGGCGCGTCGTTCGAGGTGCTGGTGGAGGAGTCGTACCGCAACATGCGTGAGGTCATCGACCAGCACCCGTTGGTAGTGGAGCGCGCACGCGAGGCGATCACGCGCGTGGGCCTGCGTGTCCGCGAGCGCGCCATCCGCGGCGGCACCGACGGCTCGCGGCTGTCGTTCATGGGGTTGCCGACGCCGAACATCTTTGCCGGCGAGCAGAACTTCCACTCGCGGCTGGAATGGGTGTCGGTGCAGGACATGGAGAAGGCGGTCGACGTGATCGTCGAGTTGGCGAAGGTATGGGAGGAGAAGTCGTGATGTCGGTCCATCACGCCTTCGACCTGGGGCGTTCGAACGCGGCCGTCGCCACGAGCGGCTCCGAGCAAGAGCGTGATGGGGTTCAGTAAGAGGTCAGGCGCCCGGCTCGCTTCGCCGTGCCACGCGTTCGACAGGAAAGGGGGCCGCTCCCGGCGGCACGTGCGCGTCGGGGACAGGCACGCCCGCCTGCAGGGACAGCGGGATGACACCCCCCCAGGCCGGCCACGAAACGTCGTCCGCATCGTCTTTCGGCGGCCCGGTTCGCACCTTGGCCGACGCTTCCTCGATGGGCAGCGCCAGCACCGACGTGGCCGCCAGTTCCTGGTCCGTCATGGGCCGCACTTCGTCCCATCGGCCTGGGACGATGTGGTTCGTGAACGCGCGGAGGGCCGCGGTCTTCTCCCCCGGGTCGCTCACCAGCTGCGCCCGGCCCAGGATGACGACCGAGCGGTAGTTCATCGAGTGATGGAAGGCTGAGCGGGCCAGCACCAGGCCATCGACCAGCGTGACCGTGACGCAGACATCGATGCCCCCGGCGAGTGCGCGGACCATGCGGCTGGCGGCGGACCCGTGCACATACAGGGTGTCGCCGACCCGCGCGTAGCCCGTCGGGATGGCGTAGGGCTGATCATCCACGACAAAGGCGATGTGGCACAGGAAGGCCTCGTCGAGGAAGCGATAGATGGCAGCGCGGTCGAACGTGCCTCGAGTGGGCATACGGCGGAGCCGTGTGCGCTCCGTGACCGGAAGAGAAGGCGGATGCTGGGTGCCCATGTGTGATTCCCCGAAACCGTCACTATCGCGTCAAGGCCAGCACCGCGTAGGCCGTGGCGGCCTGCGGCATGAAGCGGGCCGGATCCGATTTCGGATCGCGGTTCTTGTTGAGCGACGTGGCGAGCCAACCGCCCGACGCCTGCTGGTGAGCAGCCAGCCATGCCAGGCCACGACTGGCGGCCGTCTTGTGCGCGGGCGCGGCCTCCCCGCGCAGCGCCAACACGGCCAGTGCCGTGGCGTAGCCATCCGACGCGGTGTCGAGCGGTGTCTGATCGACGCGCGCGTAGGCGCCGAAGCGGCCGGCGCTCCACCCGCCGTCGGTCTCCTGAAGCGCCGCGACATCGGCGGCGGTGCGTGCCCGCTGCTCGGCCGACACCAACCCGGTCAGGCGGCTGGCGGCCATCAGCATCGTCAGCCGGTTGAGCAGGTTCTGCGAGTCGAAGCTGGTGCCCACGTACTTCCGCAGCCGTTCGACACCGGCCTGGGCGTCTTCGCTCTGCGCGTAGCCGCTTGGCGCGGTGCCGAGGGCGGCCACGGCGAGGGCCGCCCCGAAGAAGGGCGAGTTGTCGGATTCCCACGGCTCGTAGTGGAAGTTGAGCCACGCCCATCCGCCATCGAGCGCGCCGGTCTTCATCTGCAGCGCCCACATGTTCGTGAACGCCGCGCGCGTGTCGGCACTCAACGCGCCCGCGCGCGCGTCACGCGTGGAGAGGATCAGCGCGTTCAGCACCGACTCGGTGCCGCGCGATTCGCTGGTCTTGGGGATCCCCCGCGTCTGGTCGGGGTAGAACGGCGCCACCTGGTCCCACATCCGCACGCGCGTCGCCACGTTCTCGTACAGCCGCTGCTCTTGCGGGGAGGGCGCGGTCTCGCCCAGGGCCTTCGCGAGTGACGGCCGGGCCATCACGTACGGCATCACCGTGTGGCACGACACGCAGAATGTGCCGTGGTCCCGCCTGGCGCTCGGCCAGTCCATCCACCACGCGATCTCGCTGTCGAGCGAGGCCGCGGCGGCGCGGGCGTCGAACGTCGGGGCCGCCTGGTCGGCCGCCCCCGCGCGGGCGACGCCCAGCACCCATCCACAGAACACGGCGCACGCGAGCAGGGCAAATCGCTTCGTCCTCATGCCGAGTATCCTGCCAATCGGAGGCATGGAAGAAAAGAGCCACTTTCGATATATTTGACCAGTCCACTTTGCGCACGCCCCTCACCCTCGACCGCCGCAAGCAGGCGCCCCTGCACCGCCAGGTCTACGACGAACTGCGGCGCGGCATCCTGTCCGGCCGCTTCACGCCGGGCGACCGCCTCCCCTCGACGCGCGAATTGGCGACGTCATTGCGGGTCGCGCGAGCGACGGTGGCCACGGCGTACGACCAGCTGGTGGCCGAGGGGTATCTCGACGGGCAGCGGGGGGCTGGCACCTTCGTGTGTCGTGAACTCCCGGAGCAGCCGCTCCAGCCGCCCCGGCCGCAGGAGGCTCGAACCACGGAGAGCGGCGTCCGGCTCTCGGCTTTCGTCACGCGACTGGGGCCACGGGCGCCGCTGCCGCCGACGCCGGCGGGGAGCATCAGTCTGTCCTCGACGAACCCCGACAGCGCGCTGTTTCCGTTTCCCGTGTGGAATCGACTGGTGCGTCAGCACCTGCGGCGGATGAGCCCGGGTCTCCACCGCTACGCGCCGGACGGGGCCGGCCATGGCGCTCTGCGGGAGGCCGTCGCCTCCTACCTGGGACGCTCGCGGGCGGTCCAGTGCCGCGCCGAGCAGGTGGTGGTCGTGAACGGATCGCAGCAGGCGCTCGATCTGTGCGCGCGCGTCCTGATCGACCCTGGCGACCATGTGATGGTGGAAGAACCCGGCTACCCGGATGCGCGCCAGCTCTTCACCGCGGCTGGCGCCAGAGTGCGTCCGGTGGCGGTCGACGCCGATGGCCTGCTCGTCTCGGCGATCCCCTCGTCGGTTCGGCTCGCTCACGTGACGCCATCGCACCAATACCCGTCCGGCGTGTCCATGTCGCTCGCCCGGCGCCTGGAATTGCTGGCGTGGGCCCGGGCCCGGCGGGCGGTGGTCATCGAGAACGACTACGACAGCGAGTTTCGCTACGGCGGCGCGCCGCTGCCGTCGCTCCAGGGGCTGGGCGACGCCTCGCGCGTTGTCTACGTCGGCACGTTTTCGCTGGCGATGTTTCCCGGACTGCGCATTGGCTACCTCGTGCTGCCACCGTCGCTCGTCGAGCCCTTCCTGCGCGCCAAGTGGTCGGCGGACCGGCACACCGCGCAGCTCGAGCAGGCAGCACTGGCGGACTTCATCCGGGAAGGACACCTGGAGCGGCACATCCGCCGGATGCGGCGCGTCTACAAGCGGCGGCGCGAGGCGCTGCTGGGCGCCCTGGCGCGCCACTTCGGCGGCCGGGCCACTGTCGTCGGCGACGCCGCGGGCCTGCACGTGGTCGTGCGGTTCGATGGGCCGGACATGGCCGCACGAGCCGCGCGGTGCGGCGTGGGCCTCGTGAGCACGCGCTCCTGCTACGCCGAAGCCGCGCCGGCCAACGAATTCATCCTGCGCTTCTCGGGTGTGGGCGAGCGAGCGTTGACGGAAGCGGTACGGCGGCTGGCGGGAGACCCGTGAGTCGCGCGTTCGCGCTCCTCGGCCACCGGTTCCATGAAGGGATGGGGAGCCGGCAGCTCATCTTCTTGAGCGCCACCAGGTCGACGACGGACATGCCACCGCGCCCGACGCGGCGCAGGATCCCGAAGCTGTCGACCTGCGACGGTGCATGTGCAGATGGGCTGGAAAGAGGGCATGATTCATCTGGTGACCACCATTCCGTCCCGTCCAACTGAGCAGCTCGGCGCGCTCCTGGACGGCGCCGCGCCGATTCTGGCGCTCGCGCCAATGCAGGAAGTCACCGACGGCGCGTTCTGGAGGCTCGTGCACCAGTATGGTGGCGCCGACGTCTACTGGACCGAGTACTTCAGGGTCCACGACACCTCGACGCCTGAGAGGCGGATCCTCGAGGCCATCACCAGGAACACCACGGGGCGGCCGGTCATCGCGCAGATGATCGGCAACGACATCTCGGCGCTGGTCCGCACGGTGAAGGCCCTCCAGCAATACCCGATCGCCGCGATTGACCTCAACCTGGGATGCCCAGCGCCGATCGTCTACCGCAAATGCGCGGGCGGCGGCTTGCTGCGCGAGCCGGAGCGGATCGACGCCATCCTCGGCGCGCTGCGCGAGGCGGTGCACGTCAAGTTCACGGTGAAGACGCGCCTGGGCTTCGCCACGTCGGAAGAGTTCGATCGGCTGCTCCCGATCTTCGCCAGGCACTCGCTCGACGCGCTGACGGTGCACGGGCGGACCGTGGCACAGCTGTACCGGCTGCCGGTGGACTACGACCGCATCCGGCAGGCGGCCGAGGCGATGCCGTGTCCCGTGATCGCGAACGGGCACGTGCATTCCGCGGCGCAGGCGCAGGAGGTGCTGGCACGCACCGGGGCGCGCGGCCTGATGATCGGACGGGCCGTGATCCGCAGCCCGTGGCTGTTCAACCAGATTCGCCAGCAGCTGCGCGGCGAGGCGGTGACCCTGCCGACCGGGCGCGACGTCGCGTCCTATGTCCGGGCGCTGTGGGACTCGCAGGCTTCGTTCGACAAGCCGGAGAAGGTGCAGTGCGAGCGGATGAAGAAGTTCCTGAACTACCTCGGCGAGGGCGTGCCCGCGCCGTTCCTGCATCAGATCCGCCGCACGCAGACGGCCGCGGACTTCCACAGGATCTGCTCGGAGTTCCTGGACCACGACCAGCCCATGGCGCTGCCGCCGGCGGAGTTGATGGCGGCGCAGATGTCCCCGCCCTGCGCCTAGACTGACGCCGATCGCGTTGGTCAGGAGGCCGGCGGCGACACCCCATCGTCACCCGAGGGCGAAGTTGCGCTGCAGCCAGTCCAGGTAGAGCGCCAGCGTGTCGGCGACTTCGCGCTCGATCCGGCCGCGCAGCACGCGCGCCGCCACCGAGCCGAGCCTGCCACTCCGCGCCCGCAGCGACACCACGAGGTCGAACGTCCGGCCGTCTGCCGACGGCGTCGCCTGCCCGACCAGCAGCCCCGTGTCGAATTCGCGGCTCGCGTAGAACTGCTTGTCCGCCACACGCAGGCTCTTGTCGGCCAGCCGCTGGAGCGCCAGGTGATGCAGCGTCGTCACCGGTTGACGCAGGCCGCTCTCGCGCGTCCAGTAGAAGCGGTCCTCGACGTCAGGCGGCCGGCCGGCGGGAAACGTCTCCAGGTAGCTGGCAAAGGGGTACGCCAGGTTCCAGAGCGGCGTCGCGCGGCGCAGCATGTCCTGGAACTCGGCGGCGATGGCCTGGGGCGCCTTCTGATCGTGATGCGCACCGAGCCCCGCATCACCGCTCTTCTGATAGGCGGCTGCGTACTCGGAGAGCAGCTGCCGGCCGAGCGCGGCCGCCGCTGTCTCTGCCCGCGGCGTCCCCCACGGCACTTCCGATGTGAAGCGAGAGAGGAACGCCGACGGCATGCGAATGTCGCAGCTGCCCGGGCGGCAACGCTGCAGTTCGTCGAGATCCACGCCGGCGCTGAACACCTGTGCGAAGTCCTCGGGCCTGGCCGGCCGACCGAACGCCCCGACGGCCTCGGTGCCAATCGCCCTGCGGAAGGCCTCGACGTCGCGCATCCACACGACGAGCCGTTCGAGATCGCCACGAATCCTGATGGCCCCCGCCACGGCCACCTCGGTGTCCACGTTCGGGGCGAGCACGCGCACCACCGCCTGCCCGGCGCGGGCCTTGCCAGCCTCCTCCGCGGTCAGCCCCACGCGAACCAGAAGATCGGCTGACGGCGTGGCCTGAGTCGTGGCCTCCGGCCGGGCCGCGCCCGTGGCCGCGAGCAGGATGACCCCGAGCACGAGAGGCCGCCCTCGCGCCAGGAGCCGCTGTTTTCGTTGACGCCGTCCGTGATCGCCCGGGCGCAGGAGGGTGGTCATCTCGCCTGCAAGCATACCGGTGCTCCGCTTGCACGCAACCCTGCTCGCCGACCGACTTCGTCGCGAGCATGGCTGCAGCGTTGGACTATACTCCCGCCAAAGCCGAGGTTGCAGATGCACAACGACGTTGCGCGCTCGATGTGAAGGTGATGGCGGCCCCTCGCACCGACTGGAAAGAACACATCCTCCCCGACGAGGCCGCGCGTTTCGAGCAGCTGGCGACCGAGCTGCGCGATGCGCCGAAGCGCGCCCCGGGAGACAGGCTTCGTGCGCTGCACGCCAAGGGTGTCGCCGGGGTCCGCGCGGAGCTCACCGTGCGCGACGACGTGCCGGCCTCCGCCCGCGTCGGCATCTTCGCCAGCCCTGCCACCTATCGGGCCTACGTGCGTTTCTCGAATGGCGCCGCCGTGCCACAGCCCGACAGCAAGCCTGACGTGCGCGGTCTGGCGGTGAAGGTGCTTGGGGTGCCTGGCGTCAAGATCATTCCGGGCCTGGAAACCGCCACGACGCAGGACTTCCTCACCATCCGCGATCCGTATGCTCCATTCCTCAGCCCCGACGAGTTCGTCTGGGTGGCGGTTGCCGCCCAGAATCCGCTGACGTTCCTGCCGCGGGCCCTGTTCCATCTCGGCCCGGCGCGCGCGCTGCACTTGATCAAAGAGCTCAAGAGCAAGCTGTCGCTGCCTTACCCGTCGGCCGCCGTCAGCACGTTTCACAGCGCGCTCGCGATCCGGTTCGGCGATCACGCGGTGCGGTTCTCGTTTGCGGCCGAGGACCCAGGCGTGCCGGGCGCGCCGAGCGGCGCCAGCGCGACCTACGTCCACGACGACCTGCGCCAGCGCCTGCTCGGCGGACCGATCCACTACCAGTTCCGCGTGCAGTTCTACGTCGGCGAGGACCTGACACCGATCGAGAACACCGCAGTGGAGTGGAAGGCGTCCGACAGCCCGTTCGTGCCGATCGCGCGCCTGACGATTCCGCAGCAGGACATCGATTCCGAGGCCGGTCGAACACTGGCGGCCTACGTCGAAAGCCTGTCCTTCGACCCCTGGCACGCCCCGGCCGAGTTCCGGCCGCTCGGCGCGCTGATGCGGGCGCGGAACTCCGCCTACCGGGTCAGTGGCCTGCGACGTGGCGCACAACCCGAGCCCACGGGCACCGAGTGGATCGCCTGACGACGCGAGGTCGCTGGTACGGGATTGTCGGCGTCGGTATCACGGTGGAGAAAAAGGAGCCCAGACATGGCGGAACCTACGCTGACGACGGATCGCGAGTTGAAGCTGACCTTCAACATCGAGTCGCTGCGGCTGCTGGCGTACAGCGCCCTCGTGCTGATGGTCGTTGTCGGCATCGTCGTCACCAAGCTGTTCGTGCACGAAGACGCCGAACACACCGTGATCTTCAGGATCTTCGGCTTCAACCATATCTGCAACGTGTTCGACCACCAGCCCAGCCGCACGATCTCCGGTCTGCTGGTGCTGCTGTTCATCCTCCCGATGGCCAGCTTCGTGATCTGCTCGTACTTCCGCACCTACGATGCGGCGCGGAAGGGCAAGGTGCCGATGCGCCTGCACACGTACAGCAAAATCGTCACGCCGTTCGTCTTCCTCGCCGTCTGCTACACCTACATGTGGTTCGTGAACTCGCCAGACGATTCCGGCGCCTGGCTCGGCAACGCACCTGACGACCCTCTCGGCAATTTCGTGCCGCATTACCTGCCGTATGTGGCCCTGCAGCTGGCGCTCGGTCTGCTGGCCATCCACGAAGTGGAATACCTGATCGCGACCGGCGCGTTGCCGTTCGGCGCCAACGTGCCGCTGGCAAAGATCTATCTGGTCGTCCTGCTCGCAACCACGGTGGCTTGTCAGGTGGCGGTGTTCTCGCTGTTGCTGGGCGTTCCCGTGCTGGACAGCCCCAACAACGCGAACGAACGCCTGGTGTTCCAGTTCCTGATGTACTTCTATTCCTTCCAGGCGATCGTCATGCCCATCTTCTTCGCGGCCAGAAACCGGAAGAACGGACGCATCAGCACCATCGCGTTCAGCTAGCGCCCTCCGCTCGTCCACCTTTGCGCCGAGGAGTTGCCCATGAAGCCGGTGGCCGACGAGAATCCCGCAGCCTTCCAGGATGTGCTCGCGGCCGAGTACCGGGCGCTGCGCCCGGACTCCGGGTTCGAGAGCGGTGACGAGCAGGAGCTCATCGCCCGGATGCATCGCGACCCCGTGCCGCTGACGGCGCTCTGCATCTCCGGCGGCGGTATCAGGAGCGCCACCTTCGCCCTGGGCGTCATCCAGGGGCTGGCCGAGCGCGGCCTGCTGCCACGGTTCGACTACCTGTCGACGGTCTCCGGTGGCGGCTACATCGGCGGCTGGCTGACGGCGTGGTCGCATCGGGTGGGCGGCATCGGCAACGTCGCGCCGCATCTCTGCCGGGACGCCCCGGCGCCGCCGGCGGATGGCCTCGACCCGGTGCACTACCTTCGCCAGTACAACAGCTACATGTCGCCGAAGACGGGGCTGTTCTCGAACGACGTATGGACCATCGTCGCCATCTTCGTCCGCAACATCCTGCTCAACTGGACGGTGCTGATTCCTCTGCTGATGGCGGTGCTGATGGTGCCGCGTCTCTACCTGGCGATGCTGTCGTTTCCCGAGCGCCTCTATCCCCAGGTGCTGGCCGGCACCCAGCCGGACTGGGCGAACCCGCTGCTCGACGCCGTCAGCCAGTCGGCATCCGTGTGGCCGGTGCTTCCCGCGATCAGCGCCGTTCTGCTGGCCATCGCGCTGTTCTCCACGCTGCTCTCCCTGCCCAGCGTCGGCGGCCGTGACCATTCGCGCTACGAGTTTTCGCTGCAGGTGCTGGCGCCTCTCGTCGGATCGGTGTTGACCTTCCTGGCATTCGACTCGCTCTTCTACCTGGGCCGGAACTACGAGGACGAAAGCAAGCTGCTGCTCGTGGTGCAGTGGACCTTCGTCCCGTGCGCCGCGGCCTGGCTGCTGTATCTCGTGGTGCGTCGCGGCAGCATGCGTGAGCGGTTGCAGATGTTCATGGGCCCCCTCTCACTCGCCATCGTGGCGATGGCCGCCGGAACCGGCGGCGCGATCTGGGCGGTGACCAACTTCGTGCTGTGGGACGCATCGAATCCCACCAGGTCGTTGACCTGGGCTGGCTACGTCACTTTGGGCCCGCCGTTGGTGCTCCTTGGCTTCGTGCTGGGAACCGTGCTCTTCGTCGGCCTCTCGAGCCGGTTCCTGAAGGACGCGGACCGTGAATGGATGGCGCGGGCGATGGGCGCCATCCTGCTGTTCTGCGCCGTCTGGACCGGAGTCTGCGCGGTGGTGCTGCTGCTGCCCCGCTGGGCGCTCGGCTGGCGTGCATGGGGACACGGCGCGCTCGCCGCGGCGACCGCCGCCAGTGCCTGGCTGAGTACGCTGGGCGGCCCGCCACCCCAGGGCTCCGCGCAGACCACCAGCACGCGCACTCGACTCCTCGGGCTGGCCTCGCTGCTGGCGGCCCCCGTGTTTCTCGCGCTCCTGGCCGGGGCGCTCTCGGTGCTCACCAACATGATCCTGGTGGCGGTGGGGTCAGCCATGCCTGCTGGGGTCCCCGCGCTGGGCTTCTCGGGGCCAGCCGGCCCCAACGGCGAGGCGATCTCGTGGATGGAGCACGACGCGGTGCTGACGCGTACACCTCTTGGGCTGCTCTCGGTGGTGACGCTGGCGTTGGTAGGGACCAGCATTCTGGCGGCCCGCTTCGTCAATATCAACACCTTCTCGATGCACGGCATGTACCGCGACCGACTGGTGCGCGCCTATCTTGGGGCCTCGAACCTGGCACGGCGGGTCAGCCGGTTCACGGGCTTTGCCGCGAACGACGACATCAAGATGTCCGACCTCGCCCCGTCCGGACGCGCGCCGTTTCACGTGCTGAATTTCGCGTTGAATCTCGTCGGTGGCAATCGGCTCGACTGGCAGCAGCGGAAGGCCGAGTCGTTCACGGCGACGCCGTTGCACTGCGGCAGCCGCGGCGTTGGCTACCGGCCCTCGGCCGAGTACGGAGGGGGCATCACGCTCGGGACCGCGATTGCGATCTCCGGCGCGGCGGCCAGCCCCAACATGGGCTATCACTCGTCGTCGGCCGTCGGGGCCATCATGACCCTCTTCAACGCCCGCCAGGGATGCTGGCTGGGTAACCCGGGCCCAGCTGGAGCTGTCACGTGGCGCCACCCGAGCCCGCTGCGCGCGGTGCGCCTGATCGTCAACGAAGCCCTGGGCCAGACTTCGGACCAGAGCGAGTACGTGTACCTCTCCGACGGCGGGCACTTCGAGAACCTCGCGATGTACGAGATGGTGCGGCGCCGGTGCCGGACGATCGTGGTCCTCGACGGCGGGTGCGATCCCGAGTTCCGCTACGACGATCTCGGGGATGCGCTCCGCAAGATCCGGATCGACATGGGGATCAGAATTGAGTTCGAGGACGAGCAGACGCGGCCGCTGCGGGCGCGTCAGCGACGGTGCGCCGTCGGGACGATCCGCTACTCCCTGGTGGACGGCGACGTCGCCGACGGCCGGCTGATCTACGTGAAGGCCATGCTGGTCGGGAACGAGAGCCCGGACATCCTCAGCTATGCCGCCGCCAACCCATCGTTCCCACACCAGACGACGAGCAATCAGTGGTTCAACGAGTCGCAGACCGAGAGCTACCGCTCGCTCGGGCTGCAGACGGTGGATGACATGTGCAGCGGGTGGCAGGGCGGGACGCTGGATGACCTCCGCCACCACCTTGCGGCGACGACCATCGCCTGAGCGGACGCGGTGTTCCGGTCAGATGGCGCCGCTGTAGGTTCGTCACGCTCTCTGGCGACCGTACCTCACGGTCTCGTGGGCATCCTGGTCGTCAGCACCGTCGCGCTGTCGATCGGCGAACGGCACGCCGACGTGCTGGCCGAGCGAGAGTTCGAGCAGAGGTGACGTCCGCCGCCGGGCCTCGAGGATGCCATGCGGTTCACCCGCGCGCGCACCAAGCGCGAGGCCATCGTGACAGCCATCACCGAATTCAACCATCGCCGCCGCATGGCCGAACTGGCGAAGCGGGCCGGGTCGTGCCCCGACATGATGACCGCCGACGAGCTGCGGCAACTGCGCCGCCGGGGCTGACGATGGTCCTGGTCGACACCTCTGCCTGGATCCATTTCCTCCGGCCCGCCGCCGTCCGCAATGTCGGCGATCCCGAGTACCGGGTGATTCTGATCGAGCTGCTGAAGTAGGCCCGCGGACAGTTCCCCTGCAATATGCCCGGCAATATGCTGAAATCTGTGTCGCTTGCTGCGTTACTCGTCCTCCTGGCCGCCCCGCAAGTCGTCCACGCGCAAGCCAGTTCGCTGTTTATCGAGGAGCTGACCTGGGAAGAAGTGGCCGCGGCGCTCAAGGCCGGCAAGACCACCGCGCTTATCTATACCGGTGGTGGCGAACAGAACGGCCCCCATTTGGCGTTCGGCAAACATAACGCCGTGGCGCGCCACGTCGTGGAACGCATTGCGAAGGAACTCGGCAATGCCCTGATCTATCCGGTCCTGCCGTATTCGCCCAGTGGCGACCCGTCGAAAAAAGAAGGCCAGATGGCGTTCCCCGGATCAAGCAGCCTCACCGACGAAACCTACGGCATGGTGGTCCGCGACCTCGCGCTGGGCGCCGCGACCGCCGGTTTCCGCGACGTCATTCTGATCGGAGACCATGGCGGCGGGCAGGATGTTCTGAAGCAGACCGCGGCGACGCTCGATGCCAGGTTGAGACCCTCCGGCGCCCGGGTGTTCTACTGCGACGATCTGTACTTCAAATCCCGGGACGAGTTTTCCACGTATCTGCGCGACCACAAGGTGACCGGGGAGGGCCATGCGGGCGTGGAGGATACCTCGGCGATCCTGTATGTGAAGCCCGAATGGGTCCGCAAGGACAAGATTGCGGGGAAGGATCCCGCCAAGGGTGTGGAGGGCGACCCGCGATCCGGCAGGGCGGAGCTCGGCAAGGTGCAACTGGATCTGAAGGTAAAGGTTGCCGTGGCC
>Ga0105103_10001364_pt1 | contig 13464 bp, 24 predicted proteins | sample PPLLaktember2015_2_FD_79107 | JGI IMG/M metagenome (GOLD analysis project Ga0105103, IMG submission 79107) | Freshwater sediment microbial communities from Prairie Pothole Lake near Jamestown, North Dakota, USA - PPLs Lake P7 Core (6) Depth... | ecosystem: Environmental > Aquatic > Freshwater >...
GTCCGCGTCGCCATCGTTATCTCCGTCTGTAAGTGCTTCTCCTACGGAATCTGCAAGTGCTTCGCTGAGCGTTTCTCCGAGCGAGTCTCCCAGTGTATCTCCTTCGGAGTCAGCAAGCAAAAGCCCCTCTGAATCTGCATCGGCATCTGAATCTGGTTCTATTTCACCATCAGCTTCACCGTCACAATCCCCGTCGGCATCCGCTTCCGAATCTCCTTCATTATCGCCAAGTGCCAGTGAGAGTCCTTCGGAATCGCCTTCTCCCTCTCCTTCGCCAGTTGTTCCCGCTCCTTATCCGAATTGGAAAAAGGGAGCAGCGGTTGTCAGTATGGGAGTTGCTGGCAAGGGATTTGTGCTGATGGATTCTTCGAGCGAAGATGGCTCTCCATCAATGAGGGTATATGAAAGAAACTCTGCTACTTGGTATGATTATTCAGAGGTTGTTAGAGTAGGAAATTTGAAATTCTATCTTGACTATGGTGATACCAATATCTTTGGTATTGCCATGGGCAACTCGTATTCTTATGTCAAAGTTGATGCTACAAACGGAGTTAGAGTATCTGCTAACATTGAGGCTTCACGGATTAGTGGTTCTACAATCATCGGTGGTTCTATAAAGACCGCTGAATCTGGTATGCGCGTTGAGATTTCGGAACTTGGCATTGCAACTTATGTTACAGATCAGACGGGCAAATATAACTCTGCTGGTAAGTGGGGAGCAGGAACTAAATACGGTACTGGTGTTCGTGCGTGGATAGCAAATCCTGAAAAGAATGTTCCGTTCTATTGCTCTGCTGATTCTTTGTATGGCGATTTTCATTATGTTAACAGAGCATCAAACCCTGTAGGGGTAGCGGAAATTGGAGATACAGTTGTTGTTGATGGGAAGTTGAAGGTGTGTACAACAGCGGGAACTCCCGGTACTTGGACGATAGTGGGAAGTCAATCGTAAAGGAGAAATGTGATGCAATTATCAATTATCATTCCTGAAGGCGGCGAGTTGGATATGCTTAACAAGGTAGCAGGGCTGACAGGACTATCTGCCGAGCAGTATGCTACAAACATCGTCAGAGGATGGTTGCAAGATCAGATCAGAGGTGCTTATGTAAAATACGCAAGGGAAGCCCCGCTATCCGATCTGAAAGATGCTCTGAAGATGAAAGTGAAGGAGGTGTGATATGGCCTGGCCAGCATCAAGTTTTCCGACAAGCCTCGATAGCATCACAGACAAAGTAGACAATGTTGATGACATCATGGCTGCGGATGTTAATGGTTGTTACGATTGCATTGAGAAGATTCAGGCTAAACTTGGAGTTGATGGTAGTGCTGTTACATCTTCCATAGACTATCTTCTCAAGAATGCTTCAAGCGCAAATCCGGGTCATAGACATACTCTTGCTCAAGGAGCTACAGACGTTACTGCTACGGCAGCAGAAGTGAACTTGATTGATGGTTCTGTTGCCGGAACCGCTGTTGCAAATAAGGCTCTGGTTTTAGGAGCAAGCAAGAATGTTGATACACTGACTGTCGCTACTCTTGCTTCTACTACAGCAACGCTTACAACGGCAAATATTACTACATTGAATATTGGTGGTGTTCAGGTCACTTCTTCTGCTGCCGAGTTGAATTTGATTGATGGTTCTTCGGCAGGAACCGCTGTTGCAAGCAAAGCTCTTGTTCTTGGAGCGAGTAAGAATGTAGATACTTTGACGATTGCCACTCTTGCTTCTACTACAGCGACCTTGACAACGGCAAACATCACTACTCTCAATCTTGGAGGCGTTGCGGTTGCTCGTTCTGCTACAGCCATCAACAATGCTTGTAATGATGTAGATCATGGAGATATTACAGTTTCTGCAACAGGAGCTACTTGGACGATTGATGCTGGTGTAATAACAGAAGGAAAATTAGGTGCGAGCGCTGTAGCGCAAGCAAAATTAAAGACGACTGCCGGAGAAATTTCTTTGGGGATAACTACTGAGCTAACAGAGAGTTATACTTATTATGGAAGTAATGGGGTTTCCACTTATCTTCCAGGAGGAAGTTATGGTTTCTGGCCACAATTTAAGAAAATTGATTCGTCTTACGCCGGTGTTATAGGAGGATCGCTTACTCTTTCTTTTACCACCACGTTAATTACCAGTTATGCTTCGTGTGTCGCCTTGAATGGCTCTGCATCGGGTCTTTCACAACCCAGCACTTGCTATATTTATGTATTACAGAGATATGTGACCTCTTCTGGCGAAGTTAATTGGGTATTTTTTCTTCGGGATAAGACTACAAAACAAATTAAAGCTCGGTGGTATTCTTCTGATCATCCATGCTTTGGAAACGGCGGGAACCCTGAGTTACTGCCCCATCCATTTGTACCTGATGAAACAGAGGAAGTGATATGTTTCACAATGACAGATGAAGAAATAGAATCTATTAAGGAAGGCGGCAAGAATCGATCTTTATTGCAGATAATGTCGGAAGATTATGAGATTGATGAACAGTCAGACCCGGTGTGGCCAGACAAAGAGGTTACTGTAGGATTGCCAGAAGGACATAATTGGAAGGCGGGGGAAGAAGTACGCCCAATCAAAAAGAAGATTCCAAAACCAGTAGATGTCCTTTACAGGAAACTAAAGAGGAAATAAGAATGGACGCTTTCGACTACGCATTCAATGAAACTCTCGGTTTGGAAGGAGGTTATAGCAACGATCCTCTGGATCGAGGTGGCGAAACCAAATATGGAATCACTAAAACTGTATTTGAGAAAGCATTGGATCGAGGGACGATTAGTGGGATTAAGTCTTTGTCTGACCTGACTACGGTTCATGCGAAAGCAATTTACAAGACGAATTACTGGCTGCCTATCAAACTGCACGAGATTCACCATGTCATGATTGCAGCAGAGCTATTCGATACAGCAGTTAATTCAGGGACAAGAAAAGCAGTTATTCTTGCTCAGATGGCTCTTGACTATCTTGGTGAAACTGTTGATATTGACGGAGCAATGGGTCCGCAGACACTGGGACTACTCAATAAGTGGTGCAGTAAAGACCCGAGAGCATTGTTTGTAGCCCTGAATGGTTTTCAGTTCATCCATTTTGTTTTGATTGTAGATGATAAAGACTTGATCGATAAGCTGGTAAAGATGGTGACTTCTGATGATAAACAGACTCGCTTTTCAAGAGGATGGACGAAGCGGGTGCAGAGCTACAAGGAGGGCTGATTATGCCAAACAGATACTTTACAGAGGCAGAAAGAGAGCATTACAACGAAATCCGTCCATTGATGAAGACAGGGGACTTACTACAATGGAAAACGAATTCCGTCCTCGGCTCTCTTATTAGACTCAGAACAAAATCAGATGTCAACCACTCCTCTCTGATTATTCGTCTTGCTGAATACGAAGGTCTGGAGCGCAGGGTTTTTAATGCAGAGGCGATGGAAGGCGCAGGAGTTGCTCCCAATCTGCTTTCACGAAGACTTGGGGAATATGATGGCAAGGTCTATCTGTATCGTCTGAAGCCGGAATTCGATGATGCTCGGCAGAAGATCGGGGAGATGGCGTTTTATTACTTCGGAATAGAATATGATTATCACTCCCTTCTTGCCCAGGCAATCAGCAAAGTTTCTGTGGATGCCAAAGCATTCTTCTGCTCTGAATATTGTTACTTCTGTTACGGAATGGCAGGGATTCTTCCAATAGGGTGGGAAAAAAGGAAAGCGCCAAACCCCGGAGAGATGCCAGAACTTGAATTGTTTATGGACAAGATCGAGGTGTCGTGATGGATAAGCTGAAAGAGCTGGCTGCAAAAATTAGAGAAAAGATCGTTGCAATAGCAAGCCTGACTTTGATTGCTGTTGGATCAATGATTTTCATTAAAGACCCGGAGAATATCGTTGTAAATGTGATCATTGCGATCGGGGCCTTGACGACAACGGGTGGGACGCGGAAATCGGATAAGGAACGATAGGAAGTCTTCATTTTTATACCGGGGTTAATAAAAGAGGGCCTTTCCTCCTTTCCCCCTCATAATAAAAAGCCCCGGTTTTTTAATCATCAAATTGTCCGTTGTAAAAACATTCTTCGGGTATAATATCATTAACCTCCTCAGCTTCTTTGAGCAAATCCGATTCACCTTTTTTAGTGAGTATGAATAAGTAAATATCCGTCTCAGCCTTCCCGCTTTTTTTCATCAAAGAATGAATAACGTATTGAACCCAGCTATAGTAATTAAACAAACGTCTTTTTCTTACCTGATTATCCGTGACACGAAGGTTAGTCTTTTTTAACAGCCCTTTTTTTACTAATATATCATAAATAGCATTGTATGAAACGCCCACTATTTTGGCTATCTCGTTGATTCTCACCCCGTCATCTTTATAAAGTTTTATTATCTCCTTGGCGTGTAATTGGCTCTTACAAGCATTCGTTTTTATAATCCCAAATTTATTAACCCTTCTCTTCGTAATAAAATCGGTTGAACAAACGGAGAATTCTTTTGCTATTTCTTCATCTGAATAGGTTCTCAATTGAATGATTGAGTCTATTCTTTGTAGGTCTTCCGGGGGTATCTTTTGTTTATAAAAAGACACGGTTCATTCCTCTTAAAAGGGAATAGTTACCGTGTGGACCTTCCTTTTTTCAAGAACATAGTTATAAAACCAATCATACCGCCGAGACATGAGTTCGGCGGTGAAGAAAGTTTCAAATTGTTCCCTGCAGTCGTAACGGTTTATGTTCTTTATTTTTTGGAGTAAGGGCACCCCAATATCCAGGATTTCCTGTAAATTATCAGATGTCTCGTAGTTTAATAGAAACCCGTGTTTACCGTCTTCTATAATTCCATCCACTTTTATTGCGCAATCTTGGTTTATACGATTAAAACCAATAATAGGAACCCCCATTGCCAAAGCTTCTATATTTACTATGCCAAAATGTTCTTTCCAAGTATTATTATTACTGGAAATGAAGACAGCTGCCCTTGACATAATTTTTTGTTTCTGTGCGTCATCTACCCCTCTTACCCAAAAGACATTTTTATCATCTATGTATGGGGCGACTTCCTTCCAAAAAGTGCCGGTATTATAGGGGGGGCCTAAGATAATAATTTTAAACCCGGCCGCTTGAGCTAATTTTATGGCTGCCTCAGGGAATTTCCCCCCCTCTATTTTGCCTATCCAGACCGCGTACCCATCGTTCTCTTTTTCAAAAGAATAGAGACTTTTTGGAAGCCCATAATGAATCATCGTTGTGTCCATTCCACGGGCAACAAAATCTTGTTGAAGAACTTTTGAATAAGAGACAGTATTAAATGGCCGTTCTTGTAGTTGCCAACCTATATGGCACCAACAATTCCATACCAATTCAATATAAGCGGGACAGAAATTGATTGTATCTTTATCCCAACGGTCTCCAAAATAATTACATTGGTAAACATCGAAACTAACCCCTTTCTTTTGCGTGTATTCTTTCACGGCAGGAAAGTAAGGGTCTCTAAGTGAACCGATTGTATTAACCGGGATAAAATCGGCGCACCCTTTTGGTGGAGAAGTCCCTTTCTGGGCGAAAATGAAAACTTCGTGACCAAGGTTTATAAGCCCCTCAGCTAAATATCCAATCATTCGTTCCCCACCATAAGCTACCCCACCGCCAAATGGAAAACTATTACCGGTCAGCACGATTTTCATAAGACCCCCCTTATTAATCAATTAAATTTTCTACATCACATGGGTAAGAAATCCCCCCTTTTCCATCAATAAGAGTTTTTATTTCGTCGTATGATTTGTTCTTTAAGAAAGAATAAGTCCCTCCTTTATAGTTATGCCAACTAAAAATCAGAGCCCGGTCATTTTGCATTGGGGGGTAAAATACTTTGCCAGAAATTAAACCGAGGATGTGTTCTAACCAAGGGCATTTTCGTTTTCTATCCCCATACCTACGGTATAGGTATTCGGAACTTTTTATGCATGTTAATACTTCATCATACGGGATTGTGCCTTGTTTACATAAAAAGAACCGTGTAGAAGCCCACATGTAATCAAAGTCCGGGTCATTAACCGCTCTTGGTGAATATTTAGATGGGTAAGAAATATAATCATAAACATTATTGTCTAAAAGGTCAATCCATTCTCGGATTATTGATTGGTCTTTACAAAAAGCTGCCATATCTGCATCAAAGTGGGCAATATACGACCCGCGTGCTAACATGAGAGCGTGGAGGAAATTGATATCATTCCATTTTGGAAAGTAGATATATTTATCAAAAAATTCTCTGTGCTTACTAAACACAACTCCGTCTGCTTTTTCCAAAAGGAAATTGATCACATTGGTCGGTACTTGTTCGTGTTGGTCTATGAAAACAATCACTTCCACATTAAACCCGTTAAAAAATTCAATTTTGTTAATAACTCCGTCCGTGAAATAATCTATTGAACGGGTTCCTTTTGACATAACTTCTGCACGGGTGTCCTTTTCTAAGAAACCCGGTCTCGAATCGAGGTTTATAACCACAGATATTAGTTTGTCATTCATGCTTTTGCCCCCCGGATTTTATCTAAAATGTAGTCTTGCAATTGGGTGAGTTTACCACCAAAGTGTTGTGTCTCATCCTCACCAGTAAATGGGTTGAACCGAATATCTCCGGGGAATTCATAAATTACGTTATTAATGTTAACTCCTTCATAAATTGTGAATAGAGTCATTTTAATAGCATCTTCATCGGATATATTCTCGATGGTTGCACAACGGTCATAATAACAGAACTCCGGTTTGTTATCACTCTTCAACGCTCTTCCGCACGTTTTACATACGTAAATAATCAAATTTCCCATACCCAAGCCTCCGGATTGTAATATTCAGCAATGGTCGCTTTTGGGGAAGACTCAAAAATATCCGCTTCTAAACCAAGGGATCTCCTCCTTGCTTGAGCAAGGGCCCACTTTTTTTCTATTCTAACCCGGTCTCTATAGTCGTCCTTTTCAAAATGAATTATATCAGCATCAAAGAATTGTTCATCAATATGCCCGATCAAATGGTGATGTGGGCTATTGATCCATTTCATTTGGTAATTCTTTCTTACCAACCGCATTTGATAATCTGGGTATTGGCCGATCTGGTGGGATATTAGTGGCCAGCCTGTTTTATCAAGGATGGCGTGGTGGCTGTCTTCATACCTTATCACTTCATATGTCCTCCTGGAAAAACAAGCCGCGCCATCAGAGGGTATAATTGATTGGCTTTTATCGATCTCCCCCAATTTTACTTTTAATTCATCCGACATCATCTCATCAAAATCTAAAATGAAAGCAAGCTCATTATTCGGAATATATGATAAAGCGATGTTTGATTGGCAAACTTCATTATCATGGTACCAATCCAACCATTTGTGTATAAATACGGATGCTTTCGGGAATTTCTTGCATTCTTGAACTGTAAAATCTGTGCTACCACCATCTATAATGATGATTTTAGTTACAAACGGTTCATCATGAAAATGTTTTAAACAGCGGGGAACATACTTTTCTTCGTCCAAACATTTCATTAAAATGATCATATTGACCCCCCAATGAGTTTATTTAGTTCATTTTTGATTGTTAGTGGAGATATTGTGTTAATACATGGCGATGCACAAATAGTTTTACCATCCGGTGGATTGCCCCAACAATGACTCAATGGGGCGCAGACTTTTAACATATCGGGTTGGAGAAAGACCATTTTGTTTTTATTCCCCCTTGGCTGAGTCACTCGTGCTGGTGCTGGACCAAATAAGACAACAACTGGCGTACCAAGGGCACCGGCAAGGTGGGATGGGAAACTATCTATAACAACCGCGCCAACAGCGTTTTTCATGACCCACGCCGTTTGTCTAAAACTTAATTTGCCTCTTAGATCAAGCGCGTTTTTAACTTTAATATCTAACATTCCCCCTATTTGCACTGCGGGCAAATTAATTTTATCAACAACCAGGTCCATATGTTTATACGCTCTAAATTGTGTGTCGCCCCCAGTCGTATGAACAATGATATATTTTTCTGGAAGTGGCACTTCATTGGGTTTAATACATTTGATGAAAATATCGTCGGCTTCTACTTCACAGAAATATGGGTACATTGAATATAACGTTACATCAAGGTTATTCCACCCACCAGGCAAGATTTTTGTCCCATGAGGGTCGTAAACAACTGAAAATTCTTGGATACGATCAGTATCATAATCAATCACCTCATCAATGTAAGGATTTTCAGATACAATATCCTGGTATTGTTTTTGGGTCATATAAACAAGGCGGGAATTTTTGTGGCGTTCTTTTATCCCACGGAAACATTGGGTTGTCATTAAAACGTCCCCGGCTGAGGAATGCTGAATGAAAAGGATGTCCTTTTTTTTGGTTTTAATTTTAACTGTCGTCCTCAACGTTTTAGCTTCATCCAACAATTTATTTATATCAGATACCCCGTCGAGCCACTTCCTTGCTGTAGTTAACCCTTTATCAATTAATTGGTTTCTTACTTCTTTATTCGTTCTCACCAACCACATTGCGTCCACTAAGTGTTGAATGTTACACGCTCGTGTTTCAACATAACTTCTATCTGGAATATCAATGGGAATGAATGATAAATCTGTGCATTCAATCCCAATTCCTGCATTCTCTATTAACTCCGTTTGAGAGGTATTATTAGCGGCTATAATTGGCACCCCACATAACATTGCTTCAAGGAGGGTCCAACTCAACCCTTCTTGCAAAGAGGTATTTAATAGACAATCCATTGAATTATAAAGATCGACCAGTGCTTCGGTAGTGCATTGAAGCCCTTGTTTTTTAACAAAAACATCGCCGTGTTGGTTACCCTTATCCGCTAAGTAGGAATATAAATTAAATACCCCCCCATTAACTTCAGTGTGTAAATAAAGGCTTATATCAGGAAGAGACTTTTTTGTTTCAAAAAAAGAATATATGGCTCGTTGCGGGTCCTTCCTCAGTTGGTTTGCTCCAAAGAATCCAAAAAGGAATTTCTCGTCCCCAATTATTTTGAAAATAGAAGAGCGTTTGGTTGTTCTTATTTCTTGTGAGAAAGGGTGGAACTTATTGGCATTAAATAATGGTGGTCTGAAATAACGAAGATTGGCATTGAACTCTTTTAATTTATTGAACCCATACTCTGAATAAACGCACGGCATATCAATGGGCTTCATCCAATTTACCCACTCATTTCTGACCATGGTCAGATCATAGGGGAATAATGCTATCCAAACAAATTTTTTATTCTTTTTTAGATTAATGAGGTGCTCTTGTATTGTTGCGAACCGCCATAAGTCAGACCCAATGAACATTATAATATGAGCATCGCTCCCATAAATAGTATTGAGCATACTGGATAGCCCGTAAGGGTCGTTCTGTCGGTCACCTTCTATTAAATGGTATTCATATTTATTGAAAGCATCCGGTGGTAACCCAGATTGAGTGCAACAGAATACGGAGACTTTGGAAAATAAGGAGAAATCCAACCTTTCTAATAACGCCGCCATCATATTACTATTCCCTGAGAACCCTCTGGGGTGCTCCCCAATTAATAACAAATTCATGTTAGTCTGTCTCCTCTCTATCTTTTATTAAGAGCTCCTTCAATTTTTTTAGTGCTTCTTTTTCTATTTGCCGGACCCATTCATGTGTAACCCCCATCATTTTCCCAACCTCTTCAAGATTAAATGGGCCGTAATTTTCTGCTACAATTGAACAATTGCAAAAAGATTTCTTCTTAATAAACCAGTCACAACCCCGGTCCTCGCAGGGGTATAATATAAAGTTATTTGTCTTCTTGCAACGAATAATTTTATTCATGTTTAATCTTCCTCATCCCCCTATTTTATCTCCTTCCCGTATTTAGAATTGTTAAGACTGTCACATAAAGCATTCGCACAAAACATCATAAACTCTTCCTCCTCTTCTTCTAAAACAGGCTCTTGAATGTCGCTAAACAAAATAATTTTCTTCAACCCATCCCATCCAAACGATTTGTGCCCAAGTTCATAGTCTTTACGGATCACACATATTTCGTATGTTCCTTCTTCAAGCGAGCCATATACAAATGCTTCATATTTCAACATGTTTATCGCCCCATTCGTGGTCCTACCGGATGGATTTGAACCATCGACCTGTCGCTTATAAGGCAACTGCTCTAACCAACTGAGCTACGGCAGGATCTTTTCACTATGGTCCTGGCGGTAGGTACGCGAGTTCATGATCATTTTTTTATTGTCTCCAGAGGCGCGTAAATACCGAGACTGTGTGTCAAAACACAAAGAAACTTTCTGACACCCCTCACATTTTCCTTGCGATCTGATAATAGAAAAGGGCCACTTATTTTTCTTTCGACATTCTTCACAGTAAAACATAAAGCCTCTGTTGTTAATGGTCCGGGCGGTAGGATTTGAACCTACGACTCTCAGCTCCCAAAGCTGATACGCTACCAGACTGCGCCACGCCCGGACTTTCTTCTAACACACTACCCAATCCTCCCCCTGAATATCTCCGGTCTTTACGAAGAGAGGGTGGTTCTGTTTATCGTTCGGATTATAAATCGTCAATCTCTCGTCTGCGTGAATAAAGATATACCACCCTTCCGGCCACTCTTGTCTTCTGAGCCTTCTCCCCGCAAGCAAGTCTTTCCAAATTTCCCCAAACTTCATTGGGGCATTAAATACTTTCAATGCTGGTCGTGGAGGAACGGGGGATGCAGTTGGAGCCGCAACTGTAGACACGACAATTTTAGGTGGGGACGCTACTGTAGGTATAGAGATCTTAGTTTTTTCTTCCCCAGTAAGTAAATCTTCGTTCTCCAAATCTAATTCCGGCTCAAGCTCCTCTACAGGTTTCACTTGCTCGTTTTCCATTTTCATAATTGTTGGTATAAATGGTTTCACTTGCTCGTTTTCCATTTTCATTCTCCTTTCATTCGCTTAAACATCTTGTTTGCCTTAACAGATAATCCTATCCACATAAGCCCGAGAGCAACCGCTACAAGAGCATGGTCCTCAAAAATCATCCCTAAGACGCCCATAAGACTTGCGCCAACAAATAAAACAAACAAGTTCATTTCTTTCTCCTCTTTTCATTATGCGAGTATAGGGTTCTTCTCTACCAGCTCTATATACTTTTCTTCGCAACAAAATCCTCCATCATTTCCGTCGTCTAACCAAAGACGATTTTTATCAAATATGATTCTGGCAGGTCTTCCAAAAACAAGAACCTTGTCCCCGGCATCTAATTCTCTACCAAACTTGTCTTTCATATACTGACCTCATTTTTTAGCCTTTACTTTAATACGACCATCCTTTTGTTTGTCTGTTTTGGTAACATAAGAGGATGCGGCATAATAGGAATCTTTCGCTTTCATCGCAGGATGTAATTCTCTTATGGCATCATGTCTTACTTGAAAGTGCGTCCACCCTGTATTGTAAGCTACATTCCAAACTCTTTCCTTGTTTGATTTTGGAAAATCTCGGAGAAAATCTGCTCTCGCCATATTCCTCCTTTCGATTTGATTTAAGTGCTCTTTTGTGGAGGAGTCTCTATAATCTTTAATGGCTGCTTCAAGAAACTTCTTCTGAGTGCAATGAAACCGCTTTGCTTGCACCTCCAAAATCTCTACTACTTCATCAGAAATCTCGATCAGATTGCTTGCCATTTTTATTCTCCTTTCATTCTATAAAGTCAATAATCTTGTCCAACACCCACATATCAGACAAAGTAAGTTTGTCTTCGGTTTTCTTGTTCATCTCCTCAAGCATATCAGAGGAGACAGGGATCTTCTTCAAATTGAGCTTGTTCTCCTCTTTCAGCACTTCAATGAACTGGCGATTGAATTCCAGACTTGCTTCATCATTGATAAAGACCACTCTCCCGTTCTCCTGCTTAGGTTGATTATTCTCGTCCTTCAAAACAAACGGAATCATCAACGTCTGCCTTGTTTTTTCAATGTCATCATGAATGGAGAGAAGCTGTTTGAGCAATTTGAATATCCAATACTGAGTCTTCCCATACGGAGCCGTCATCCCCTGCAATTTGTTGAATGCGGTATTGACAGGGCCAGGTTCTAATAGCTGTTTAATGTCAAGGTTCGTTACCGTAATTCTCGCCTCATTCATGTCAATCACATTGTCTGTCATTTACTTTCTCCTTTCTTTTCCATGTCCTTAATCCATTCTTCAAATTTCCCGTTCAGAAATTTCATAGCGTTATCTGGCAGTTTTTGTACCTGTTCATTATTTGCTATCTTGGGAATCATGTAGATAGCAACGGCTTCTTTAGTTGTTGGCAAAAACGCAGTTATCGCTGCCAAGAAACAGAAAATAATAAAGGAAACTTTCACAGATTTCCAAAGTTTAATCTTATTCTCTTCTTCTACCTCATCTGACCAGATAGGGTATGTCATTACCACCCCTATCAACGCTATTAACAGCAGCAACGCCCCCACGGAAACTAAATTACAAATCGAATCCAATCTTGTAATCCAATAAACAGCTCCCATTGTAATCATATCTCTTCTCCTTTCATATCTGGAATCTGTTGAGTCCTACGAAAGCTCAACCACTTTTTATAAAAAGCAGCGGTATTACCATGATAATACAAAGCCAGCTCCCCGGCATCTCTCTCCCCATCCCAAATATGATGGGATGTAGCCATTATTTTATCCATCCGCCCAGACGATGATTCCACTATGTATTCATAAATAATCGGCTCCGGCTCAGGCTCTGATGGCCGCTTTCTTTTCCAAAACATGCTTTTTCTCCTTTCTCAATTTTATTGGTGTATTACAGCGGACCTGAACCATCATCAAATAATTTATCAAGCATCATCACGATTTTATAAACAGCAAATATCCCTACGGCCACAAGAAAAAGCACTCCCAATACCAACCCATACTGTTCGGGGGCTGTATCTGATATAACATTATACGTCGCCCCGATAGGTGAAGCGAATCCATCCAGAAATCTTGTAATCATTCCCTTTCTCCTTTCTTCAATATCTTTTTTGTCAGATAATTTACTGCGGGAGCAGCGATATGCTTGAAGTAAAGATACCCAGCAACAAGCACCCCGAGAATCACCCCCAAAAATCTCCATTTGCCTTCGTATATGGTCTTCTCTCCCCGGTGCTTTTCACATACCCATACATCCAATGTCTCTCTGCCGATCTTGTGCCTCTCAATGTGAAGTGTTTCACCAGGAACGTATTTGATAGTTCTACTGTTTGCGTTACAAAACCAACAGCTTTCCATAAAATCATAGTTGTTATTCATAATCTCACCTTCTGCATTTTAGTAGGTTCATCGTAAATAATCATTTCACTTACACAGCATATCTGAATAGATTGATAGGCGCAGAAAATTATAGCAATCAGGATCAATATGAGAACTATTATTTCAATATACGATTTCATACGGACTCCTTACATATGCCAAAACTTCGGA
>Ga0105103_10001365_pt1 | contig 13454 bp, 14 predicted proteins | sample PPLLaktember2015_2_FD_79107 | JGI IMG/M metagenome (GOLD analysis project Ga0105103, IMG submission 79107) | Freshwater sediment microbial communities from Prairie Pothole Lake near Jamestown, North Dakota, USA - PPLs Lake P7 Core (6) Depth... | ecosystem: Environmental > Aquatic > Freshwater >...
CCTGTTCGACCGGCGGAAGCAGCGCCACGTTGACGGGCAGCTCCCGTCCGAGCACCAGCCGCACATCGATGTCCTTCCGCAGCGCGATCGACGCGACGACGGGCGGCCGTCCCGGCACGCGCCAGCTCAGGTCCAGCGCCGCCCGCTCATGCCCGGGCCGGTACTCGACGCGCGAAGTGAACTCGCCGTATGGGACCTGGTTGGTCAGCCGCGAGACCCGCACGCCGGCGGTCGCGAGCTGCCGGCCGACGTTCTTCGCCATGCCCGCGGTCCCGTTGCCGTTCGACACCTCGATGCCCATGCGGCCCTGCGACGCCGGCAACACGGCGACCACCGCCTTCGGCGCGATGGGCCCGGAAACAACGAGCTCGAAAGCGTTGGGACCGATGGAGACCAGTCGCACCGAGTCCGCGTCGTCGGCCGTACTGATGACGGCGGGGCTCGCCGGCTGCGAGGGCGCCGGCACGGCGTCGAACGTGGCGGGCGCGGCAGCGACGGCGAGTGCTTCGGCGGGCCCGGGCGACTGGTTGTTCAATGCGATCTGCAGGTTCGAGCTGTAACGAGGGTTCTCCGGCACGAGTTCGGCGGCCCTCGTGAGCGGGGCGATCGCCTCGACCGGCTTGCGCTCGAGCAGGAACGTGTAGCCGATGTTGTTCAGCACTGAGGGGCTCTCGGGCGCCTGCGCCAGCGCGGCCGCGAACTCGGCGTGCGCCTCCGCGTAGTTGCCCTGCAGGGCGTGGATCGTCCCCAGCCCGTTGCGCGATTCCGCGTGCTTCGTATCGAGCGCCAGCGCCTTGCGGTACGCCACGGCGGCTTCGTCGTAGCGCTGCTGCTCCTGCAGGAAGCGCCCGAGCTGGTAGTAGCCGTCGGGCTGCAGGCCGCTGTGGCGGACTTCGAGAACCGGCTTGATCTGCGGTTGCGGCGCCTGCTGGGTCGCGCAGCCGGTGGCCAGGAACGCGCAGAGCGCGGCGTCGATGGCGATGACGATGGCTCGTTTCATGGTTGCCTCATCGCGTTCACTGCATCCCCTGGACCAGCGGGAAGAAGACCCGCAGCATCCGGATGAAGGCCGGGCCGAGCAGCACCAGCATCATCGACGGGAAGATGCAGAAGATCAGCGGGAACAGCAGCTTGATCGGGATCTTCGCGGCGGCTTCCTCCGCGCGCAGGCGGCGCTTGGTCCGCAGCGCATCGGAGTGCACCCGCAGCGAGTCGGCCACGCTGGTGCCGAAGCGCTCGGCCTGGATCAGCATGGCCACCAGCGTGTCGACGTCCTCCACGCCCGTGCGCAGCGACAGGTTGCGGAGCGCCTTCTCCTTGGAACTGCCGGCGCGCAGCTCGAGGTTCACCAGGTGCAGTTCCTCGCTTAGCACCGGGGCGGTGGCTTCCATCTCGGTCGCCACCCGCAGCAGCGCCGCGTCGAGGCCCAACCCCGCCTCCACACAGACCGTCAGCAGGTCGAGCGCGTCCGGGAAGCTCTCGAGGATGGTCCGTTGCCGTCGCTCGACCAGGTGAGCGAGGACGGCGTTCGGCAGGTAGTACCCAATGGCGGCGGCGATCAGCAACGACGCCATGGTCAGCGCTGGCGTGAGTTTGGCGCCGCTGAAGCCGAGGATGAAGAAGACCAGCAACGGCAGGCCGATCGCCAGGACGCTCTTCGCCGTGAAGTAGACGGCCGGGGTCGATGGCCCACGCAGTCCCGCGTTCATGAAGCGCACCCGCAGCGGCGACCGCTCCCATCCCTCGCCAGGGACGGACAGCCGCGCCAGCGGCCCGGTCAGGTGGACGATGCGCTCGATCCAGTGCGGCCGGCCTTCGCCGCCGGGCGCCATCGGAGCGCCTTCGAGGGCGAGTTCCCGCACCCGCGCCCGGGTCGGGTCCGGGGCGAGCAGGAAGGCCGCCATTAAACCGACGCCGAACACCGCGACGAACACGATGGCGAGGAAGATCCATTGCGTGGAAGTGACGGATGACATCATCGTGTCCTCCCTAGATGTGGATGCGGATGACTTCACGCATCCACAAGATGCCGACCACCATCAGCACCGCCGCAATGGCGACGGCGATGGGGCCGGCCGGATCGGTCCACAGGATGGACAGGAACACCGGGTTCAGCACGAAGATCGCCAGGGCCAGGGCGAACGGCAGGATGCACAGGATCCACGCGGACAGGCGGCCGTCGGCGGACAGCACCCGGATCGTGCCGAGCAGCTTCTGCCGCGCCCGCATGATGGCCGCGATGCCGTCGAGCAGCTCGGCCAGGTTGCCGCCGGTCGTGCGCTGGATGAGCACCGCCACCACGAAGTACTTCAGCTCGTTGCTCGGCACCCGCGCCGCCAGGTTCAGCAGCGCGTCCTGCATCGAAATGCCGTAGTTGACTTCGTCGAACGCCGCGCCGAATTCATGCGCGATCGGGTCCGACATCTCCTCCCCGACCATCTTCAACGCGCTCGGGAACGCGTGACCCGCCCGCAGCGCGCGCGCCATCAGGTCGAGGGCGTCCGGCAGCTGCACTTCGATCCGGCGCATGCGCCGGTGACGCGCCCGCAGCACGAACCCGAGCGGCAGCAGGGCGGCGACGACCGCCGCCACAAACAGCAACCACGGGCTCTTCGTAAGCAGCGCGACGCCGAGCACCGCGCCGACCATCAGCGCGAACGTCAGCACCAGGTACTGCGCGACGCTCCACGGCAGGCCCGACTGCTCGAGCAGGCGATCCAGCCGGTGGACACGCGGCAGGCCCAGCAGCAGCTTCTGGATCCCCGGTGACGACGACAGCATCCGCTGCTTGAGAACCGAGGTGTTCTGCTCGTCGTGCCAGCCAGCCGACATCATCTGCAGCCGGCGCTCCATCCGCTGCGCCTCCGGCCCGCGGACATCGTTCCACCACAGGTACGCGCCCTCGACCAGCAGCACCACAGCCACGAAGACGAGGACCGAGAAGACGTAAGGCATCAGGTGACTGTATTCGCCCATGGCGTCCCCCTACTCGTAGCGACGGGCCGGATCGAACAGCGAGTCGGGCAGATCGATGCCGTACGAACGCACGCGGTCGGTGAAGTGCGGCCGCACGCCCGTCGCGCAGAAGTAGCCCGCGACCGTGCCGTTGTCGTCGACGCCGGTCTGCCGGAAGGCGAAGAGCTCCTGCATGGTGATGATCTCGCCTTCCATGCCGGTGAGTTCCTGGATGCTGACGATCTTGCGCCGGCCGTCGGTCAGCCGCGCGATCTGCACGATGACCGCCAGCGCCGAGCTGACCTGGTGGCGCATCGCCTTGGTCGGCAGGTTCATGCCCGCCATGCCGACCATGTTCTCCAGGCGCGTCAGCGAGTCGCGCGGCGAGTTCGCGTGGATCGTCGTCATCGAGCCTTCGTGGCCCGTGTTCATCGCCTGCAGCATGTCGAGCGCCTCGGCCCCGCGGACCTCGCCGAGGATGATGCGGTCCGGGCGCATACGCAGGGCGTTGCGCACCAGGGCGCGCTGGGTGACTTCCCCGCGCCCCTCGATGTTGGCGGGCCGCGTCTCCAGGCGCACCACGTGGGGCTGCTGCAGCTGGAGCTCGGCCGCGTCCTCGATCGTGACGATGCGCTCGTCGCCCGGGATGTAGCCCGACAGGATGTTCAGCAGCGTCGTCTTGCCGCTGCCGGTGCCGCCCGACACCATCACGTTGAGCTTCGCGCGCACCAGAGCCTCGAGGATCTGCGCCATCTCGCGCGTCAGCGTCTTGAACGCCAGGAAGTCGCGCATCGTCAGCGGATTCACCGCGAAGCGCCGGATCGACAGGACCGGGCCGTCGATCGCCAGCGGCGGGATGATCGCGTTGACGCGCGAGCCGTCCGGCAGGCGCGCGTCGACCATCGGGCTCGACTCGTCCACCCGGCGACCGATCCGCGACACGATCTTGTCGATGATCTTCATCAGGTGCGCGTCGTCGGCGAACGAGATCGCCGTCTTCTCGAGCTTGCCGCGCCGCTCGACGTAGACGCTGCTGTGCGTGTTGACCAGGATGTCCGAGATCGTGGGATCGGCCAGCAGCGGCTCCAGCGGGCCCAGGCCGAGCATCTCGTTCTGGATTTCGCGGATCAGCGTGGCGCGATCCGCCTCGTTCAGGGCGATCGACTCTTCGTCGAGCAGCTTCTCCGTCAGCGCGCGCAGTTCGTCCCGCACGCGCTCGGGCGCCAGGCGTTGCAGCCGTTCCAGGTCGACGCGGTCCAGGATCGTCTGGTGCAGCCGCGTCTTGAGCTGCTGCAGCGCCGACCCGATGGCCGCGGACTCCCGCGCGAAGGCGGCTTCCGACGCGGCCGCGTCGTTCGTCATCAGTCGTTCTCTCAGCGATACGCTCATTTGCTTCTCCGGCAGGTTGCCCTGCATCAGGCTCTCCGCAGCATGCGGCTCAGCCAGCCGCGGCTGCTCTCGGCTTCGGCCGTCACGAACACGCCCGCCAGCTCGCGGATGGCGTGGGCCAATCCGCTGTGTCTGGCGAGCTTGATGATCGGGATGCCCTGGTTGACCGAGCTGGACGCCAGGCCAAAGTCGTTCGGCATCGTCTTGAACACCGGCAGGCCCATCGCGTGCTCGAGGTCCTCCAGCCGCACCGGGCCGCCCTTCTCGTACCGGTTCACGAGCGGCTTGACCTTGTCGGTGGGATAGCCGAGCGCGCGGAACGCCTTCAGCAGGCGGCGCATGTCGCGCACCGCCGGCAGGTTCAGCTGCAGCACCGGCAGCACGATGTCCGCGTAGTCGAGGGCCCGCACGGTGACCGCGTCGAGCGACGGACCGGCGTCGATGACGACGACGTCGTAGTGCGCACGCGCAAGGCGCAGCACCACGTCGATGTGCTCGGGCCGGATGTCGAGCGCGTTCACCGCGTCCTCCGGCGCGGCGAGGATGCCGAGGTTCGGATGCACCTGCACGAGGCTGGACGACAGGAACACCGAGTCGACGCGTTCGATCTGCGACGCGAGCGTGGCCAGCGTCGTCGTCGAACTCTTGTCCGAGATGAGGAGCTCGGCGTTGCCCCACTGCAGGTCCAGGTCGACCAGGATCACGCGCTGCCCGGACTCCGCCAGCGCGTACGCGACGTTCGTCGCGAGGAAGGTCGCGCCGCCTCCGCCCTTGCACGGCACGAACGCCACGACGCGGCCTTCGTGCGGCGCGTCGGCGCGCCGCCGGTCGAGCACGCTGCGGACCGCGACGAGCAGGCTCGGCGTGTCGATCGTCGCCGGCAGCGCTTCCCGCACGCCGATGCGCATGGCAACCCGCAGCGCTTCCGGGCTGTGGTCGTCGCTCAGCAGCACGATCTGCATGCCCGGATAGATCTGCGAAACGCGCTCGAGCTGCGCCAGGCTGGCGACCGCGTCGTGCGCCGCATCCAGCACCATCGCGTCCGGATCGGCGTGCCCCAGCGCGGCCACCGCCTGCTGCGGCCCGCCGTGGACCGCCACGACGTTCCACGCGCCGCCGGCGCTGCGCACCGCCTGCGCAAGCTCGTCGCCGCGGTGCTGATCCGGGCTCACGACCACGATGCGGGCGACGGCGGCTCCGTTTTCGGTGCGAACTTTCACAGTGGTGTCCATGGTCAGTTGCAAACGGGGTTGGGGACGCCTTCGATCGCACTGCGCATGCTTTCCCTCGGCAGCGTCGTCGCGAACGGCGGCAGGGTCCACGTCAGCGGAACGAACGGGATGAAGGTGTCGAACGTGGCGCCCGGCAGCACGCTCACCGTGACCGAGCGGCAAACCGTGGGACCGTCGGCCGTGCAGTTGGCCGGCTCCCACTGAATCGCGATGTTGGCGTCCGGCAGCACGCTGACCAACCCGCGCATCCGCGCACGGATGTAGCCGTCGGTCGTTCCCTTTTCGCAGACGACCGCGATGCGGGCGCCCAGCCGCGTTGCCTCGGCGGTGGCGTTCATGTAGAAGAACGCGCGGCCGAGCTCGATGATGCCCAGTAGCAGCGTCAGCAGGAACAGCGCGGCGACGAGCGCGAACTCGACGGCCACGGCGCCTCGCTGAAGGCGCTGGGCGACGGTGCGGAACACGGGCCTGTTTCTCATGGCTGTCGCATCGTTGCGCTGATCGGCTCGAAGTCGAAGAAGGGCAGCCGCACGGGCACGAAGTTGGGTGAGCTGTAGCCGCTGACCATCACGGTCACGAGGTTCATCACCGGCACGCCGTTGCCTTCGGCGGGGACGTTGGCGTGCGTCGCCGGGCACGTCGTGGCGTCGCAGATGCTGACCTGCGAGACGGCCAGCCCCTCCACGAGCGAACCGCCGGCGCACGTCGGCGAGCCCGTGACCACGAGGCACTTGGCCGCCGCGTGTCCGGTGCCGGGCGCCATCATCGACAGGTAGCGGGCGCCGTCGCGGGTCGCCTTCGCAATCGTGTTGTACTGGTAGAAGACGCGGCCGAGTTCGGCGATCCCGAGCAGCAGGATGACGAGGGGAATCAGCAGGAACGCCGCCTCGACGGCAGCGACGCCGCGCTGGAGCATCCGGGAACGGAAACTTCTGCTCATCACTGCACCAAGGTCGGCACGAGCGGGCCGGTCCCGCCAGGACGGCCGAACGTCCCGCATGGCACGCCCGGTGCGCCCGCAAGCCCTAGGTATTCCAGGACCACATCGTCGGTCGGGCCCTGGTACGGCGTCAGCATCAGCGCGCACCCCCAGCCGGTGACCACCGCCTTGTGTCCCGGACCCCAGGTGGAGCAGTCGACCAGCGGCAGCGCGATCACACGCCTGTTGGTTTCGCCGCGCGCGTGTTCAGCCGACGTGCTCGCCTTGTACGCGCTGCTGACATCGAGCCCGGTGACCTGGTTGCCCTGCTGCGTCGAGGTTCCGTAAGGAGCGTTCGCGGCCTGCCGGGCCGTGTAATCGTCGTAGGCGTTGCGTCCCTGCGGCCAGTTGGTGGCGGTGTACGCGTACCCGGTGGTGTCGCAGTACGCGCCCGACTCCGGACCCGGGTTGCCGGCGCCGCTCTTGTACAGGCCGAAGCGGGTGTTCCACGACGTGCCCGCGGACGCGCCCAGCACGCCGGTCTTCGCGTCCACCAGATCGCCCACCTGGAGTTGGTCCTCGAGCGCCACGCAGTTCTCGAGACCGTCCTGTACTTCCTGCGATCCGCCGCCGCCGCCGGAAAAGTCGACCCAGTTGAAGTTGCCGTTGATGCCGCCACCCGCGCCGAACCGGCCGCCATACCACTGGCCGACGCAGAGCCCGGTGCCGGGATCGGGCGAAACGCCGGCGTCCTCGCATGGCGGCGGATTCGACGCTTTGCTGCACATCGCCAGCGGAATCGGACACGACGGATTGCCCGGCTGCGCCCACGCCACCGCGGTCGCGCCGACGGTCTGGCTGCCGGCGCCCAGCAGGCCCATGAACCACGGCAGGAATCCGGGCACGTCGCGCGTGCACCGGACGTACCGCACGTCGGCGGGCGCCGAAGCCTTCGGCACGTAGCTTCCGTCGAGAGTCGAACTGAAGGTGACGTCCCGGTCGCGCTCGAACTGCACCGTGTCTTCCTGGAAGTCGGCCCGGTGCCTGGCGCCGACCGTGACGCCGGCGTTCTCGGCGCGCGTGAGCACGGCAAGGGTGCTCGGGGTCGCAAGTTCGCGGGCCGCGGCCAGCGCGCAGGCGTCGGCCGCGTTCTGCAGTTCGGTCTTGGCGATGAACAGCCGGCCGAGGTCGAGCACGATCCCCGCCGCGCCGAGCAGCACTACGAGTATCAGCGCCACCAGCACGGCCACCGCGCCGCGCTGCCTGACATCATGGCGTTGGCGTTTCATGCGCACCTCCCGGCCCCTCCGCTCGTTATGTCTACCTGCTGCTGTTCGATCCGCCGCTGACGCCGATCGTGAACACGTTCGCCTGCGGCTCGGGCCGGATGAACGAGAACAGGTAGCGGTCGTAGGCCGCGCGGGCCGTGCGCCCGTCCTGGCCGGTCACCGGGTTCGCCGCGTTGCGCACGGTCGCGCCCGGATCCAGCGTGTGGCGCGCCTGCGCGATCTGGACGCTGTCGCCGAAGCGTGCGTCGTACTCGGGCGTCGTCGTCACGCACGCGGAAAGCAGCGCGCATCCGGCGAGCACCGTCACGGTCCTGAGTTGGGTCGTCATGCTGACCTCCCTTACTTGAGTTCAAAGCCGGGCTGACTCGCGGTCGGCGCCGGTTGCTTGTCCTTCTCCTGCGGCGGCGCGCCTTCGAGGCGACCCCCCAGGAAGAATTCGAAGCGGTTCGGTTCGATGAAGGCGTCGGTGGGAAGCTGCACAGGCCCCGCGACCGGCTTGACCAGGCGCGGCGTCACGACGAACAGCACTTCCGACCGGTCGGTCGCGAAGTCGGAGCTGCGGAACAGCGCACCGATGATCGGCAGCTCGCCCAGGATCGGGAACGCCTTGATGTTGCCGACCGCGCCGCTCTTGATCAGGCCGCCGATGACCAGGCTTTGCCCGTCCATCAGCTGCACCGTGGTCGTCGCGCGGCGCGTCGTGATCAGCGGCAGGATCTGGCGGCCCACCGTGTTCGGCGCCGTCACGGAGATGCCTTCGCGCGAGAACTCCGACACCTCGGGGGCGACGCGCAGGTTGATGCGGCCGCCGGCCAACACGGTCGGCGTGAACCGCAGGCCGACTCCGAACTCCTTCTCCTCCAGGGTGATCGTCGCGCCGCCACCGATCGTGCCTCCCTGGGCGACGGGCAGGTAGACCTTGCCGCCGGCCAGGAAGCTGCCTTCCTGCCCGCTGATGGCCATCACCGTCGGTTGCGCAAGGATCTTGATCAGGCTGTCCTTCTTCTCGGCGTCGATGGCGAGGTACTTGTCGCCGAACAGCTTCTGGACCAGACCAACGGCCGAGCCGCCGGAGAGGAAGCTGGACAGCACGCCGTACGTCCAGTCGCCGTTCGTTCCGGTCAGCTGCAGCTCGGCGCCGAGCTTCTCGATGACCTGCTTCGACACTTCGGCGACCTTCACTTCCAGCATCACCTGCTGGGGTGCGGCCACCGACAGCATGTTGATCACGCGCGTTTCCATGCCCGTGACGCTGCCGACGAGACCGCCCGCATTCCCCTGGCTCGACTGCTGCCGCTGCGAGTCGGTGTTCTGCATGTAGCGCACGTAGGCGGTGGCGACGTTCATCGCGTACTCGACCCGCGTCGAGTCGGCGACGACGCCCGACAGCACCAGCGTGTCGGCGGCCGCGGTGACCCGGAAGTCCTTCTCTTCGGGCATCAGCTGCGCGAGCTTGGCGCGGACCGGCTCCGGGTCCATGCCGACCGAGATGTCAACGAGCGTGCAGCGCCCCTGCGTGTCCTGCAGGATCATGTTGGTGCTGCCGATGTTGCCGCCGAGGATGTACAGCGTCTGCGGCGACAGCAGCCGCGCCTGCACGATGTCCTTGTCGCCCAGCGTGCGCAGCGTGATCGGGCCCGGCAGCTTAATCAGCGTCGACTTGCCGGTGATGACGTCCACCGATACGGGTGCGGGCATCTCTCCGCTGCACACCGGCAGCGGTCCCTTGATCTCCTCGGCGGGCGCCTTCGCTGCAGGCGCGGCCTTCGCCGCCGCGGCGGCAGGCTTCGCGCCGCCCGCCGTTGTCTGTGCCCACCCGGTAGTCGCCAATGCGGCGGCAATCGCGAGGGCCATCGCTCCCCGCACCAGCGCGCCATGGTCGCGCCACGCGTTCCCTTGTTCCGGCCATCTGCTTTTCATCGCTTTGCTCCAAGCAAGATTCTTTTTGTTCAGAAGCACTCACGCGAGACCTGGGTGCCGGTCACGACCGAGATGCACGTTTGGGGCGCGGCCGTGGTGGCCACCTGCTTCGGGGCCGGCCGCGGCGTGGCGGGCCGCACCGCCGGAGCGGGCGCAGGTGCAGGCGGCGCCGTCCTCTGGCCAAGCAACTTGTCCTTGGTCGCGCCAAGCGTGGCGACGGCCTGCGGGTCGACCTGGTTGCGGAGCACGAGCGACAGCGTTCCGACGCTGCGCGCGAGGTCGAGCAGTTCCGCCTGTTCCGGCGAAACCTCAAGCGTCACCGCGCTGACGACCTTCGGCTTGGTTTCGTCGCGGCTGGACTCCTGCGCCACCGCGAGCACGAGGATGTGCTCGAGGACGATCTTGGAAACGCTCTTGTCCTTGTTCTGGGCCGAGCCGGCGCCCTCCTCGAACGTGTTCACCATGATGTCGACGTAGTTGCCGGGCAGCGCGAAGCCGGCGACGCCGACGACATCGTTCACGCGCACCGTCATCGCGCGCTTGCCTTCGGCGACGATGGCCGAGAGCCCCCCGGTGGTGCCTACCGGCGCGAGCTTGCCTTCGAGGATCGGCTCGCCCTTCAGGATGGCCGTCTTCGCCACGCGGTCGACGAGGGCCTCGGTGTCCTCGGCCGCTCCTTCCGGGATGCTCCCGGACGGCCACGGGGCCGCGCGCATCATCTGGCCCGTCAGTCGGCTGCCGATCTCGATGTCGACCGCCGCGACGGCCACCTGCTTCGTGGCCATGGCCGCCTGCCTGCCGACCCACTGGGACGCGAGGACCACGGCGGCCGCCGCGATCAGGAACGCGATCCCGATCATCACAAATGCTCGAGTGCTTCTCATGACGTCCTCCCTGATGCCGGTCGCGCAGGACTCCGGCGGCTCATTCCTCGATGAAGTAGTTGTGCCATGCGCGGTCCAGCGCCTCGGCAGTCAGCGTCGGCGCCACCCCTTCATACAGAGCGAAATCGCGCACCTGCGACAGCAGGTCGCGCGGGTAGCAGGCGAGCAGTGGCTTGCCGTTCGCTGCGTGGTAGTCGCGCAGCAGGCGGGCGAACATCGGCTCGCTGAAAGGAATGCCGTACTCCGCACACACGTTGCAGAACACGGCGCGGTAGTCGGCCTCGGCCATCGGCGCAAAGCGGATCTTGTGACCGATGCGGCGCAGGAACGCCTCGTCGACGAGGTCCGACGGCTCGAGGTTGGTGGAGAACACCACCACCACGTCGAACGGAACCTTGAACTTGTGGCCGGTGCGCAGCGACAGGTAGTCGATGCGCCGGTCGAGCGGCACGATCCAGCGGTTCAGCAGGTCGCGCACCGCGACCTGCTGCCGGCCAAGGTCGTCGACCACGTAGATGCCGTTGTTGGCCTTGACGTGCGGCGGCGCCTGGTAGTAGCCGGTGGCCTCGTCGAAGTCGAGGTCGAGCATCGACAGCCTCAGCTCGCCGCCCGACAGCACGACGGGGCGGCGGCAGCGGATCCAGCGCAGGTCGGAGACGACCGAACGCTCGAAACTGCCCTCGGCAGCGGCGGGTTCGGCCACCGGTTCGTGCACGATCGGGTCGAACACCTGGATGACTTCGGATCCGACGTTGATCGCGTACGGCAGCACGATGTCGCCATGCAGCAGGCGGCGCAGGCGCTCGGCCAGGTAGGTCTTTCCGCTGCCCGCGGGGCCGTACAGGAACATCGCCCGGCCGGAGTTCATCGCGGCGCCCACCTGGTCCAGCAGGCGCCGGCTCAGGACCTGGTCGGCGAAGGCCTTGTGGACTTCTTCGCTCGTGACGTGCACGTCGGCGACCGACTGCGCCTCGACCATGTCGCAGTACGCCTGCAGGCTGACCGGCGCGGCGCCGGCGTAACCGCGGCGCTCGAGGAAGCCCGCCGCGCGGTTGCGGCCGGTGTCGGTCAGCTGGTAATGAACGTCGCCTTCGGCGGCCCCGCGCCGCACGACTTCGACGAGCCGCTCACCGCGCATGAAGGCCAGCAGGCTTTCGAGCACCGAGGCGGGCAGCCGCAGTTCGTGGCACAGGTCGGCCAGCGACGACTGGCCGCGCAGGAACATGACCTTGGCGGCCAGTTCCACCAGGAACGTCGAATCGAGCCCGGTTTCCTCGATGGTCTTCGGCGCGGGCGGGAGCCGCTGCGCCGCGGCGTCGACGAGCGAACTGACTCCGCCCTCGATCTTGAAGGTCTGAACCGACATTTGTGCGCGCGTCCTATTTGCTGCTTGTTCACACTGCACGTCTGCCGCGGCAGAGCCGTTGAGTCCCGGAGCAGGACGTGCAGAGGACCGTTCCGGGCACTAAGGCCGGTTCACTGGAAGATCCCTCCCTTCGCCAAGGCGAGATAGAGAACCGTTCCCGTAGCGATCGCAACCCCGTAGGGCTGAACGCCGACGGAACGGCCCGGTGCCTCGATGACCGGCCCGGCGCTCGTCATGGTGTTGACGAGCCCGCCGAACGTCATCTGCTTCAGGTTCGCGCCGAGCTGGGCGAACGCGCGCTTGCGGGCCACGGCGACCAGACCGAGCACGCCGCCGACCGCGAAGATCACCAACGTGGCGGCGAACGTGCCGGATCCGCCGAGGAACGCACCCACCATCCCCAGCAGCTTGACGTCGCCGGCGCCCATCGCGCGCAGCCAGTACAGCGGCAGGCCCATGGCCAGGCCGACCGCGATACCCACCAGCGAACTGGACAGCGAACCGCCCGGCAAGTGCGCGAGCAACAAGGCGGCTACGACGCCGGGAAAAACGATCGCATTCGGAATCCGGTGTTCCCGGACGTCGACCACGGCGGCAGCGACGAGCAGCGCAACAAGGACCACAAGGCTCACGGCCTGCCATCCACCGCTCGAGAGCCACGTACCTGTCGACGCCAGGCCGCTCATGATTGCGTGTCAGTCCTATGGAATCGCCGGGAACTTGCCCGCGATGTAGCCGTACCAAGCACCAAGATTCGCGCCCAGCGCCGTGGCGCCGACGATGATCGCCAAGGCGACCAGCAGCGCGACCAGCGAGTACTCAACGGACGTCACACCGTGCTCTTGCTCGAGAAATCGCCGGAGGTTGTTCATCTGGGACTTGCTTGCATGCCGTGGCGGAGCGCGGTGCCCCGCCACATTGGGCATGCGTGGATGTCAATCACGGATCACGTGGGCGGCGCGACTTCGCCCGCGATGTAGTTGAACAGCGCGTTGAGGTTGGTGCCGAGCAATCCGGCTCCAACAATGATCGCGAGCGCAATCAGCGCAGCCAACAGACCGTATTCAATCGCGGTCACGCCCTCTTCGTCTTTGAAGAACCGAACGATGTTTTTCATCTTCACTCCTCTCCAGAACGACCAGTCTCAGTCAGTCCCCGAACAGAGCGTGAAGTGACCCGCGGCGGTCGTCACACCGCCGGCCTCGACGCTTTTCGGAGCAGGCCGGGCAGTTGGTGTTGAACTTTCTGCCCCCTGCTGTAGTTCAACGTAGTTGGTAGCGCATTCACGTTATTGATCGGGAGCAAGGGTATTTCGCCCTGCTCGCCTCTTTAGAGAGGTACCTAGGAAAGGGCCGCGCCCGCCGTGACTTCGGCGCCGCGTGGGCAGGGTGGGAAGGGAAGCGTCAGGACGCCGCGCGACTCGCGACATCGTCCCGACCGCTCTTGTGCCGGCGAGTCAACGCGTTGCGCACGGCGGCGATCAGCGCGTCGGGCGGGCAG
>Ga0105103_10001367_pt1 | contig 13445 bp, 8 predicted proteins | sample PPLLaktember2015_2_FD_79107 | JGI IMG/M metagenome (GOLD analysis project Ga0105103, IMG submission 79107) | Freshwater sediment microbial communities from Prairie Pothole Lake near Jamestown, North Dakota, USA - PPLs Lake P7 Core (6) Depth... | ecosystem: Environmental > Aquatic > Freshwater >...
TATTGCCCTCACTGCCACAGCTACACCAAAAGTACAGAACGACATACAGAAAAACCTTGAAATGCTTGATGCAAATGTTTTTAAATCGTCGTTTAGAAGACATAACCTTTATTACGAGATAAGGCCCAAAACCGGCGCTACTAAAGAAATTATTAAATACATAAAGAATAACCCCGGAAAATCGGGAATAATATACTGTTTAAGCAGAAAGAAAGTTGAAGAACTCTCGGAAGTACTTAAAGTAAATGGCATTCGTTCTCTTCCCTATCATGCCGGGATGGATACAAATACAAGGGCCGAAAATCAGGATAAATTTCTGATGGAAGAAACCGATGTTATAGTAGCCACAATTGCATTCGGAATGGGTATTGATAAACCCGACGTCCGTTTTGTGATGCACTACGACATACCTAAAAGTCTTGAAGGTTATTATCAGGAAACAGGCAGGGCAGGACGAGATGGCGGTGAAGGCCGTTGCATTGCATACTATAGCTATAAAGATATTCAGAAGCTTGAGAAATTTATGCAGGGAAAACCTATTGCCGAGCAAGAAATAGGCCGGCAACTGCTCCTGGAAACCACAGCATATGCCGAATCATCGGTTTGCAGGCCAAAGCAGCTACTGAATTATTTTGGTGAAGAAATGCAGGGCAAATGCAATAACTGTGATAATTGCCTTAACCCTAAAACTGAGTTCGAAGGGAAAGATTATATTGTTAAAGTATTAGAGACAATAATTGCAGTTAAAGAAAAATTTAAAGTCGACCATATAGCCAGTATCCTTGCAGGTATTAAGACAGCAGCTATTAAATCATATAAACACCACCAGCATGAATTGTTTGGTGTCGGAAAAGAGAAAGATGAAAAATTTTGGAACATGGTTGCCCGACAGGCGCTTATTTCAAGGTTTATTACAAAGGAAATTGAAAACTACGGCTTGTTAAAAATAGAGCCAAAAGGCTTGGAGTTTCTTAAAAATCCGAACTCATTTTTATTATCTACTGATAATGAGTATAACGATGTTGAGGATGAAGATGGAATTATTAGCTCCGAAGCCAAACCAATGGCAATGGATGATGAATTGTTCAACATACTGAAAGATTTAAGAAAGAAGATTTCGAAACATAAACAAATTCCACCTTTTGTAATATTCCAGGACCCCTCGCTTGAAGATATGTGTATGCAGTACCCTGTAAATCTGGATGAACTTCAAAATATATCGGGGGTTGGCATTGGAAAAGCAAAAAGGTACGGACAGGAATTTGTTGATGTTATTAAAAGATATGTTGAAGAAAAAGAAATAACCCGTCCCCAGGACCTGATTGTTAAGTCAATTATAAATAAATCGGGGTTAAAGGTTTATATTATCCAAAGTATCGACCGTAAAATTTCTTTGAGTGACATTGCCGAAGCAAAAGGCCTTGAAATGGGACAATTGCTCGACGAAGTTGAAGCCATCATTAATTCAGGTACTAAACTAAATATCGATTACTTTATAAATGAAATAATGGAGGAAGACAGGCAGGAAGAAATCTTTGATTACTTCCGTGAAGAAGCTGAATCTGACTCAATTACTGACGCCCTAAATTATTTAGGCGAAGATGAGTATACTGAATTTGATGTACGCTTAATTCGTATTAAATTTATTTCAGAAATGGGTAACTAATTCATACCATAATTGTAAAAACTACTAAAACATGAAAACATGAAAAAATTACTTTTACTCAGTGTTTTTCTGACATGCTCTTATCTGCTGGCATTGTCGCAAACAAAACTTCAATATTCAGTTCATGCTTTGCATGCAGGTATTGATAATCCTATGTCATATTGTACTTATGCTGATCCTGGTTTAGCCGGCGAAAAACAGATATGGGACTTTTCTAAACTGGAATTTATTAAGCCTTTTACCGGGTATATAACTGACTGTGATTTGTCAGATATTCATTCTTCCTTCCCAAAGGCCAATACAGTATTAACCGAGTTTGATTCAAAGTTTATCCTCAATGTTGATAAAAATAAGATTGAGCAATATGGGTATGTATCACCCGATAATAAGACCATAATAACATATTCAACCCCTTTTTTGAAAATGTTGTACCCTTTTGAATATAGGGACATATATTCTGGCACCCTAAGTGGTAATTATATTTTTGATAACAAAATTGAAGGTGATATAACCGGAGATTATACAATTGAAGCTGACGCTTATGGAACACTTGTCCTTCCGGGCAATTCTGTTTTTAATGATGTATTAAGGGTTAAAACAATTAAAAATTATACTACAAAAACCGACAACTACATACAAACTGTTTCAATTGAAACAATCAGATGGTATAATGCAATACATCCCTTTCCTTTGTTGGTACTTACTAATTATACTACAACTACAAATGGTAATAGTTCTGTAAATTATCAGGCTGCCTATAACGCTGATGCTTTAAAATCAGCTGAACCTATTTCAGAAAACCTCAGTAGCGACGATATAAATCTGTTTCCAAATCCAACAGCCAGCAAACTCCATCTCACTTTCAATGCTCCAATAACCGGAATTGCAAGTTTTATTTTGTATGATGCCTCGGGTAAACAAATGAAAGCATTTCAGAAAGAAGTATTTGCTGAAGGAATACAGGAAATGGATTTAACAGACGAAATAACCAGCTTAAAGCCAGGCTCATATATAATGTCGCTCATATATAATGGGGCAACTTTAAATAAAGGGTTCACTATTACCAGCTATTGATGAGCTCTTATTTTTCTGCCTTTCCAGATGTTAGTCTTTAAATAGCTTAGCAATAAAACAGAAATAAAATAAAAAGGATACATAAGGGAAAATAAAGGTAGAAGCATTAAATCTTTTATTCCTCCGAAAAATAATAGGCCGGTTGTTAATATGAAACAATCGGCTATTGTTTTTATAATGAATGGTATTAGGAAAATCAAATAATTCCCGGTTATAATAGATAAAATTACTCCGGAAATGATTGCCAAATTTGCTGATAGAACTAAAAATGCTACAATTATAGTCATCCAATCATTATATCCTTGGCTCTTTGATGCCCACCTTGTTCGTTGACTAATAAATTCAGCTATATTAAATGGTGGATTTGTATAAACAATAGAATCTTTATCTTTTAGTACTATAATTTGTTTTTCCTTTTTTTTCTTGACTGCATGTAACAAAAAAACATCGTCGCCCGATGCAATTTCAGTTTTAAGTGATTTAATGTTATCCATGTAAACTTTTCTCTGAACAGCAAGGTTAGCCCCATTGCATATTATCGGGAATCCAAGAGAAGCCAGTCCGGCGCCAGTAACAACAAGGCTCATCAAATCAAACCTAAAAAATTTCTGAGAAAAATCATTTCCCCTATAATAATCTACAAGGCCAATAATTATTCCGGGTTTATTGATACTATATGAATTAACGATATTTTCAACCCAAGCAGGACCTGGTTGACAGTCAGCATCAGTAAAAATAAGTATTTCGCCCGAACTTGTTTTTGCCCCTAATAACAATGCCTCTTTCTTACCACTCAAATTATCAGGCAAATCAATCAATATCAAATTTTCATGGATATTGGTATTAAAGCATTTATTTTCAGACAACTTATTAAAGGAGTGGTCATCGATAAAAATCCATTCCATCAATGATTTTGGATAAGTTTGCACCTCAAGACATTTCAGTAATGTGGGGAGATTTTCATCTTCGTTACGGGCTGCTACTATAATACTTATTTTAATTGCTGTTGCCTGGTCCTTTTTTAAGGCGTCATTAATTGATTTCCAACCATACCAGGCACCTGTGAATACACTCCAATAAATTATAATAACAGTAACAATAGCTGCATTAATAATGGTTAAGGGAGAATATATTATTTCGATGACAAGCATTTGTCGATCTTAGCAAAGAGTTCGCTAATATTTATTGGTTTGGTCACAAAATCGTCGAACCCGGCTTCAAAACACCTTTGTTTTTCTTCAGCTATAGCATTAGCAGTTTGCGCAATAATCGGCAACTTCTTCCTAAACTTTTTAATATAGCGAGTTGCTTCCATACCGTTCATTTCGGGCATCTGAACATCCATAAGGATAAGATCAATTGCATCGTTCGATTTGCAAATATCAACAGCTTGCTGACCATCTTCGGCATGAAGTATATCAGCTTTTGTTTTCTTCAAAAAACCCTCGAGTAGTTTATAACTGAACTTGTCATCCTCAGCAACCAGAAAGGTTTTTCCGCTCCAGTTATAGTCTGTATTTGATTTCTTCTTTTCAATTTCTTCCTGTGCCCTTTTAATAGCGGGGATATAAGGAATTGTAAAATAGAATGTCGACCCTTTATTGACTTCGGATGCGGCCCACATTTTTCCTCCCAGCAGTTCAACAAATCCCCTGGAAATTGCAAGCCCTAATCCAGAACCACTATATTTACGCGACCGGGAATAATCGGCTTGCATAAATCTTTCAAAAACCTGGTCTATTTTATCCGGAGGAATACCAATACCGGTATCTTTCACATAAAACTCGATAAAACCTTTCTCAGGAATATTGTAGCCAAACTCAATATAACCATCCTGTGTAAACTTAAATGCATTGCCAACCAGGTTAGTTAATACCTGTCTTAACCTATTAGGATCGGTTTGTATAAAGCAGTCCTCGTTTAAAAATGCCTTTCGGATCCGAAGTTTTACATTATTCTTATCCTTTTTCATGCTCTCAGCAAGGAACGAAGAATGAATTTGTGTAAGCAATGCGTTGAGTGAGAATTCCTGCTTGAGAATTTTAATCTGTCCTGCTTCTATCTTTGCAAAATCTATGATATCATCGATCAGGTTCATCAGCATTTTGCCATTATTATTTATAATTTCGACATATTTTTTTCGGTTAGTATCAGTGAGGCTATCTTCGTTAAGCATTTCGGCAAACCCAAGAATACCATTCATTGGAGTACGGATTTCGTGGCTCATATTTGCCAAAAAAGCTGTTTTAAGCATATCCGATTCCTCAGCTTTTATTTTAGCCTGAACAAGTTCGTATTCAAGCTGGCAACGATGTAAGGCTACTGAAACCTGATGCACAAAAGCTTCTATTATATGTTTGAACTTAATAATTGTTTTGTTTAAAGTTAAGATAGTTATATTGCCCAATAACTTATTGTTCCGGGCCATCGAAATATTGTAGGCCTTATTGATGTTAAGGGCATTGAAAAACTTCTTTATTGAATCGGATGAAAAATTATGAAGTTTAATATCATCGGTCGGGTTTGAAAAAATTGTAACATATCCGGCATTTTCGAAACTGAACATAACATTATCTTTATTATATTCCATGCCTATTGGGTCAATTCCAATCAGATTTATAATTTTTTCTTTATAGGTTTCAAAACCTGAAACCTCAACAATTCTGAAACAGTCCTTTTGTTCGATATACGATGCTACTGCAACAATTGAATCCTCAAGAAATCCATGAAGTTTTTCAGCAATGTACCTATAAATATCATCTCTATCTGATATACCTAAAAGATCAATTGCCGAATTACTCAGAAAAATCAAGTTTTCATGGTAGACCCTTTCTTTAAGTTCCGACATCTTACGATCGGAAATATCCCTGGTATTAACAACAATACCTTTTATTGAAGGGTTGTTTATATGATTCGAAAATATAGATTCAACATAGATCCACTTCTTGTTTTTATGTAGGCTCCTGTATTCTTTCTTAATCTGCAACTTGGGCTCGTTTAAAACCTTTTGCAATACCTCTTCGAATATCCCGATATCGTCAGGATGAATTTTCTCACTGAAAGGTTTTCCAATAAGTTCATCGATCATAAAATCAGATATCCTATTGCGTAATGAACTTTCAAAAACAATATACCCTTCGCTATCGATAATAGAAATTGCATCGGAAGAATACTGCAACATTGACCTGAAATGTTCCTCATTTTCAATGATATTTTCTTCTCTTTGCTTACGGTCACTTATATCTCTAGAAATTCCTGTTATTCCTATTAATTCATTTTTTTCAGAATAAATTGGGGTCGAAATTGTTTCAATCCAACAAAGACCATTGTCGGTCTCCCAAATTTCTTCTTTATGCTGCCTAACACCCGCAGTTTTTGCATTTAAGTCATATTGTTCATTACGTTGGGCAATATCTTCATGAAACAATTCCTTATCGGTACAACCTATAATTTCATTAGCCTTTTTATTGAAAAATTGAGCAAACGGTTCATTTACTGATATATACCTTCCCTCTTTATCTTTCAACCAGGCAAGATAAGGTATGTTGTCCAGTATAGCTTTTTGCTGTAACTGCGAAACTGCAACAGCGTTCCTTAATACAGATTGCTCAGTTAAATCACTAATAACGGTAAGATTTCTGTAAACATTGCCATTATTATCCAAAATCGGATAACTGCGCAACCATACTTGTTTTATTTTGTTTTGCGAATCAATAAGCCTGCATTGCAAACCCTTAGTATCATGATCCTTATTGCTATCAACGCCAATAATTTCTTTATATAAATGCCGGTCTTCTTTATGCAGTAATTTTTCAATTATTTCAGGCTCTTCGTTTTGTGGGTCAAAAGATCTGCCAAGAATTTTATTAAAGGCTGGGTTTGCATAAATAATGCCAATTTCATCAGAAAGTATAAATGCATCGCTAGTGGTTTCAGCCAATTGCCTGAACCGATTTTCGCTTTCCAATATTGCTCCCTCAGCTTTCTTTCGCCCAGTTATATCAGTAATAAAACCGGTAATCCCAATTATAAAATCAGTTTTATCGATAACCGGATTTATTACCCTTTCGAAATGATACTCTTTCCCATTGTGCTCTATGCTAAAAAAGCTAATATTTGTAGTGCCTTCAAAAGCGATATTAAATGCCCCCTCCCATTCTGTTTTCTGTTCATTGTTTAAAAAATCAAGAGCGTATTGATTTTCAATGAATTCGTAATCAAAAAAATCAAAAATAAAAGATTTAAAATGTGAATTACTGATAATTATCTTTCTTTCTGTATTTACCAGAAATATTGAGTTATGTGTATTTTCTATAATCGATTTAAGATTGGCCTGATTATTAATGATAGCTTTCTCAGTTTTTCTTAAATCATGGAAATCAAATCCGAACACAATAATAGTATGAACCTTTCCGTCAACAAACGAAACGGGCAATCTTTTTACAAGATATCTGTGATTAATACCTGTATCGGAATATGTTTTTGAAGGTCCAAGCCCATTAAAAGAGATCTTTTCAAAAAATTCCTGGTCCGCTCTATTAAAAACCTTATAAATATGTTCACTTTCAACAGAAATATTCAGGTTATTTAACTGTTCAATATTTTTAACATTCATGATGTTAAGAAATTCTTGGCTAGCTTTAATTACTTTGCCATTTATGTCTTTCAGATAGTAAAAATCATGTATATTACCGAGAAGCTTGAACAGATGTTTGCTGATTTTATCACTGTCACCATTTTCATTATCGTCATTCGCAATTTGTTCGATATAACCAATTATAATATATTCATCTGCAACCTGTAGTATCTCGAAATTAATAGTTACAGCGATAACCGAATGATTATGCGATAAAATATTTAATCTCCTGACAGATGATGTATGATTTTGGGTACAATCAGTAATAATCTTTATTGCAGAATCTTTGTCATCGAAAATATTATAAATGCTGTTATTGTAATGTTCGGCTGCTATTCTGAAATCAGGAAATCCAAGTAAAAAAAGCAAAGAATTATTAAGTTTCAGTATTTCGCCTTTTGTATTTGTCCAAAAAACTCCTATTGAAGTAAGAGAAGCGAAATTGTCTGCTGTAACTAAAATATTCTTTTTATTCCCCATACATGAGCGAATATATGACACTTTCAAGAATCAATTAATTAATAGCCTGAATTTTTATTATTGTCTCAAACTAATTTTCACAACTAAAAATAAGACATTTAAAGAAATTTTTGACTCATACCCTTTGGAGGTATTTGCAGTATTGTTTATTTTTTACTCCGACGATGAATTTCATCTCGGATCATTGAAGCTTTTTCGTAATCTTCATCCTGAACAGCATCGTCAAGCATCAGTTGTAAATCTGAAAGATCATACTGTGACAGGCTTTCTTCTGAGAAGTTTTCATCAATCTTAATTTCTTTCTCCTCTCCTGATTGGTTTTCATCAACATGATCGAAGTCTAAAATAATCCCTGCTTTTTCAATTATCTCAGATGTAGTATATATCGGACATTTAAACCTTAGTGCTAAAGCTATAGCGTCAGATGTCCTGGCATCGATCTCAATTGTTTGATTTGAATTATGACAAGTTAATTTAGAGTGAAATACACCTTCTTCCAATTTATGTATAGTAACTTCAATAATATCAACTGCAAATTTCCGGGCAAAGTTAAAGAATAAATCATGTGTTAAAGGCCTTGGGGGTTTTAATCCTTCGAGTTGTATGGCAATGGATTGGGCTTCAAATCCACCTACAATTATTGGAATCCTTCTTTTGCCATTTTCTTCTGCAAGAACTAATGCATAAGCGCCAGTTTGCGTTTGACTGTATGAAATCCCTAAAACGTTTAACCTTATTCTGCCCATTAATAAAATTATATTCTTTTTAAACGATTATTGTTATACAAATATAATCAAATATGTCAGAGTGAAATGAAGTAAACCATCTAATGTAAAATTCGCAAGGACTACTTATATTCATCACCACAGCTCAATTTCATTTTTTTGGGGATAATAATATTAACCCGATTAAGAAGAAACTTTTTTGAAAAACTTTAATATTCAAGATAAATTCATAAAGTTTATGAACCCTGAAAGGCTCAGCGTAGCTAATTAATCGGGTTATGAAATCTATACAATTATATAATTTTTAAAAAATATTACTGTAATATGATTCGAAACAACACATCAAATAAATAATTTTCATGCGAAATATTTGTAGTTCAATTAAATTTTATATTTTTGCACTCCCAAGTTTTAGAACAGATTTAAACTATATATAGATGTACGCAATAGTTGACATAGCAGGCCAACAATTTAAAGTTGAGAAAGACCAGAAGATCTATGTGCACCAACTTGACGGTGAAGAAGGTAGTAAAATAGATTTCGATAAAATCCTTTTAACCGAAAATGATGGAAAAGTTCTGGTAGGCGCACCAATTATCGAGAATATGGTGGTTAAAGCTACAATATTATCCCACCTTCGTGGCGAAACAGTTAAGGTATTCAAAAAGAAAAGAAGAAAAGGATATCAAAAATTAAATGGTCATCGTCAGTATTTCACACATATACAGATTGATAGCATTGCTGAAGGAAAAGCCGAAGCTAAACCTGAAAAAAGAGTAGAAAAAGTAACCACCAAAGCAAAAGCAGAAAAAGCTGTTAAAGCAGCCCCAAAAGTAAAAAAAGAAACTGCTGAAAAACCTGCAAAAAAAGAAGCTGTAAAAAAAGCACCTGTAGCTAAGAAAAAGGCTGAACCAAAAAAAGTAGCCTCTAAAAAACCTGCAAAGAAAAAAGAAGAATAAAATTAACTATAAATAATATTCGGAAATGGCACACAAAAAAGGAGCCGGTAGTTCAAGAAATGGCCGTGAATCGGAAAGTAAACGCTTGGGCGTTAAAGTTTACGGTGGGCAACAAGCTAAAGCCGGTAATATTATCGTTCGTCAACGAGGAACAACACACCACCCTGGTATAAATGTAGGCATGGGTAAAGATCATACTCTTTTTGCCTTAGTTGCCGGAACAGTTGCATTTAAGAAAAAACAAAATAATAGATCATACGTTTCTGTACTACCTGTTACAGAATAATAAAGAAATTATTGAAATTTGATCTCCTGTAGATTTACTTATTGTAAATTGCAGGAGATTTTTTATGAATAAAACCACACAATTATTATGCTTACCCTTGCTCAGATTAGAGAAAATAAAGATTTTGTGATTGAAAGGCTTAATGTTAAAGGATTAGATTCATCTGCTATTATTGGTAAAATAATTGATATCGATATGCTACGCCGACAGATACAGGTAGAATCGGATGCCAAACAAAACGAAATGAATACCCTTTCGAAAAACATAGGATTACTATTTAAAGAAGGCAAAACTAATGAGGCCGATCAAGCAAAAGAGAAAACTGCTTCTTTAAAAGAAGACATTAGAATATTAACACTAAAGCTCAGTGAAACTGAGAAAAAGTTGAACGACCTGATCGTTCAATTACCAAATATACCACATACTTCAGTTCCAATTGGGAAAACTGCCAATGATAATGTTATTGTTAAATCGGGAGGCAAAGAAGTGGCATTATATGAAAGCGCCCTTCCTCACTGGGAACTGGCATCTAAATATAACCTGATCGATTTTGAACTTGGAAATAAACTTACTGGTTCAGGCTTCCCAGTTTATTTGGGCAAAGGGGCAAAACTGCAAAGAGCTCTTATCAGTTTCTTCCTCGATGAGAACGAAAAAGCAGGTTATGAAGAAGTACTTCCACCGCTAATGGTAAATGAAGCCTCGGGGTTTGGCACCGGCCAGCTACCAGATAAAGAAGGACAGATGTATCATGCTACACTCGATAATTTTTATCTTATCCCAACCGCTGAAGTACCGGTGACAAACATTTACAGAGATGTAATACTTGAAGAAAACCAATTCCCGATTAAGAAAACTGCATATACTCCTTGTTTTAGGCGCGAAGCTGGTTCGTATGGAAAAGATGTAAGAGGTTTAAACCGGCTTCATCAGTTCGATAAAGTTGAGATTGTCCAGGTTCAACACCCTGACAACTCATATAAAACACTTGAGGAAATGGTTGCTCATGTTGAAGGGCTATTGATAAAACTCGAACTACCCTACCGAATAGTAAAGCTTTGTGGTGGCGATATGAGTTTTACTTCGGCACTTACTTATGATTTTGAAGTCTATTCAGCAGCACAACAAAAATGGCTTGAAGTAAGTTCGGTTTCTAATTTTGAATCATTTCAGGCAAATCGGCTTAAACTTAGGTATCGCGATAAGAATACTAAAAAAACTACCCTTGCACATACTCTTAATGGAAGTTCTCTGGCATTGCCCAGAATAGTTGCAGCGCTTCTTGAAAATAACCAATCAGCTAAAGGTATTCTAATACCTGAGATTTTACATAAGTATACAAACTTTGAAATAATCAACTAAGTATTCATTCGACAACCTTATAAGCTAATTCGCGAATTCGGGGATCAATTTTCAATCCCCGGTTTTTGGCGTTGGTTAAATTAATCTCAAACTTTATACTGTTATCGCGGATAACAAAATTCAATGCCGTTCCTTTATCCAATATTCCTTCCGATTCGCTGATTATTAATGTATTGTTACCATTGGTCTTTGTCAGTATATCATTTATAATGCGACTTTGCCAATGACCTATAAATAAAATATTACACTTTGTAATTTGATCAATTGAATTAATATTTTTTATCACTATTGGCTGATTCCCAATTGATTTCCCAGATGTTAACCTTATAAGTTCATCGCCAACTGATTCGTGCCCAAGAACTTCAATAGTAAAATTTCCAGATTTCATATTCTCCGGCCAATCGAAAAATTTCGTGAAATTATATACGAAAAGCCCGATATATTTTTCTTCTTGTGCATTAACTTGAACTGCCCATGGAATGAAATACAATACCAAAATAAACTTTAGAATTATAGGTTGCTTCATTTTTCTATTGAGAATTTTATCTCTATTGAGCTTTTATTACCTAGTACATCAAAAGCAGTAACTTCAACCAAATAATTCCCTGGTTTAAGCCCGGTAATTGGATTTGTGGTCAATACCTGTCCGCTATTGATTTTATATTCAATTCTTTCGCCCCCTGAACTAGCATCGGTTGCAGCTATATATAGCATAGCATTCGATGGATAGATAGTATATTTTTCATCGCGGACATTCTTAGAACCAATCGATTCAACACTATAATGATAATGAATTACCGGAGCCTGATTATCGACAAACACTTCAATAGATTTTTTATCTTCAACATTATTAACTTTATCTGTTGAAAAATAACTAATCATGCAATAACCAGGCTGATCAACTTTAAAACTATTTGAATATTTAGTTTCAGCATTGTTCCCTGATTTATATGTTGATGATAATACTCCCGAGAGATCATCGGTAGCGCTGATTGTTACAGGTGTTTTTTCTGAAATAAACAATGTATCGCGCGATTTAAACTTCGGTTGCCCGATCGATATATTTGAAACAGGAGATTTGGCATCGCAAATAAACTGATTTGATAATACAGGTGATGTATTGCCGACAAAATCAACTGCCTTAACACGTAAAGCAAATAACCCTTCATTCTCAATACTAATAGGTTCCTGGTATTCTTTATCAACTGATAATTGGTTTAATCCATAAACTATTTTTTCAACACCCGATTTCTCATCATCAGCCTGTATCTTTATTTTGGTGCGCCTTGAAATATATTTATTCTTTCCTGTATATAAATCGCCCTCAGGTATTATGGATACAACCGGAGGATCTTTATCAACATAAAACTCAAAAACTACATCACCTGTGGAACCCTGTACCTGTAAATTTCCTGTTTTCCCTCCTATTATAACCATTTGTTCTTTATTGCCTAAATTATCTTCTGCATAAAAACCAATCTGACTGTTATCATCTTTTATAATAGCGACTGGTATTGGATTTACATATTTCAAAATATTTCCATTACCTATTTTATAGAATATTGCCTTTACACCTGACAGGTTGTCGGTACTTTTTAATTTAATCACTGCATCAGGCGAAACATAATTTTTGTTTAACAACCCAATAATTTCATATTCTGTTTTAGGGGGTGTATTATCAATAAAAAATACTTTTGTTTGTATTTCTTCCCTGTTACCAACTTTATCTGCCGAATAAAATCTTAGAGTATTCTCACCTTCAGTAAAATTTGATAGGGGTTTATTGTATTGGTTAAATGCCTCACCATTTAATGAAAACAATGTCGACTCAACACCTGAAACTAAATCAGATGAATTGAGTTTGATTTCAGTATCAAAGCCATAGTAGTTATGCCCTCCAATATTTTTATAGTTTTTCGAATCAATGGTTATTATGCTAATTGGGGGGTTACCATCGGCATATACTTCAAATATTATATCCTGTATAGGATAAATAACTTTTCTTGTGTTTGTGTCAACTGCAGAAGGTGTTCTGACGGTATTATAACCTTCTGTATCAAAATACAGAGGATTTGAGTACTTCGATGAACTGTCACTTATGAGTCGAAATTTTTCTGAATTTTGATCGGGTGAAGTAGAAATCCAGAGATAAATCCCGAAATCTTTGTTGATATATAACTTATCTCCAGAATTATATACACTTTTGTTTGTTTGGGCTGGGTTTTGAGCGAAATTGAAGGAAACGCATAAAAACGAA
>Ga0105103_10001368_pt1 | contig 13444 bp, 17 predicted proteins | sample PPLLaktember2015_2_FD_79107 | JGI IMG/M metagenome (GOLD analysis project Ga0105103, IMG submission 79107) | Freshwater sediment microbial communities from Prairie Pothole Lake near Jamestown, North Dakota, USA - PPLs Lake P7 Core (6) Depth... | ecosystem: Environmental > Aquatic > Freshwater >...
ATTTTGGCATAATCTCTGGAGGCATAAACAAATCAGCCTCGGCATTGAGTCTATCAATAGCTGACTTCCAAAAAACCATTTCTAAGTCAGAGCTTGAGAAAATCATAAGACCAGATAGAGCTTCTAAGATATGTGTTGCAAATTCTTCTCCGGTACCAGATTTTGCAAGCTGTTCAGCTTGCTCTGTAATAGACAGTTTTATGGTTACCAGAGAAGATCCAACGCAGCTACCTGCGCCGGAGAACATAACCCCATGAATAGCCAACCACTTTTCTAGCTCTCCTGCGGCTGCCCAATCTTGGGAGATACAAATGTCGTTCCACTTATCTAGCTTCGCCCTGTCTGAAAGAATTGGTATTTCCATCATTTCATTATACCTTCAATACGAAACTATCTTAAAGTTTTCTTTGCAAGCACTTTGTTTTTTGCTATTTTTGGCATCTCATCAATTTTGTATGGATGATTTTTCTCTTTGAGCATCTGCTTTGTATTTTCCCTTTTGAGCATGGTTCCCAAATCTACTTTCTTTAGATTTGAACAAACTAAACATGGAAGGGGTACTAATATTTTTATATTGCCAATAATGTTGGCTGAGATATGTGGTACATTGTATACTTCTCTTTTATCAGAATCAATATGTATTGGGCAATCTAAAACGTCACAAAACCAAGAACCCTTAAGAGGTTCACTCAATAATGGTTCACCAAGATTTCTATCTTCTATCATTTTTTATCCAATATTTACAAGTATCATATCTAGGTCTAGACGATCTTATCATACACCAATCACCTATAGCACCTTCGACAGAATCTACCCAGTTCTTACAATTCATACAATTTTTATTTTCTAATAAGTTTTTAGGTATTATTTTTTCTGATCTTCTTTCGGGGACCATATCGTAGTTATATATGCACACAAAAAGGGCTACTCAGAAGAGTAGCCCACGGTAGTTTTTATTAAGCGTCTACTTCTAAAGTTGTAGCTGCACCAGAGAAGGACCCTATTCCATTCCCTCTAACTAAATTATAGAACTCTGAATTAACATAATCTATAAAAGCTAAAGATCCTGCATCTAAGTTTGCTCCACCTTTCCAATTCTGCATTTGCAGCTTTCTCTCTGCTTCTGTTAATCCAGCATAGTATTCAGCTATTGCCCTCCATCTTGCTGGTATAGAAGCTGCATGAAAATCTGCTAAAGAATTAGCATCAGCTAAAGTTTTATTTAAATCTATTACTGTATCTACTGCAACATCTATAGTTGTCCCATCAGATTTATATGTTGCACTAGAATTTGATATCGAAGATTGTGCCATTTTCCCTCCCCGGCTATTAAGTAATTGTAGCAGTATTCAAAGTTCCACCAAGACCTTCAGTAGTAGCATTAGTAGCTGTTACCGTAAATGCATAAATATGTCCAGCTGTTAAGCTTCCAACTGTTTGTCCAACGGGAACTGTTCCAGCTACTGATCCAGTAGGAGCTGCTATTATCTGAGCCTCAGTTTGAGCTACATAATCTATTACATAATAGATCTTGTAAGAAACCGCTCCCTCTTGAGTATCCCAGCCAACTACTGATTCGCCAATTCCGTCTGCTGCTGCTATATTTGCTACTGGTTTTGGTGCTCCAGCACAATCAGCTGCTGCTCCAGCAAATGCTCCAGCTGTTACTGCTACTGTAATAGATCTATCTACTACTCTTACTACTGTACCACTTAGAGTTACAGCCGCTGCTCCAGTAGCTCCAAATACTATAGCTAGAACTCCAGCAGACCCTCCAGCGTGTACTCCACCACCAGAAGCCACATATCCCATTATTCTGGTATAAGAACATACGGCTCCAGATGCAGCTATTGTTAATCCATCACCTCTAAAGACTTGATAAATTTCTTCGTTAATATAATCTATAGCATCTAATGTTCCCGCGTCCATTGCAGGATGTGAGAAGAATGCTCCAGTTTCTGCAGATCTTTCTGCTTCTGTAAGATCGGCAAAATATTCAGCAAACATCCTAAATCTAGGAGGCATGCATTTTGCTAAAAATTCATCTTGAGTTAGAGTAGATCCAGCAGGTGGGTTGAAGTCTATTACTGTATCTACTACAACGTCTGGGGTTACTCCGTCTGATCTATAAGTTACTGATCTACTAGTGAAAGAAGTTGTTGCCATTTTTTTACCTCAACTTGTTAAAATTATCTTGCTACTTTAAACAACTTATCTATGAATTCTATTTAGATTTATCTTGTCGTTTTGATTTTGAAAATTAGTTTCTTCTATATTTATCTTTCTACAAAAAGAGCCACTCCGAAGAGTGGCTCTCATTTACTTTTTTAAATACTAGGACTACCTAAGATTAGGTAGCACCAGGTAGGTCAGAAATATTGACCATAGCGTATAGCAAGTCACCTAGTGGGACCTGAATTAGACCATACCTAGCCATGAAGCCCTTTCTAGGAGTGAAGTCTTCTGGTCCATAGAGAGTAGGAGTTACCTGAGTAACGTATGGTGCGTAAACTAGTCCAGCTCCGAATGGAGATGCTGGGCTCTTGTGACCCATTAGAATCTTGTTGGTTGGGAATAGAGGATCCTTATAGATAGAGAAAGCGCCTCTGAAATCTCCAGCCTTTACAATTCCTAGTCCACCCTGAACAGCAGCTGGTGCTGCAACGAATCCCTCAAGAACTTCTAGATAAGAGCAGACCTTAGGAGAAGTAACGATCCAGTTTGCTGGACCGATCTTGCTCTTTCTGTAGATTTCATTGCTGAGCTCTACGATAGTCTGAACTAGGTTCCTGTGTCTGTCGAAGTAGTTACCAGATGTGTTGTTGGCAACGTCAGCGTTCCAGTCGACCCATCGATGAGAAGACATTGGCACGATGTCCATGCACTTCTGTACTATCTCTCTGTCTATCTCGGCTATCATCTCGTTTGATACTAGAGCTGTTAGCTCAGCATCAGCGTTCAAGCCGTGATATGCCTTTAGGTCCTGCTCTGCTTCGTTGGTCCATGTGGCCTTTAGCTTTCTGGACTTTACAGTTATTGGGAACTGTGAAATAGAGATTGACATATCAGGAATGGCTGTAGTGGCTTCCTGCTTATAAGAGTAGAAAGCTTCTATTGCGGTGAAGGTATAAGTTGCGTTGACCCAGTCTGTGTTAGCAGTTGGGAATAGATCGAAGATAAATACCTTCTCTCCCAATCCGTTTCCTGTGTAGTCATAGGTTACTGATATGTTTGGTAGAGCGCCAGTAGCAGTGATATAGTCGGCTGCGTTAACGCCAGTCCAAGAAGTATCCAATGCAATACCAGCTCCGCCTCTATCAGTTTCCTTTATGTACCAGCCAGTTCTTCCAGATCTTCCGTCGTACTGTAGCAACCAAGTTGAATAAGTAGTAGGAGTAGCTGTTACTGATACCTTAAATCTTAGAATCAAGCTTGTCAAATAGGCGCTTGTTGCAGTTGTTATGTCGGCTGATAGACCTTCAATCCAAGAAGCGTTGGCCAAGAATGACAAGGTGCTGTGAGCTCCACCGGCTCCGTCGGTATTGGTAATTGTGGTAACCTTTACCTGATCACTAGAATAGTACTGGTTGTATCCCTGGCTAGTGTCAGATGGATTTTCTGAGTACATGCTATACTCATCTAGAGCAGTTGTTCCAGACTTTGTGCTAGCAAACTCATACTTCAAGTAGAAAACTACACCAGTTGGTCCAGCCAAGGGCTGAACTGAAACTAGGTTGTTAGCTACTAGATTTGGGAATACCCTTCTTACGATAGGTAGAAGGATCTTCTGGATACCAACTACGTCTGCCGCTTGAGTCTGTGGGTCTTCCATCAAATACTGTGCTTCATTCTCTAGAAGCATTGCAGTGGACTCTCTCAGATAGCCGTCGTCAATTCCCTTTAGGAATGGCTTCCACTTTCCGAGGATCTTGTCCTTCTGCTCTTTTCTCAATCTGTTATAATCAAAAAGCATTATTCATTTCCTCCTGAAATTACTTTGTAGGGACTCCCGCGAGATCAAGCATCTCATTAAGAGTTGCCAAGTGATCTTCACTATCCTCTACTTCTTTCTTTTCGAAATGGACTGAAGGCTTAATTTCTAAATCTTCGTCTGTTTCCTTTTCTTCGTCTTCATCTTCATCGTCGTCTTTGTCTTCATCGTCTTCATCGTCTTCTTCATCTTCATCGGACTCTTCGTCCTCATCATCTTCTTTAGCTTCATCTACTTCCTCTTCCTCGGGCTCTTCCTCGGGCTCTTCCTCTTCATCGTCCTTCTTGCCCTTCTTACCCTTTCTCTTTTTCTTTCCACCCTCTTCGTCGTCTTCCTCTGGCTCTTCCTCTTCTTCTGGCTCTTCCTCTTCATCATCTTCAGAAGCTTCATTAGCCAAGTTCTTTAACTTAGAATACTTCTCAACTACTTCTTCTTCTGTAGATGCGTTACCAATGAAAGCCTCAACAGCTTCTGCTACGACGGGGGCTAAGGAAGCAGTAATTTCCTTTAGCTTTAGCTTAGCCTTTAGATGGTCGTTCTCCTGCTCCTTAGATTCGACTACCTTAAGAGCTGTTGCCAATTCGTCAACATAACCCTTTGTAACAGTCTCATCCATTAGAGGATAAACGACATTCTTAATCTCTTCGAGAGCCAAGATTCTAGGATCGTTCATCACGTCCTTTCTTGCTTCCACTTTCAATTCATCATACATTTCCTTGAGAGCAGAAGTGAATCTCTTTACCATTACTTTCTGCATCTTAGTCTTGATCTCTTCGACCAATTCTGTTTGCTGCTTCTCGAAGTTAGCCTTTTCCTCAGCGAGCTCTCTAACTTTAACTTCGAACTCGGTCTTTAGATCGGAGGCTAGCTTTTCGGCAATCTCTGCCTCTTTCTTTTCCTTCCATCTATTTAGTTCTTCGTTAAAAGCTTTGATTTGCTTTTCGTTGAGTTCTATCTCAGCCAATATATTATTTGCCATGCGAACCAACCTCCTAGTCTTCTAAGTTTTCTTTCAATATTTTAGAAAAAGACTCTGTGTTCTTTTCTTCTTTTATCCAGTCGCTAGATTCGTTTTTATCTTCATAGACGGCAGATGGATAAGCATTTGGAGTAGATGGGTCTGCTACAATATCAAATGTTATCAGTTTATAATCATCTTGTACTTCGTTTGTTTCCCCGCTTCCTTTTGTGCTTCCAAATCCTCTTGAAGATATTCCTAATTTAACTCCACGCTTAATAAGAGAACCAAGAATCCTTCCCTTGGGAGTACCACCCAATTCATCTGGTCCATCAAATACTTCTAAAGATCCCAATACTCTTCCATCTGGATTCATATTAAGTTCAGTTATAACGTGTGAAACTTTATCTAAATGAATTTTTCCTTCTGTTGGATGATCTAGTTCTCCCAACATATTCCTGCTCTTTATTTTGTCCATATTCTTACTAATTTCTCTTTCTAATATTGGAGCAGGATAAACTCTTGCGTTTCCGTTCTTTATTCCACCATGCTGAAACAATCCTTTAAGATAAGTTTTCTTTGGTCCACCACCGGGACGATCTTCGGATAGTACTTCATAAGTGAAATCTTGAAATTCTGTTAATAAATTTTCTGCCATTTAGCTTACCTTCTCTACATGAGACAATAGCTCGTTAAATAATTCACTAACTACTTTTGCATATGGTCTCAATTTTGAGGGTATCATTATTTTATTACTTCTTCTGTTTCTATACCACATATACATGTAATTTTCATGCATATCAAATTTAATCTTACCAGCAGTACCAACGTCTATTTCCCAACTGTCTGCTAGCTCAGATTCTGGTTTCTCATTTTTCTTTTCTTCTTTGTCGTCCTTATCTTCTTTGTCTTCTTTATTCTTTGGCTCTTCTTTCTTTTTGTCTTCTGGTTCTTTATCTACATCAGGCATTGGCATGCTACCAAAGTCATCATCTTCTGGTTCAGCCTCAGATAATTGAACGCCTGAGAGTTCTAATTGTTCTTTTAAAAATTCTGCGTATTTTTCATTGGGGGCCATTCTTATGCCTCCTCACCCTCTTCTTTCTCTTCCTTTGCTGAATCATAAACTGTGCTCAAGAAGTCCAAGACTTCCTTTAGCTTTCCTTCTGAAACTGATCCAACTTTTGCATCTTCTAAAGCTGTTACGAAAGACTTCACATATCTAGATTCCATTGTTTTCTCTTTTAGATTTTCTCCAATCTTATTGAGAACCTTTAGAATCTTATTAATGGAATCTTCATCAATAGAAGTTTCCTTTTCCTTTGGCTCTTCTTTATCAGTCTCTGCTTCTGAGCCCTCTTCGTCTGCAGCTTCATCAACTATATTGTTTCTGGAAATAAAATCCTTCTTTGCTTTCTTTGCTTCATCAAGTCCATAGTATTCTCTAAATAGACCAACTAGAGACTCTGACTTTGCTGCTTCATTTACCATTAGAGCAGTCTTCAATATTAGATCCTCAACCTCACTAGCTTCAAGAACTAATATTTCTACGTGCTGCTTTATGAAGTTTTCTAATACTGACTTAACATTGTCAGTCTCTGCCATTTCGGCAACTAAAGCCTTTAGATCCTTTTTGAAGGACTCTGAAGTCCACATGTTCTGGACCTTCTTCTTTATATTTCCGAACTTGACCTTGCTCTTCTTTTTCTCACTTAGATTTATAACCTTATTAGAAGACTCTTCTAGCAAGGAAATAGACACTGGAGAAGAGAAGTTTATTCTATTTATTGATGCTTGAACTGGATTGCTCTCAGCCATTTTAGAAGCTAGAGCCTTTATTTTTGGGTCATTGAATATTTCAGCTATATCGTCAGAAACATATTCTCTAGCATCTCTAACTTCTCTTATAGCCTTTATTCTGTCATTAGACTCTACTATTCTTTTCTTTTCTATTGCAGATTGATTCAAAAGTCTCCTGACTGGTTGATCGGAGTGCTTTAGTTTAAAAGCTTCAACCAACGACTTTACTGTAATTTCCTTTTTACTATACGGATCAAAAAATTCCTCTGATAGAGCCTCTAGTCTAGAATCATTGTCAGCCAAAAGATTTACCTTATCCCAACCTTCTAGCTTTAGAGCCTTATCCTCTACCTTGTAGTTAACAGAATAAAACTCATCTTTCTCTTCATCTAGAACTATTAACTTATCGTCAAAAACTAGTGCGACAGCTGCGTTTGCAGATTCAGCAAGCTTTTGTTTTATGAGATTGACCATCTTTTCGTTGCTGAACATAGACGCTTGAGCTATCTGACTGTAAGTTAAATCCATAGAAATTCCCTCCTACTTAGTCTTCTAGCATTTCTTTTTTGTTTTTAGTGTTTCGACTAATTAAGCCCTTTAGCTCACCTATAACAAATAAATAATGGAAGTTGTTTTCGTACATTTTTTTCTTAGGCACTATAATTGGTTTATCTTTAGTTATCTTAGCGGTTTCTTTATAATTCTTAACAAATTTTATAATTTCTCTAATGTCGTTTTCGTTTTCTAATAAGAAGTCTTTTCCGGCTATATTTAATATTTTACTTGCTAAGGCTAATTCGGCTTCACCTCCACCGGGAGCCGGAGTAGCTTCGGGAGGCATTGCTCCAGCTTCTGGGGCCATACCCATTTCTCCACCACCAGCCATTCCTCCAGCTTCTGCTCCCATTTCCATTCCTCCACCTGGTGTTCCTCCCAATCCTCCTCCACCGCCTCCTCCAACTCCAAGACCTCCACCCATTTCTCCTGCTCCTGCTTGTGCTGCTTGTGCTTCGGCATTTTCAGCAGCTTCAGCTTGTTGCATTAACTTTATGGCTGATATTTCTTGGTCGTTAAACTTGCTTATGTTCTTATATAACCACTCTTTTGGTAAATATAATTTACCAGCTTGGTCAGCAAGACTTATGGCAGTTTGTATAACATTAAGCTTTTGAGTAGTAGTTTCTAACTCTTGCATTTCATAAATCTTTGATGGTGGAGTTAGTTTTATTACGAAAGAGTGCAAATCTTCAATAGAGTATCTTTTAAAGGCTAGTTCTATTATTGCTATTTTCTCTAGCCCCTTTATAATCATCTTTTGTACTCTTTCTATTGTTTTGGCAAATCTTACATCCATTGCTGCTAAAGAAGTTCTAGCAACGTCTCCCTGTAGCTCGCCAGTTAAATAAGCTATAGGAATTCTCATTGTTCTCAAAATCTTTTCTTTGAAGTATCTTACGTCATCTATTTCTCCAAGCTGTTGTCCGCCAGGTAAATAGTCTATTGTAACACCAGAACCATCTGGTCTCTTTGGTAGGAAGAAGTCGTCATTTATTGATAACGGATTAGCTTTATAACCTATTTCCCCAGTTATAGGGTCGATCCACGGAGTCTTTCTATATTTTTGTTTGAAATCTTCTACCCTTGCCATAGCTTCTCTATAAGGCAAATTCCCAACTGGAATACTGAATACTCTTCTCTCGGGGGCCCTAGAAATCCTATAGATTAACATCGCATCTTCAATTAGTTTCATTTGCTTGAATGCTAATCTCCCTGGCTCTAGAACAGATTTCCCATATGGCTCAAACTCTTTATCGTCCAACTTAAAATGAACTATCTGCCACGGCTTTAATTTTATTTCTTGTGCCTGAGTTGTGGTATAACTAGTCGAACCTCCAGATGTAACCTCTTCAGGAATTCTAACAACGAACTCTAATAGATTTCCATCTTTTTCTATTCTAGATACAAATTGTGGAGGTATGAATCTTAAGAATTTTACTTTCTTTGGGTTTTTAAAATTATCAGGAATTATTTCGTAGAACGCATCTCCATATTTACAAGTATTATAAACGATATGCCATAGAATAGAATTCATATCAAGATCTTTAAACCACATCCTTGAGAGGGATTCAGTTATTTCTTGATTGTCAGCTTCTGTCTTTATTACTTGATCATTCTCGTTATATAAAGAACCGTCATCGGCATAAAGCTCTAGACCACCATTTAGTTCTGGTACATAGCACATTTGCTCATACTGTCTATATCTCATCATTCTACTTTGGTCTATAGAAGTTAAGCTTTCTACTGATGTTCTATAAGAACCAAATGCATTTAATCCGCTATCTCCCTTTCCTCCACTTTCATAATTGGAAAGGTCTTTTATTTTAGTGATGCCTATTTTATTAAAGTATTGTTGAATTACTTCTGCTTTTTTATCTATCTCTCTTAGTCTGTCCATTATGCTACCCCACCATTAAACCAGAAATCAACTGGTAAATCTAAAAGAGATTGTAGGCTTACTACTGAATAACCTTTCCAAACGAAATATTTAGCTGATTCATGAATTTTCTTAGATAATTCCAAGTCTATCTTTTCCTTGCTCATTCCATATTTAACTAAGTAAGCATAAGGTACCAAAGCTATTCTATCGTGCCTATTATATTTTATTATTAGCAAAGGTACTTTCTTTACGAAGTCAGCATCTCCTTCAACTTGATTTAGCCAATCGTTCCAATTAGACTTATCTGAAAGAAGTTCCCAAAAAGAAATGTCTGCATAGAACTTGTGCTCAATTACAAAATTAAAATCAGCAGGTGTAATCAAATCAGATACTAAAGTAATTTTCGCTTCCCATGGTAAGTTTTCACATCCCTCTCTATTCTTACCACCGGTCCAAGCTCCAGAACTAGGTGTTCTTTTAAATCTACCTATTCCAAATTTTTCTTCTAATATATGAACTAATTCTAACTCGCCCCTGTTGCCCTTCTTCTTCGAGTTTATAGCCATGTTTACCCCTTTGAGAAAATATTATTTAAGATTATTTTTTATGTAGCTTTCTAGCTTCTTATAATATTCATCGACATATTTTGAAACTTCATCGCCAAGGTCTTCTCCATGTTTGTCAATTAGTTCATCATAATAATCATCTGAATTGGCAAACTCTCCTATTATAAATTGTTTAGCTAATAGTTTTGCTTTGTTGCTAGATCCAGGAGCGGACATTCTACCTACTGTTGCAGGATCTCTTGACACATCTTTTCCTAGCTTTGGGGATCCTTTTATCGGATCTTTCATTGCTCGCTTTGGAAAACCTCTAGGGAGATCATTATCTTCGTCGAGCCTATTCCACAATTCATCTAGTTTGCTCATTTATTTCTCCACTACTTTATTAGTATTTTTTCTAGCTCTTCAGTAATAATCTGGTTTGCGCCAAAGACGTTTTCTGACATCCAGTGAACAAACTTAGCCGTCTCTTCCCTATTCAAGCTTTGAATTACTTCTTGAATCGACTTGTAATTAGTCAACTTAACCTGTCTATTAAGTTCGTTGCTTACAAGTTCATTACTCTCGTAAACTCTCTTTATAAGAAGCTTTAAATTAACTTCACTTAGGCTTTCTATATAGTTAGAAGTTTGCTCGTCAAGAGTGTAATCTAGCTCCTTGAAGAACTGATGCATATTCATTTTTGCCATTTTAATCTCTCCTATCGAACGATTTAAATTATCTTAGTGTCTTGCTGCAAAATAATCAACAAGCAGCTACGTTAATTTACTTAAGCCAATCGGCATAATCTTCCCACTCTAGTCCTAACGATGATCTTACTTCTTCTTTAGCGTATTGTTCTTGCATATACTTTCTTTCTTCTTCTCTCTCGTCTGCTTCGTTTTCTGTCAAACCAACTGTTTGAGTAGCAGTTGCAAAGCCTAAAACTTTCATCTTTTGGTCGCCATACTTTATAAGATACGATAAAAACATTATAGGTAATACTAAGTCATCGTTGTATCCCCTTGATGCTTGTGCTTTATCGTTGTGCCAAATGTATACTTGTAGCTCGCCGAGAGTTCTTTTGCCATATATTTTTATATGGTTATTCTCCATATCTGTCATAAACTCGTCAAGCATTAGCTTCTTATTTGCAGGGCCAGTATGCAAACCTCTATAAGCTTTATTTTTAAATTCATAGAATACGTTCTGATATGGGTCGTCTTTGTCTAAGAATACTTCGTTAAATACGGACATTCCCTGATTGGTTTCTATTATAACATAGGCGTAATTGAAATGTTTAGCAACTACTTTTATAATTTTACCAAATTGCTTAGTGTCTATCTGTTGTTTATATTCAGCTACTTGCTCTAAAGTATCATCCCTAAATAGTTGTATGGTACTATAATCTCTACCAGAACCAGAGCTGACGTCTACTGTCATTGTATAGGTTATATCATTAACTGGCTTCTGAAATACATTTAATCCCTTAACTCCAATATGTCCTTCTAGAGAGTCTACAAATAAAGGCTCTTTCAATCCTGCTTCTATTCTTTCTAGAGTAGTAACTGCCAATACTGTATTACCTGAACCAAGGAACTTAGATAATATTTCTTGATTGAATCTTCTAATGGATAGGTTGTCTTTTTGCTGTTTTAGCCATGGTTTATTTTCGTTTGGTCCTTCATAATTAAGAGCTTCTTCTTCTTTCTTAACTATAAACTTTTCTACCAACCTATCCCAATAAGCATTCTCGTCGTCTTCTAATCCATCTTGTTTTAGAGTTTTCTTTAATTCTTCTAGCTCTTCTTCGCTAAAAGACTTCTGTAAAAACTCTATATCGTGGTTGTCTATATTTTCTAACCATGGATTGTCTCTTCCTGGGAACTTCCACCAAGGAACAAATACTGGATAGAAGTCATTTTCTTTCTCCTCAGCGTCGACCCACATCTTGTGATAGAAGTTGCCAACTCCATTAGAGGTAGATATAAGAAAGCATTGACCCTTAGAGTTAGACAAAGATGGATAAGCAGATGCCCATATATCATCTGCATATTGCATGAAAGCAACTTCGTCCATTATCAATAACGAAGCAGTAACACCACGACCAGAATCTGCAGCAGCCGATCTAACTTCTATTCTAGAGTTATTCATTAGCTTCAATGTGGTCATATTCTGACCATCTCTGGTTGGCTTAGTTTTTAAGAAACTTGGCAATCTTTCGTATGTTATTATTGCTTTTTCTTTAAAGTCTTGTGCATCTTTTCTTGTTCTAGAAATGATTAATACTTCTTGGGCTATATTAAAGTTAGCTCTCCATACTGCGTATATTCCACATATAACGCTCATACCAACCTGCCTACATTTTCTAAAAATGAGGAATCTTTTATCGAGAAGAGCAGGTATTATTATTTTCTTTTGAAACGAATGGGCCTTAAATGCGTAGACTCTTTTTTCTTTTACGTCTAAGATGTAACCATATTTATCAGAAAAATAGTTAAAGTATTTTTTACAAAGATAAAATTCACTTACTGGATCTACTAAATCCTTTGTTCCATCGTTATATTTTATTTCTATTAATTGTCCAGAGGTTGGTATCTTCTCGCATTTTTCAGGAAGACTATATTCATTAATTTTTTGTTGTAGACTTTTAAGTAAAAATTCTTTCTTTTCTTTTTCATCCATCTTTTACTGAATTCCAGTCCCAACCTTCTTAGTAGCTATTTGCTTATCTAGTTTGGCCATCTCTTCTTGAGCCTTTTTAAGCTCGGTCTCTAACCTAGTTATTTTAACCTGAATTCTACCTTTCTGCATAGTGAGAGATTGTTGAACGCTAGCATCAGCAGAATTCACAGCTTCCATAGTTACACCACTTTCTATAGCTGCTAGTTCGTCTTCTATCTCTTGGTAAAGGTCTTTACTTCTTATCATCGAATCCCTCCAAAAGGTTCATGATTCCACCCAGATACCCCAAAAGGTCATCTTCTTTTTTGGTTGGCCCTCTTACTTCTTTATCCTCTTTTACTTCTTCTTGCTCAATATTTTCTTTTGATTTATCTACTAATTGCTCTTTGGCTACATCTTCAGTTACTAAATATTTTCCACTTCTTTTTGATATCTCGTTCATTTGAGCTCTTTCTTCCCAATTAACCTTATCTACTTTTCTAGAATTCAGGGTATCTAATATACCTAGAGCTTCATTCATAGCATCTTCTGGTAAGTCGGGTGTAATAAACTTATATTGAATTTTGTCAAGTGGGTCACTCATTGTTCCCTTCCTTTCCGGACGTATCAATATTTGTTATAAGAACGCTAGAGTCAAATCCAGCTCGTCTTTGCCCGGAATTGTCAACGTCTTTCATTTCTCTTGCTATCTCATAAGAAATCTTTTTTTCTAAGAGCCTAGTCTTTAGCTTCATTATTTCTATCAAGTTTTGCACAGAAGTTTCCTTTAATTCTAAAGACTTAGCCAAAGCCATTCTAGTATCTCCCTTAGTGTCGCCCTGAGATATTAGCTCTTGATAATATTCATACAAGCTATCAGCTTTTCTTCTATCATCTTCAGAGTAAGAAACTATATTATGAACCACAACGTCTAGTTCGGCAACCTCCTTTTTGGTTACCTCAAGCTCACTACCATCCATTGTTAATCTCTGTCTCTGCTAGGCGTTCTTACTGTATAGGCTGTAACTCCAGATAGAGCTATTACTTCTAAA
>Ga0105103_10001369_pt1 | contig 13437 bp, 9 predicted proteins | sample PPLLaktember2015_2_FD_79107 | JGI IMG/M metagenome (GOLD analysis project Ga0105103, IMG submission 79107) | Freshwater sediment microbial communities from Prairie Pothole Lake near Jamestown, North Dakota, USA - PPLs Lake P7 Core (6) Depth... | ecosystem: Environmental > Aquatic > Freshwater >...
GCCATGAAATCGGGGCTACGGTTGTCGCGACGGCTGCGGATGTTGAGGCGTTGTCCGTAGGCGACCGCGTCGCTGTGGAGGCGGCGCATCATTGCGGCGTCTGCGAATGGTGTCTCAAGGGGTATACGAATCTCTGTCCGCAGGTCCGGTTCTGTGGACTCCCCGGAGTCGAGGGCGCATTGCGCGAATACATGGCCTGGCCGGCTCATCTTTTGTACAAGCTGCCGCCGGAGCTCGACCATACGGATGCGGTGCTGGCGGAGGTTATCGGGATCGGTCTGCATGCTCTTGATTTGGCTCATCTGCGCGCCGGCACCACGGCGGCGGTATTGGGCGCGGGTCCGATCGGCTTGGGAATCATTCACCTGCTGCGGCGGACGTGCGGCATTCATTTCATCATCGGTTCTGAACCGGTTCGTGAGCGGCAGGCGGCGGCGTTGAGATTCGGCGCCGATGAGGTCATCGATGTTCAACATGAGGATGTTTTTCAACGCGTGATGACTTTGACCCACGGTCGCGGTGTGGATGCGGTCTTTGATGCTGCAGGAGTCGACGAAACCTTTGAACAGGCTGTTAAGATTGCCGCTCCCGGAGGCAAAGTCATTGTCGTCGGCATTCCCGAGAATGATCAGCACCCTTTTTCGGCATCAGCCGCCCGGCGCAAAGGCTTGACCTTCCGCTTTGTCCGACGTTCCCTGCACACCTATCCGCGGGTGTTTTCACTCATGCAGAAGGGAATCATCGATGTGCGCTCGATGGTGACGCATGTCATGCCGTTTCCCCGCGTTTCGGACGCGTATGACCTGGTGGACAATTACCAGGACGGCGTGATTAAAGCCGTGATCAGTTTTGATGAGATTTAGGGAGCCGTCGACGCCTTTTAATTCAGCACGATTCCGAATTTCAGGGGGAAATAAATCGTTGTCTCTTTTCCAAAGAGAAACTGAAAGCTGCCCTCAATCACCAACGAGGTGTTTTTAGCGGTCACAATTTCAAATCCCATACCGATGCCGGCTGACGGCAGGATGTCGTTTTCCCGCGCTTCCTCAAAATAGTCTTCCTCGGTGCTCACCTCTTTTTTGCCGATGATTTTATCGGATACGCCCATAGCAGCCGTCAAATAGGGTGTGACGTTGGGATGGTTCGGCGTCGGCACCTTGTATTTGAGGGCAGCGATGATATCGAATATTGACGTGGTGCCGCCCAGAACCGAAGAGTATACATCATTGGATTGAGTGATGGATTTCAAGAAAGCATTGTCATCCAATTGCATCTGGTCAAAGCTGAAAACAGCGGCAATTTCAAAGTGAGGATTCAAAACAAAACCTGTTCCGGCGCCGAGATTGAATCCGGAGCGCCAATAATCCTTAAAAGCTGAAGGGGACAGGGGTTTGTTTATACCGGTGTTGAAATAGAATCGTTGTTTCGCCGGCAATGTCTGGAAACACAAAAGAGAGAGCATGATCAAGAGTACAATACGTTTTTGCATAAAACCTCCACTTGCAATGGTGACAAATTAGCATTTTTTTGCTTAACAAAAAATGATTTTTCAACTCGGTGATCGATTATTTTTATTGAAAATGTGATTCGTTTGGAATACATTAAACACCAAAACGAGGAGTTTCGATGAATCATATTACCCGCCTATGGTCTGCCATTTTGCTGTCAAGTTTTTGCCTCTTTGCGGACGAAGGAATGTGGCTTCCACATCAGATCAAACAGCTGCAATGGGATCAAAAAGGATTGATCATCCCACCTGATTCCGTGTTTCGCGAAGAGGGTGATGGATTGATGAACGCGGTGGTGCGCTTGGATGGGGGTACGGGAGAATTTGTCAGCGCCAATGGATTGATTCTGACCAATCATCATGTCGCCTATCGCGCCATTCAAAGGGCTTCCTCACCCGAAAAGGATTATCTACAATACGGTTTTTCAGCCGCAGACAGAAGCGACGAAATACCGGCCATAGGATTGTCGGCAAACGTGCTTTTAGGCTATCGAGACGTCACAGACCAGGTCGTCAGCGCATTGAAAACCGGCGTCACGTTTCGCGATCGCTATGAACGTCTGGACCAGATCAAGAAACAGCTGATTGCGCAGGCCGAAGCCGCAGCGCCTGATCTTCGTGCCGAACTGAAGGACATGTACAGCGGCAATTACTATTACCTGTTTACCTACAAGCGATTGCAGGATATTCGCATCACCTTTGCGCCGCCCGAAGATTTGGGTCACTTTGGCGGCGAGGTGGATAATTGGATGTGGCCGCGCCATACCTGCGATTTCACCCTCCTGCGGGCGTATGTCTCCCCGACAGGTGAGGGCAGAATATATGACCCTCAAAATGTGCCCTATGTTCCCGCTTCTTTTTTAAAACTCTCACTGACGGGCATTCGCGAAGGGGATATGACATTTGTCATGGGATATCCGGCAAGAACCTATCGGCTGGATACATCCAGGGAAATGATCACGTCCATTGATTTTATGCGTACGCGCAATGAATTTCTAGCGGATTTGGTGACGTTTTTCGAAAATGCCGGTGCTGACGACCGAGGGGTGCAGATAAAATATGCCTCCAAACTGCGCGGATTCACCAATACGCAAAAGAATTATGTCGGCAAACTGGAGGGACTCGAGCGTCATCGAATTGTGGCTCAAAAAGAGGATGAGGAGGCGGCATTTGTGCAATGGACGGACACTCCTGCCGGTTCGGCCTTTCAAAATACGCTCCGCGAGTTGAATGCATTTCTCGATGAAACCGCCCGTTTTAATGACCAAAAATATCACCACGAAATTCTGCTCAGCAGTTCGACCGGACCCTCACTGTTGGTTGCGGCGAATACCATCTGTCGCGCTGTTGGCGAGAGGGAAAAGTCGGATGAGGAGCGCGACAGCGAATATCAGCAAAGAAATGATCAGGACTTGCGTCAGACGCTTCAACTGGTCGAAAAGAGCATGGACTTGAAGACCGATGAGGCCTATTTTGTTCATCTGTTGGTCAGGATGTTCGATTGGGATCCTCAGCTCGTTCCCAAACCGTTGATGGATGTCGTCGCCACTCATTCGCAACGCCGAGTGGCCAAGTTCGTTCGTGATCTCTACCGACACACTCAGCTCGGCGATGTCGGCCGGCGAATGGCCTATTACGAGATGAGTGCGGCTGAATTGGCGCGGCTGGATGATCCGATGATCAGGCTCGCCGCGGCTCTGGAAAAAGAGGCCGGGGCGATGCGGGAGGCTGCCAAAGCGCTCACCCAGCAGAAATATGAACTAAAAGGAAATCTGCTCAAGGGATGGTTGACATGGCGCCAAGGGCGTCTGGCGCCGGACGCCAACTCGACCATACGAATGACGATGGGCCAAGTCGCCGGTTATGCTCCGCGTGATGCGGTATACTATCAGCCGCAGACTTTTTTGACCGGTTTGTTGGAGAAGGATGGCGGAGCTTTTCCTTTCGCCGTTCCTGCGAAAATCAAAGAACTGTACCAAAACGGCGATTTTGGACCGTATCAGGATCTGCAAAAACGGGATATTCCTGCATGCTTTTTGAATGCCACCACTGTCACCGGAGGGAATTCCGGATCGCCCACGTTGAATGCGCGCGGTGAGCAGGTCGGCATTATCTTTGATATGACCTTTGAAAGCGTCATTGGAGACTATTACATCATTCCCGAGTTGCAACGCTCGATCAATGTTGACATACGATTTGTGCTGTTCATTTTGGACAAGTTTGCCGGCGCAGAGGGGCTGGTCACGGAACTGGTCGGCAAGTGAACATTGCCGGTGTGCTGAATATATTATTCTGATGAACATCGACAGGATGCCTGTCTTAAAAGGGAAACAACTGGAACACTCTTTCGAACGGAGTTCATATGAAATTTGCTCTCTTACTCACCTTTCTATCTTTAATGTCTTTTCATCTGTTTGCTGATGCCGGCCGTTTTTCTGATTGGGAAGGCGGACGACCGGATGGCTGTACATCGATTACCGTGGGCCGACTGGCCTCAGATGGCGGATGGGTGTCGACATCGCATACCTGCGACAGTCATCGAACGCGCTCGTCTTTCGATGTTGTACCCGCGAAAACGTACAAAAACGGGGAAATGAAAACATTGTTCAAGCGTGCGGATGATGACTCGCTCGCCATGCCTGCATACAAGTCCCTTTTGGTTGGTGAAATACCTCAAGTAGCGCGGACCTACGGTTACATCAATACAGCCTACCCTTGTATAAATGACCATCAGCTCGCCGTGGGCGAATCGACCTTTGGCGGGCGGAGTTCGCTTTTTTCTGATAAAGGATTGATCGACTGTCAGCAATTGGTGCAGCTGATGCTTGAACGCTGTACTCAAGCTCGCGAGGCGATCACTCTCGCCGGTCAGCTGCTGCAGCAATATGGCTGGATCGATGAAGGCGAGTGTCTGACGATTGCCGATACGCGTGAGGTATGGCACTTGGAGATCGTCGGACCGGGATTCGGCAACATGGGCGCCATTTGGGCGGCACAGCGGGTTCCCGATGACCATATTTCGGTGAACGCCAACGCCAGCCGTATTCGCCATGTGAATCTTGATGATCCCGATTTGTTTATGGCTTCGGCTAATCTCACCCAGGTGGCTCAGGACAGCGGATGGTGGAATCCGAAAGACGGGCCTTTTGAGTTCTGTTATGCTTATGATCCGGGCGGCCGGCAGTCACTGGCAGCGCGGCGACGAGAATGGCGCGTCTTTTCTCTGGCGGCGCCTTCCCTGCAATTGGATCCCAATCAGGAAAATTATCCTTTTTCGATCAAGCCGGATTCTCTGATCACCCTGGCCAAGATCACCGGCATTTTTCGTGACTATTACGAGGGAACCGATTTCAACTTTGTCAAAGACATTACCGTCACCGATGACAGCGGCAAAACAGTCATTTCTCCTCTGGCCAATCCTTTCATGCCCTACGATATGAACAAGGTGTTCCGCATCAATGGCGGCTGGGGCTGGCGCGGCGAACGAACCATCGCTCGCTGGTATACCATGTACGCCACCATCACCCAGTCGCGCGAATGGTTGCCCGATGCCATCGGCGGAGTGGTGTGGATGGCCATGGACAATGCAGCGTCTTCAATCTATGTCCCGATTTACTGTGGTGTGAACGATGTTTCGGCGGCGTACAAGGTCGACGGCAGAGTCACGGGTTTTTCGAAAGATTCTGCCTGGTGGGCATTTAATCGCCTGGGCACACTGGCGGCGCAACGGTGGGGTGATATGCGTCACGACGTCACCGCTGTCTGGAGTGTCTGGGAGAAAGAGCTGTTCGATAATCAAGCGTCGTTCGAAGCCGAGGCGTTGCGTCTTCATGCAAAGAATCCGCAAAAAGCGACCGTCTGGTTGACCGACTATAGCCGGCGTTGGGGGGATAAGGTGATCCAAAAAGCGTGGGATTTAGGTGATTTGCTGTGGACCAAATATGATGAGCTTTTTTGAGCCTGTTTGAGTGATCGGATGGTCAGCCAACGAGACAGGAGGCGTTTTTATATTATTTCATGGATGAGGACGATTATCGGAAATAGCTTTATGATTGTGTGATCACATTCACTGCTTGGAAATATCCTGCCAAACCGCCGGAATCAGGGGGATTGTTATGAAAAATGACAATCTGAATTTGCCAACTCAATTTATCGCAGAATTATGTGAGGTAAATATGAAAATGCTGACAAAAGTTGCAAAGAAGGAAACGGCTGCATTTCTACTAATGATCGTTTTTGCGTCTATCATATATTTGTATAACATTACCTTAAGTGATCTTTGGATTGATGAAACTTTTACAAAAAAATTAATTGAATTCCCATTTTCCAAAATATTAGAATTTTTAGCAGGCGATTTTCATCCACCTCTCTATTTTATTCTACTAAAACTTTTTGTTTCTATCGTTGGAACGAGTGATTTTGCAATTCGATTATTTTCTGTCCTCGGCGCCATTTGCACTTTGATTACAAGCTACACAATTGGTCAGAGAGTATTCGGGAAGAACGGCGCTCTTGTTTTTTGTCTGCTGATTCTGTCGATACCACTTCTGGTCTCCAATTCACATAATGCCAGAATGTATACCTGGGCGTCCTTTTCGGTTACCGGCGTCTTTTTATATTCAAATTTGTATATAATGACAAATAAAAGGAGTGATTTAGTATTTCTGGGATTATTTACTTTAATGGCATCTTATCTACATTATTATTGCTTAATAGCGGCGTTCTGGTCAAACTTTTTCGTTTTTTTCTCACTATTGCTAAAAAAACGAAAAGCATGGTTCGCCCACTTGATAGCGATGTCAGCTGTCGTTTTGTTATATTTGCCTTGGATGTCTGTTCTTTTGGCTCAAACGAATACGGCGAAAGATCATTTCTATATCGCACCTTTAAACATTCAATCAATACTTTCCTGCTATATTGGACCATTTATGGCAATATTTTGGTTCGAAATATCATCTTATATAATGATCGTGATTGTTTTTGGTTTAACCATGATATCAATATATAGACATTTCATTGCGCAGAGGAATAACAACACGTCGATTTTAGGATTGTCCTTAATAATTTTTAATGCCACAATTTTAACCGGAATTATTATTTCGTTCCTTCTCAGACCTGTATTAATGTTGAGATATGTTGGTACTGTTGTTACCATGTTGATGGTTCCCCCCACTCTCTTTTTTATTTCAACCAAAAACAAAGTTGTTAAAATATTGTTATTGGTTTTGCTTTTCTGTTGCGGAATTTACACTTCCATATCTGCATCCTATTTTTCAATGGGGCCCTATAAACAATCTTTAAATTATTTACACCGTGTTCATCCCCATGTAAAAAAGATTGTTCATGTTACGGAAGCTACTACCGGTCCCCTCTTGGAACACAGCAAAATTGGAGATTGGGATCACTACTGGATAAAAAATGAAAAATCTGTATTTTATACCAATTTAAATGTATTTACCGAGTTGCATCAAATTTTATCATTGGATAAAGTATTATCCCATGACGAAATTTTCTGCTTGGTGGATATGGAAATTTCGCCCTTAAATAGAGACGTTTTGAATATGATATTATCTTCAAGTCGTACTATTCAGGTTGATAAAATTGTTGATGATAAATCAAAACCTTCAATCACTATTTCCCTCTATTTACTTCAATATATAGGTGAAAATCCGACAAAGTAATATAACAAAAAAGTTATGCGGACACGTAAGCCGCATGTTTTCTCGATTTCCTGACCCCGGTGAAATAAAGCGGTGATAAAATTGAAAACGTTCTGTAACGCTTGGTGAACTTATTCTTCGTGATATTAAAAAGTAAAGGTTGAAAATAACTGCAAAGTCAAAATTGAAAGGATAAATCCATGATCAAATTCGACGATCTTGAAAATGCGTTTCAATTTGTGAGTTCAGACCAAGAAGACATGAATGAGGCGGTCATCAACAGGAAAACCGGAGCAATATTTTATAGATCTGATGTTACGGGTGATGATGATTTTCCAGATGATGTCGATAGCGACGATTATATTTTCATTCCACACAAAAATAATCTGGACTTGGGTCGGGATCTGGTTTATGATTTTGTGTCAAAACATCTCCCTCAAAAGTATGGCCAAGTCAGGCAAATATTCAGCAGACCCGGAGCTTACAGCCAATTCAAAGACCTATTACTGTCGATAGGACTGCTTGAAAAATGGTACCAGTTTGAAAATGAAGAAACGAAATCCGCCCTGGTTCAATGGTGCAAAGATGTGAGCTTGGAAATCGAGGAATAACAAAATTTATTGTTTGTGAATTTAGCGAGATTCAATGAATCAAACGTACATTTTAATGATGTTTTAATAATGCTGTAGTACAGCCCTAATGAATAATGTAGCCGACAGCAAAAGCAGATACTTTTATCTACATTTCAGCGAGCCATCACGTCTTGCAATAGCACCGGGCTAGCCTATGGCTGAAATTATTCAATCACGAAAACTGGAAATTCAAGTCCCATGAGGAGGCGAGTACAGCCTTTCATAATGACCAATCAATCACTATTTCAGATCCCTTACATTCTGAATCTGACGATAGATTTATCTTGCTTGGGTATTCAAAAAGGAATAGATTAATAGTTGTTGTTCACTTGAACGGCAACGCCCTTCTTTTTGAAAATAAAAACATAAATTGAAAGGCTTTTTCCTTTTATAGTTTTTCTCGTTGCGTATCCAGTGAGAGAAAATTATCGTTAGCTGGTAGGAATTCATTTGAATTGATCTGAGAAATAAATATCTTTTATCTGATCATTAGGATTATTATATAAATTTGAAGCATCAAATAATTCGATTTTCAGAGGTAATAAAATGACCTTGGTTATACCTGACGAAATTATAAAGTCAACTAAAATGTCAATTACAGAGTTGACACAAGAAATAGCCATTATGCTCTACCAAAAGGGGAAAATTACATTAGGGCAAGCCAGCCGCCTGGCGGATATGAGTCAATACCAATTTCAACATTTGCTTGCAAGCCGTCAAATCGAACTCCATTACGATGAAACTGATTTTAGTCAAGACATTGAAACACTGAAGGAGCTTGGAAGATTGTGATAGTAGCAAGCAATACTTCCCCCATCATAAATCTCGCTTCTATAAATCGTCTCGATCTTCTTTCAAAACTGTATAGTGATATTATAATACCGGAAGCTGTTTATCATGAAATCGTCATCATCGGAATCGGACAACCTGGCTCGAATGAAGTAAAAAGATTCAACTGGATCCAAACTCTTGTCGTAGAAAACAAGAACCTGGTTGAAGCGCTCAAAATCGAACTGGATGATGGCGAGGCGGAAGCAATTTCATTGGCTATCGAACATAATGCCGACTTGTTACTCATTGATGAGCGGTTAGGACGTAGTGTTGCATCTCGATTTAACATAAAATACATAGGCGTTCTTGGAATTATTGTTGAAGCAAAATTAAAGGGGTTAATTGGACAAGTAAAGCCATTGCTTGATGAATTGAGAGTAAAAGCCGGCTTTTGGATGAGTAATAACTTGTATTCGAAAATTCTAAAAGTTGCTAAAGAAATATAACAATACCTTCATCTAACACTTTATGTTTGAATGTCAGTTTCCCAACACATATTGAAAGGAAAAAGCATGTCCCAATTATTTGCGGGGATCGATTCCTCAACCCAGAGCACCAAATTGGTGGTGATAGATGTGGACAGTTCTCAGGTGGTTTTTGTCGATGTTGTCAATTATGATCGCGATCTGCCGAAATACCAAACCAAAAACGGCGTCATCCAGACCGAGCAGGTCGGGGTGTCCGAGTCGGATCCCATGATGTGGACTGAAGCGATCGATGTCCTGTTCAGCCGATTGAAAGAATCGGGAGTCGCTGTTAACGACATCAAAGCGATATCGGTCTCGGGACAGCAGCACGGTTTGGTGAGTTTGGATGCAGCGGGCAATCTGACCCGCAAGCGCAGCAAGCTGTGGAACGATTTTTCGACGCAGGAAGAATGCGATCTTCTCACCCAGGCTGTGGGCGGCGTCGATGAGATGATCGATCAGGTCGGCAACAGTCAACGCACCGGCTATACCGCTGCCAAGATCATGCATATGGCGCGCCATGAAGCTGATGCTTTTCGGCAAACAGCGACGTTTTTTTTGGTCCATAATTATATAAACTGGTATCTCACCGGCGGGAAAATGGGCGGTGTGCGCACGATGGAACCCGGCGATGCATCCGGCATGGCGCTGTGGAATCCCAAAAACGGGAAATGGTCAGCAAAGGTGCTGCAGGCTATTTCTCCAACACTCGAACAAAAGCTCCCCGCAATCAAACCGTCCGACGAATCGATTGGAACGATCGGCCGCTCATTTGTCGAAAACTATGGTTTTTCATCGAATTGTTTGATCGACGCCGGATGCGGTGACAATATGTACGGCGCGGTCGGAACCGGCAATGTCGTTCCCGGAGTGGTCACTATTAGTTTAGGTACCAGCGGCACAGCATACACTTTTCTTGAAGAACCGTACATTGATGCCGGCGGGGAGATTGCCGCATTCTGCGATTCCACCGGACACTATCTGCCCCTGTTATGCGTTTCCAATTTGGCCAATGGCTATAACGATATTTTAGCTCAATTCAATCTCACCCATGCCGGATTTATCGACGTGATCCGACAAACTCCGGTCGGTAATCGCGGCAGACTGCTGCTGCCGTGGTACATGGGCGAACGGACTCCGGATGTGCCTCATGCTGCACCGGTCTATTTCGGATTCAGTTTGGGAGATTTCACCCGGGAAATCTTGTGTCGCGCTGTGCTCGAGGGTCACATCCTGAATCTATACGACGGATTCAGAAAAATGCCGGTGACGGCCAAGGAGATTAGATTGACGGGCGGGCTGTCTCAATCCGAGGTCTGGCGTCAAACCATAGCCGATATTTTTGAGGCGCAAGTCGTTCCGGTCGAAGGCGAGGGCGCTGCCCTGGGTGCTGCCCTGCATGCCGCCTGGGTATGGAAAAAAGAAAATGAGCAAAAAGTGTCGCTTGATGAACTGACGCGCCCATTTGTTGTTCTGCTCGAGTCGCTGCGCTGTCGACCGATCGCGCAGAACGTTGCGATCTATCGTCAGATGAAAGACGTATTCGGCGCCCTCAGCCGACGGGTGAGAGGGTTTTCGGCAGCCGTTGATCCATTCGCAATGCGGCTCAAACTTGTTAACTGAAGGGTGAAAAGCGATGCCGATTAGTAGACGAACTTTCCATAAAACCATGGCATTGTCCGCTCTGGCAGCGACAGATATTACCATTGCCGGCAATAGTCAAAGTAAAATCCGTTTGGGGGGTCCGATTTTTGAAAATGCTGCCGATCCTGAAGCCTGGGCGAAAGCCCATCGTGCGTTGGGTTACAGTGCCGCTTATTGTCCGCTCAATTATCATGATTCTGCAGAACAAAAGCGGGCCTTTGCCGAAGCCGCGCGTCAAAACGATCTGCTGATCGCCGAAGTCGGCGCCTGGAGCAATCCCATCAGTTCGAACAAAGAAGAAAGTCAAGCAGCGATTATGAAAAATATCGAGGCGCTGGCTTTGGCTGAGGAAGTGGGGGCTCTTTGTGCGGTCAACATCGCCGGCTCCCGCGGGGAGGATTGGGCCGGTATTCATCCGCTCAACACCAGCGATGAAACATTCGAAATGGTGGTGGCCGCTGTTCGTCACATTATCGACAGCGTCAAACCAACTCGGGCTTTTTATACCCTGGAGACGATGCCCTATACCATTCCCGATTCCCCCGATGTCTATCTCAGCCTCATCAAGGCGATCGATCGTCGTCAATTTGCCTGCCATTTGGATCCGGTCAATCTGATCAACTCTCCCCGTCGATTTTATAATAATGGCGAACTCATCCGTGAGTGTTTTAAAAAGCTGGGTCCCTATATCAAAAGCTGTCATGCGAAAGATGTTGCACTACAGAATAAAGCGCTCGTGCATCTTGACGAGGTGATTCCAGGACAGGGGGGATTGAACTATGCGGTGCTGCTCAGCGAGCTGAGCAAATTGCCTGGTGCCGCGGTGCTGATGCTGGAACATCTGCAGACGGCCGAGGAATATCAACAGGCGGCGAATTACATTCGTCAAGTCGCTTCCCGGGAAGGGGTGCAGTTATATTCCTGATATCGGGTTGATTGTGGAACAATTGACTTCAATTGTACGTCCGTTATAGAAATCTCCATGGATTTTATCTTTCCATTCACATTTCTGCAGGCTGTCCATGAATAAGCTCACTCGATTTTCCGTCAATTATCCGGTCACCGTCTTGATGATGATATTCGCCATTCTGCTGTTGGGATATATCTCTTTCAGAAAATTGAGTATCGATCTGTTCCCTGATCTGAATAATCCGCGGCTTTATGTGGAAATCAAATCGGGAGAACGTCCGCCGGAAGAAATGGAAAAACAGTTTGTGCAGAATATCGAATCGCTCGCGATCCGCCAGAAAAATGTGACGCGGGTCTCGTCGGTCTGCCGCGCCGGTTCCGCTCAGGTCACGGTCGAGTATTCCTGGGAAACCGATATGGACGAAGCCTTTCTGGATCTGCAGAAAACGCTGACGCTCTTTTCCCAGAACAGCGAACTGGAAGAGATGAACATTTCTCAGCTCGATCCCAACGCGGTGCCGGTCATCACCCTCGGATTTTCACATCCTCAAATTGACGACATGGATGAGTTGCGTCGTATCGCAGAAAACTATTTACGCAATGAGCTGGTGCGTCTGGAAGGAATTGCCGAGGTCGCATTGCTCGGCCAAGAAGAAAAACAGGTGGTCGTTGAAACCAATGGGTATCTGCTCAAGGCGTATAACCTCACCCTGACTGATCTGGTCAATAAAATCTCCAGCTATAACCGTAATGTTTCAGGGGGCTCGATCGTTGAGATGGGGAAGAAATATGTCATCAGAGGCGTCTCTGAATTTCAGGATTTGGAAAACATTGGGCAAGTCGTTGTCAGCTATCAACAGCCGGTCGATGTCGCCGGTTCCGCCGTCGGCGAGCCGGTGCCGGTGTTTCTAAAGGATGTTGCCGACATCCGCTTTGAAAACAAGGAACCGGAGAATATTGTCCATGTCAACCAAAAACATTGTTTGGCATTGGCGGTTTACAAAGAGACGCGTTACAATACCGTAAAGGCCGTTTCCGTGGTGCTGGAGAGTTTGGAAGAACTCCGCAAAGCATTGCCGGGCTATGAACTGACGGTCATTCAAAATCAGGGCAAGTTCGTGACTCTGGCAATCAATGAGGTGAAACAGTCGGCGATCATCGGCATTGTGCTCGCTGTTATTGTACTCTATATCTTCCTGCGGCGCATCGGAACGACGCTGGTGATCAGTCTGGCGATTCCAATTTCCATCGTGGCGACATTTAACCTCATGTATTTTAATGGATTGACATTGAATATCATGACCCTCGGAGGACTTGCGTTGGGAGCGGGAATGCTGGTTGACAACGCCATTGTGGTCATGGAAAACATCATGCGGATTTCAGAAAATGGGCCGCCATTGAAAGAAGCCTCCGCGCTCGGGGCTTCCCAGGTCGGCGGCGCGATTACCTCATCGACGCTCACCACCATCGTCGTCTTTCTGCCTATTGTTTATCTGCATGGTGCTGCGGGAGAATTGTTCAAGGATCAAGCCTGGACCGTGACTTTTGCGCTGTTGTCCTCTTTGGTCGTGGCTATATTGATCATCCCCATGTTGAGCAGCAGAATATTAAAATCTTCCACAGCGCGCGCTCATACCCTGCAGTTTACCCGCTATGCTCCGCTCCTGCGACGGATTATTTCTCGTCCTTGGCTTTACATTGGTTTCGGCGGTCTATTACTCGTGGGCGCCCTGGTACTGCTGCCCTTCGTGGGGAGCGAATTCATACCTCAGATTGAATCCGATGAA
>Ga0105103_10001370_pt1 | contig 13431 bp, 4 predicted proteins | sample PPLLaktember2015_2_FD_79107 | JGI IMG/M metagenome (GOLD analysis project Ga0105103, IMG submission 79107) | Freshwater sediment microbial communities from Prairie Pothole Lake near Jamestown, North Dakota, USA - PPLs Lake P7 Core (6) Depth... | ecosystem: Environmental > Aquatic > Freshwater >...
CTGCAGGATCACCGCATCGGCGACGCCGTGGTGCTGCCGATGACCATGGCGCTCGACACCTTGCTCGGCGAAGGTCGCCGGGCCCTCGGCCCGGCGTGCGAGCTGCGCGACCTGCAGCTGCTCCAGGGCCTGGTGCTCGCCGACGGCTCCGGCGAGCTCGAGATGCACAGCGATCGGTCGCCGTCTGGACATGGCGTCGTCAGCACGCTGACGCACACGTCCGGCCGGCCGGCGTATCGGGCGGAGATCGCGTCGGTCAACGGCGAGGCGCCGCCCGTGCCGCCCCCCGCGGCGGTCAATGGCGCCGCGCTGCCGGACGCCTGCCTGCATCCCTACGCGTCGGCGCTGTTCCACGGCCCGGCGTTCCAGGTGATTCGCGAAGTGCTGCACTGCACGGATCACACGATCACCGCCCGACTGGCGACCGCCGGCGCGATGGGCTGGCCGGCGCAGTGGCAGGTCGATCCCGCGGCGCTCGACGGCGCTCTGCAACTGCTCCGGCTGTGGGGCGTGGCCCAGGACGGGCGCGCGAGCCTGCCGACCGGCATCGGCCGCTGCCGAGTCTGGGCGCCCTGGCCCGATCACGGCGACGTCGCCTGCACGGTACAGTGCCGCCGCGACAACGCCTACCGGCTGAGCGGCGATGCCCTCTTCACCGATCTCGCCACGGGGCGCCCGCTGCTCTCGCTCGACGGCATCGTGATGCACGTGCACGCGTCATGACGCCGCCCGTTGCGATTGCCATCGTCGGGCGCGGGTGCGTGCTGCCTGGCGCGCTGGACCCCGCGGGCCTGTGGACGCGCGTCCGCCAGCGCGACGACCTCACGGGACCCAGCACGCAGGCGATGTGGGGTCTGCACCCCGCGGATGTCTGCTCCGACCCGCGCGAGCCCAGCGCATGCGCGCGCGGCGGTTACGTCAGCGGCTTCGATGCCCTCTGGCGGCCGGACGGATTCGCCGTCGCGGCAGAGCGGCTGGCAACGCTGCCGGTCGGATGGAAGTGGCTGATTCACGCCACGCGCGAGGCGCTCAACGAAGCGTCGTTCGGGATGGATGGCGGCGCGCGCGCCGGCCTCGTCGTCGGCACGCTCGGCTATGCCACGCGGGCGCTGGCGGACGTGGCCGCCCGCCGCTGGTGCGGCGATCTCGACGCCGACAGCCCCGCGCTGTCCGGACAGACGGGCGCGTTGCACTGGACCCTGGCGGCTTGTGGCCTCGACGGCCCGCGCATCGCGCTCGACGCGGCCTGCGCCTCCGGCCTCTACGCGCTGAAAATTGCCTGCGACGCGCTGCAGTCACGCCGCGCCGACCTGATGATTGCGGCCGGCCTCAACGCCGCCGACGATCTGTTCCTCCACATCGGCTTCACGGCCCTGGGTGCGCTCAGCCGCACGGGGCGCAGCTCGCCACTCAGCTCGCTCGCCGACGGGTTGCTGCCCGCGGAAGGCGCAGCGGTGCTGGCGCTGAAGCGGCTCGATGATGCGGTGGCCGCCGGCGATCGCATCTACGGCGTGGTGCGCGGCGTCGGCCTCAGCAACGATGGCCGTGGGCCTGGACTGCTCGCCCCCACCACCTCGGGCCAGCAGCGCGCCGTGCGCGCGGCGTACGCAGCCGCGGCGCTGTCGCCCACGAGCGTCGAGTATCTCGAGTGCCACGCGACCGGAACGGCCGTCGGCGACCGTGAAGAGATGCTCAGCGTCCGCGCGGTGTTCGGCGAGGACCATCCCCTGCGGCTCGGCTCCCTGAAGGCGCAGCTCGGGCACCTGATCACGGCCAGTGCCGGGGCGGGCCTGCTGAAGATCTGCGGCGCCTTCGAACACGACACGATGCCGGCGGCGCCCCAGGTGAGCGTCGAGCACCCGATGGAGGCGCTGCAGGGGAGCGCCCTGCGCCTGCCGGGCGAAGCGGCGGAGTGGAAGGCTGGCAGCGGTCCGCGCCGCGCGGCCATCAACGCGTTCGGGTTCGGCGGCTGCAACGCGCACGCAGTGATCGACGGCCCTGAAGTGGCGGCGGAGCTCGTGCGCAAGCCGCGCGGCCGCGCGAAGAAGAAGCCGCTGCCCGAGCCGAGACGTCATGCGCTGGCGCTCGTGGCCTGTGAAGTGGCCGTCGGCGCGGCGCCGGATACCACCGCCACGCTCCGCGTGCTGCTCGGCCTGGATGCCGCGACACGGCGGATCGGCGATCTGCAGCTGGGGCTGAAGGGCCTGGGCTTCCCACCTGCGGACCTCCAGCAGACGCTGCCGCAGCAGCTGATGCTGCTTCGCGCGGCGCAGGCGATGCGTCCGCACCTCGAGGGACTCGATCGTGATCGCGTGGGGGTGTTCGTCGGCACCGACGTCGACCCGGCCGGTGCGCGACACGGGTGCCGCTGGCGTCTGGAACAGTTCCTCGGACGCCCCTGCCGCGAGGCGGAGCGAACTGCCGTGGTGCCGCCACTCCAGGCCGCCGGCGTCGTCGGCACGATGCCGAACATGCCGGCCAACCGCCTGAACAGCGCGCTCGATCTCCGTGGACCGGGCATGGTGGTGAGCGACGGCTTCGCCTCCGGAGGGCAGGCGCTCGAGCTGGCGGCCGACGCCATCGCCCGCGGCGAGCTCGATGCCGCCCTGGTGGGGGCGGTCGATGCCAGCGGCGGCGCGTTCGGCGACGACCCCTCGCGCGCCGACACGGCAGTGCTCCTGCTGCTGATGCCCGCGCGCAGCGCCGGCACGCGCGACGTGCTGGCCACCTTCACCGCGGCGAACGACGACGACCCGACCACCGTGCCCACGCTCCCGTGGTCCGATGCGGGTGAAGCACACGAACTGCTCCAGCTCGCGGTGGCAGCGTTGTGCTGCCGTCACGCGCTCAGTCCGTCGAGCCCCGCGGATCCGTGGCTGGCGGCGGACCGCCATCTGCGGATGCACGGGTGGGAGATTCGCGCACCGCGCGTGCAGGGACTCGCCGAAGAGGCGCCTCGCCTCCCCGACGCGGCGGCGGCCGAGGGGGCAGTAGACGGCAGCCGGCAGACGGCAGACGGACAGGAAGCCGCACGGCCCGCTTCCGAAGTGGCCTGGGTGTTCACCGGCGCCGCGGCCGCCTACCCCGGCGCGGGGCGGCAGCTGCTCCGTGCCTTCCCGGAGCTGGGCTCCGCGCTCCGCGCCATGGCCCCGCGCCTCACCTCGCTGCTGCCCGCGCTGATGGGCCAGGGGACGTTGACGCTGATCGATCAGCTGCAGCTGGCGACGATGGTCAGCCAGGCCCAGGCGCAGCTGCTCCGCCGCGTCGGCCTCGTCCCCGGCGCGTGCCTTGGCCTGTCGAGTGGCGAAACCAACGCGCTGATTGCCACCGGCGCCTGGACCGACGCCGATGATCTGTTCGCGGACGTGTCGCGCTCCGGGATGTACGACGAGCACCTGGCGGGCGACTACGAGACCCTGCGCGCCGCGTGGTCGCTCGACGAGGACGCGACGCCGGACTGGCGCTGCTATCGGGTGACGCATCCGGTGGACGCGATTCGCTCCGCCCTCGCCACCCGGCCGCGCGTGAGGCTCCTCATCGTCCACCACGGCACCGACGTCGTCATCGGCGGCGAGGATGCCGCCTGCCGCGAGCTGGTGTCGTCACTGGGAGCGCGAGCGGTGCCGATCAATCACGACCTCGTCGTGCACTGCCCGGAGCTCGAGCCGTTTGCCGACACGTGGTACCGCGTGCACCACCGTGACACGCAGCCGATCACCACGCCTCGCCTCTACGCGAATGCGGTGAATCGATCGTTTGCGCCCACGGCGCACCGCTGTGCCGAGATGCTGACGGAGCAGGCCCGCCACACCGTGATCTTCGACGCTACCGTGAAGCAGGCGTACGAGGACGGCATCCGCTGCTTCGTCGAGCTCGGCCCCCGCAACGCGTGCACCGGCTGGATCCGCGAGATCCTCGCCGATCAGCCTCACGTGGCGTGCGCCGTCGACGGCACGCGCGGCACGATCCGCGAGACCGCCGACGCCCTGACGATCGTCGCCAACGCGGGATACACCGTCGACACGGCATGGTGGAACGCACAGATGGCGGCAATCCGCCTGCTGCCGGCGGCCGCCGAGGCGGCAGCGAGCAGCGACAGCGCGATCCGGCTGCCGGGCCACCGCGCGCTGCCGACGTTCGATGCCAGGACGCCCGCGGTGCTGCGGATGCCTCAGGCGCCGGCCCTCGCGCCGGCCCTGCCCGATCGCCTGCTGTCCGTCGGTTGGGAAACTGCCGGCTGGGAGAGTGCCGGCTGGGAACCCGCCGGATGGGAGAACCACGACGTGCCCGCTCCCCTGTTCGAGACCTCGATGGACGTGGCCGCGCTCGTCGCGCTCAGCAACTGCCAGCAGGCGCTGCTGCAGGTGCAGCAGCTGGCGATTCAGCACCTGATCGCGTCGGCGCCAGCCGAGATCGAGCCAGTGACGTTTGCCGCGACCGCCGTTCCCGACGTGCAGATCGTCGAGGCCGCCGCCATCGACGACGAGGCGTCGGCCACCCTCGAGATCCCCGCCGTGACGTTCACGCGCGAGCAGCTCGAAGTGCACGCCAGTGGCCGCATCTCCGAGATTTTCGGCCCCGCGTTCGCGGCCCAGGACTCGCACCCGCGTCAGGTCCGCATGCCGATGCCGCCGCTGCTGCTGGCCGATCGCGTGGTCGGCCTGCTTGGCGAACCGGCCAGCATGCGCACCGGCAGAATCTGGACGGAGACCGATGTGCGCCCGGACTCGTGGTACCTCCACGAGGGCCGCATGCCCACCGGCATCCTCATCGAGTCGGGTCAGGCCGACCTGATGCTCATCAGCTGGCTTGGCGTCGATCTCCACAACCGTGGTGATCGCGTGTATCGCCTGCTCGGCTGCGAGCTGACCTTCCACGGCCAGCTGCCCGCCATCGGCGAGACGCTGCGCTACGAGATCTCCATCGACGGGCACGCGCGGCACGGCGAAGTCGGGCTGTTCTTCTTCCACTACGACTGCAAGTCGGACGGCCAGCTGCGCCTGAGCGTTCGCGAGGGGCAGGCTGGCTTCTTCACCGACGAGGAACTGGACGAGAGCGCGGGCGTCCTGTGGAACCCCGCGGACGATCAGCCGGATCCGGCGGCGCCGCTTGCCGGCCCGCGTCCCGGCGTGACGCCGGCCGCAAGCTACGGCGAGGCACAGGTGGCGGGGTTTGCCGACGGCGACGTCATGGCCGCCTTCGGGCCGGCGTTCCTGCGCTGCGCCAGCCACACACGGACGCCGCGCATCGCCAACGGCCGGCTGCGCCTGTTCGATCGCGTCGACGAGCTCGACCTCCAGGGCGGGCCCTGGGGTCGCGGCTATCTCCGCGCCACGATGGACGTCACGCCCGAGGCGTGGTTCTTTCCCGGCCACTTCTACAACGATCCCTGCATGCCGGGCACCCTGATGTTCGAGGGCTGCCTGCAGACGATGGCGTTCTATGTGGCGGCGCTGGGCTACACGATCGATCGCGACGGCTGGCGGTTCGAGCCGGTGCCCGAGCAGCCCTACCTGCTGCGGTGCCGCGGCCAGGTGACGCCGAAGTCCCGCACGCTCGTCTACGAAGTGTTCGTCAGCGAGCTGCACGACGGCGCCGAGCCGATGCTGGTCGCGGACCTGATGTGCACGGTGGACGGCCTCCGCGCGTTCCACTGCCGGCGCATGGCGCTGCGGCTGACACCCGACGCGCCGCTCAGCGCCTACGACCTGTCGCAGATCGCGCCGGACGCCGAACCGGTGGCCGAGTACGACGGCTTCCGCTACGGCCAGGCCTCGCTGCTGGCGTGCGCGACCGGCAACCCCGTCGCGGCCTTCGGCCCGCTGTATGCCACCCTGCCGCCGACGCGGCGCGTGCCACGGCTGCCCGCGCCCCCGTACCATTTCATCAGCCGCATCAGCTCGCTCAGTCACCCGCCAGGGGGCATGCAGGCCGGGGTCATCGTCGAAACGGCATACGACATCCCGCCCGACGCGTGGTACTTCGATGCGCATCCGACGGGCCAGATGCCGTCATGCGTGCTCATCGAAGCGGCCCTGCAGCCGTGCGGCTGGCTGGCGTCGTACGTGGGCTGCGCCGTACACGAGGCCGACGAGGTGTTCTTCCGGAACCTCGATGGCAAGGGCGTGCTGCACCGCGCCGTCCGCGCGGATGACGGCTGCCTGCGCGTGCGCAGCCGGCTCAAATCCATCTCGCGCGCCGGCGGCATGACCCTCGTCGGCTTCGACGTCGTCTGCGCGGTGGGCGACGAAGTGATCTACGAGCTCGGCACCACGTTCGGATTCTTTCCGAAGACGGCGCTCGAGGGACAGACCGGCCTGGCCGCGGAGCCGGCCGAGCGCGCGTTCGCCGACACGAGCGCGGAACTCGACCTGCTCGACCAGCTGGGCCCCAAGGGGCGCGAGCGCCTGCCGAAGCCGGCCGTGCGGATGTGCGAGCGCGTGACGCATCGCCAGATCGCCGACGATGGCCGTGCGATGCTGCGCGGCGAGAAGCGGGTGCGGCCGGATGAGTGGTTCTTCAAGGCGCACTTCTTCCAGGATCCGGTGCAGCCGGGCTCGCTTGGCATCGAAGCGCTCGTGCAGTTGCTGCAGGCGCATCTGCTGCTGGAAGGCGCGGCCGAGGCGGTTCCCGGAGGCGTCTTCGCCGACCTGGTGACGCCCGACCCGACGTCGTGGCAGTTCCGCGGCCAGGTGATGCCCGAAGCCTCGCTCGTCTCGCTCACGCTGGATGCCGACCCCATCGAGAAGGCCGATGGCCGGTGGAGCGTGCGCGCCCAGGGTTCGGTATGGGTGGACGGCCGGCGCATCTACCAGGTGAAAGCGCTCACCGTCTCGATGGCGGCCGTGAGCACTCCTGGCGGTGGCGGCACGGTTCGCCTCGACCCGGTGTCGCAGCCCTGGTGGAACGATCACCGCCCCACCTATGCCGCACCGGTGCTGCCGGGCATGGCGGTGCTGAGCCTCGCGATGCAGGCCGCGCCCGACGTCGTGGGGGTGGACGATCTGGTCCTGCGCCGCTGGCTGGTGCTGAATGCGCCGACGACCCTCACGATCGGTGTGGAGGGCGATGCGCTGGCCATCGCGGAAGACGGCCGCGCGCTCGCCGACGGCCGGCTCGTTCGTGGGCCGCTCCGCGAGGATGCGCCCGAGCCACTACCTCCTCTGCCGTCGACGACGCCCGCGCTGGAAGATCCCTATGCGAGCGGCGCCATGTTCCACGGGCCGGCGTATCAGCGCGTCGTGGAAGGCCGTCGCGATCGCACGGGCTGCGACATCTGGGTGCGCGTGGACGCCGAGCAGGACGCGCGCGAGCGCGTGCCGCACATCGTGCTCGACGCCGGACTGCACGGCGTGCCGCACGATGCCATGGAGCGGTGGTTCCCTGAAGTGGCGCCTGGACAGATCGCCTATCCCGCACGGGTGGAGCGGTTCCGGCTGTTCGCGGCTGTTCCGAGGGACGGTGTGTGCGAGGTCCGCGTACGGCCCGCGGGCTTCCATGGCAGCTCGCATCGGTTCCCCCGCCTGCTCCTGCACCTGCTCCGCGAGGGCCAGCTGTGGGCCGAGCTCGTGCTGGTGGAGGCGTGCCTGCCCGCGACCGGGTTGGGGCGGCTGCCTGGTGAATCGAGGCGCGCGTTCCTCCGCGATGGTCAGTTCGTGCCCGGTGCGCGGTTGAGTCACGAGGCCGACGGCACCAGCGTGCTCACGCAATCCGAGCTGTCGAGTGCGGACTGGCTTCCCGGAACCGTCCAGACGCTCTATGGGCTGTCGCCGAGCGAGCCCCTCCCGCGCCTGCAGGCCGTGGTGGCCCGCGAGCACGCGGCCGCTCGGGTGCGGCTGCACCCGCGCGCGATTGCCGTTGACCGCTCCGGACGTGTGCAGGCTTCGGCGCTCCCGCTCCTCGACTACCGCCTGACGGTCTCGGGAGACGATCGGCGCGCCACCGCGGCCGATGTCGTCGCGCCCCGGCTGGACATCGCGACCGTCTCACGGTGGTGGGAGGCGCAGACATGGCAGGCCCGCGTGCCGGCCCTGCGCGATCTGTTCCTGGCGGCGTGCCGCCACTTCGTCGGCGGCGTCCGCCTGATCGATCCCGCCGCGATGGCCGCACTCGGCAACTCACCGCTGCTGCTCCTCGCCAATCACCAGGTGGCGGTGGAGTCGGTGCTCGCCGGCATGGCGCTGCCCCCCGTGCTGGGCCGGCCGCTGCTGACGCTGGCGAAACAGGAACATCGGGACACGTGGGTCGGCCGGCTCGCCGCCGGCCTGAACGACGACCGTCGCGGGCCCGCGATCGTCTACGTCGATCGCGACCGCCAGCAGGACATGCTCGAGCGCCTGGCCGAGATGAGCCAGGCGGCGAAGAGCGGCGCCCGCTCGCTCATGGTGCACGTCGAAGGCACGCGCGCCGTGCACGGCCGGCAGCCGGTCGCCACCATCAGCGCCGTGTGGGCCGATATGGCCGTCCAGGCCGGGCTGACCATCGTGCCGCTCCGGTTCTGCAGCGGGTTGCCACTCGCCGGCGCCGATCGGCGGATCGAGTTCCCCTTTGGTCTGGGCGCCCAGGAGCTCGTGCTGGGCCGGCCGCTCGCGAGCACGGAGCTCGCCGGCCTGCCGCTGAACGCCAGGCGCGATCGCATCCTCGCCGGCCTCGCCGAGCTGGAACCCTACGACCTCGAGCCGGCGCCCGATGCCGGCTTCGGCGCTCGTGTGCACCTTGCGCAGCAGCGCTGGTCGCTGGATGAAGTGCGTGCGGTTTTCCTGCTGCTGCAGGCCGAAGCGCAGGCCTGGCCACTGGACGACCAGGGCCTGCCGTCCGACGCCATGGCCGCTCGCGACGCGAGCGACCCGTTCTGGGAGTGGTTCGAGCAGCACACCGCCGCGGCCCAGCCTTGACGAGCGCTTCCGCTGACGCACCGTGACCACCTCGCACCGCACGCGCACGGCCGCCGCCATCTTCGACGTGGATGGCACGATCAGCGCGACGCGGTCCACGACCAGCCTGATCTGGCTGCGTCAGCGGCAGTCCTCCACCTGGCAGCACCGCCGGTGGCTGACCAGCCTCCTCTGGCGCGGCCCACTGGCCCTGGCGGCCGACCAGATCAACCGCGACCACGCCGACCGGATGGTCTACGCGCAGTTCGCCGGGCTCTCGCGCCGCCGCCTCGAAGAGGATGCGGAGCGGTGCTGCGAAGACGTGCTGCTGCCCTCCTGCTTCCCTGACGCCCTGGCCGAGATGGCCGCCCACCGCGAAGCCGGACGACGACTGGTGCTGGTCAGTGGCGGGCTCGACGTGGTGCTCGCGCCGCTGGCACGCGCGCTCGGCGCGGACTTGCTGGCGCAGCGCCTGGTGGCCGACGGCGATCGCATGACCGGCGTCCATCGCAGCTACGCCGTGCTCGACGGGGGCACGCAGCCGATGGATCAGGCGGAGCGGAAGGCGGCCGCGCTGTTCCGCCACGCCGAAGCCACCGGCCTCGATCTGCCGGCCTCGTTCGGCTACGGCGACAGCGTGAACGACGTCGCGATGCTCGAAGCCGTTGGGACGCCGATCGCGGTGAACCCCGATCGCGGTCTGGCGCGCATCGCCGGCGAGCGCGGATGGGATGTCAGGCGCTGGCGTCTCGCGGCGCGCTGAAGGCCTGCCCGTCCATGCTCGAGACGAGCCGCGCTTGTTGCGGTCAGTCGCCGCAATCCCCTGGGTACCGCTGGGACCAGAACGGCAGCGGCCTCTTCGGCCGGGATTCCGCCCTGCCATTCGCCCGCTCGCGCAATCGTGTGTCCTGCTCCCAGGCCACTGGATCCATCCCTCAACACCCGTGAGGGGATTTCCAGTACCCGCTCCAGAACTCGCGCCAGCGCGCCGCCAACTCGGAGAGCCTCGCGCCCGGCCGCTCGGCGTGATCGGTGCCCATGCGCCCATCGTACTCGAACGCTACGGCGCGTCCCAGCCGCAATCGGGGATTCAGTCGCCCAGCAGCGACAGCAGCTTCGTCGTCAGGGCCGGTCCGAGGTCGTCGACCTTCGAGATGCGCGTGGCGTTGGCGTAGAACTGCGAGACGTCGTGCCCGATACCGATGGCCGCCAGCTTCACGGGCGATCGCGTCTCGATGTGCCGCACCACCGCGGCCAGGTGGCCGTCCAGGTAGTCGAAGCCGTTGGCCGCGAAGGTGGCCTCGTCCATCGGCGTGCCGTCCGACACCACGATGAGGATGCGGCGCCGCTCCGGGCGCGCGAGGAGCCGCTGGTGGGCCCAGGCCAGCGCCTCGCCGTCGACGTTCTCCTTCAGCATCGCGTCGCGGAGGAACAGGCCCAGCGCGCGGCGCGCCCGCCGCCACGGCACGTCGGCGGCCTTGATGACGATGTGCTCGAGCGCGTTCAGCCGGCCGGGGTCGGGCGGATAGCCATCGTCGGCCCATTTCCGTGCCGGCTCCCCGCCATCCCAGTCGCGCGTGGTGAAGCCGAGCACCTCGCAACGCACGCCGCATCGCTCGAGCACGCGGGCGAATACCTCGACGGTGAGCGCCGCGATCTGCATCGGGCGCCCGGCCATCGAGCCCGAGTGGTCGATGAGCAGCGTCACCACGGTGCTCGGGAACGGCGACTCGAACTCCTGCTTGAACGGCCGCGTGGCGCCGCCGCTGGCGATGAATGCCGGCAGCCGCGACGATTCGAGCAGCCCGTCGTCGAGATCGAAGCGCCACTCGCGCACCTGCTTCGCCATGAGGACCCGCATCAGCCGCTTGGCCATCCGCGCGACCACCGATCGGAGTGGAGCGAAGTCGGTGTCCAGCCGCAGCCGGAGCAGCGAAAGCTCCTCCGACGAGGCGAGCGCCGCCGCGTTCACGACGCGATCGAAGGCGGTCGTGTAGACGCGGTAGCCGACAAGTGGCGCCACCGGATCGTGCTCCGGAGGACGCGGTCCGTCGTGCTCGCCCGTTCGTTCCTGCGGTTTCGCCTGCTCACGGGTGCGGCCCGGCAACGCGTAGCGGCCGCGCCGGATGTCCACGCCAGTCGGGCCTTCGGGGATATTGAAACGATGCCCGGGCGGTCGCACGACCGGGACGGGCGCCACGCCGACGGCACTCACGCACCACGGCGCCGCGGCACGGGCAAAGGCCGCCTGGTTACCCGCCACCGCGGCGAGAGACCCGAGCTGGGTCAACAAGTTCGCCGGCAGCGCCGCGCGCGCGCGAGCCGTGGCCTCGGCCTTCTCGGGTGGCACGCGCATCCCACTGAAGCACTCGAACGCCAGCCATCGCAGGCCATCGTCGTCGAGGCCGGGGTACGACAGCAGGTTCCGGGCCACGCCGGCCAGCCAGCGTGCCCCGAGCGCATCGAGTCGCGCCTGCTCGAGCGCGTCGAACAGCGCCGCTGCCGCGGGGGCGGTTGGCCGAGTGGCGTCGTCGATGAAAGTGTCGTGGAAACGGCAGCGCAGCGCCGCGCGGTCCGCAGCCGCGCGCAGCGGCCCGATGGCAGTGGCGTCGGTATCGGTGAGGGGCCCGTCGGCGTCCGGAGCCTCGCCGAGCGTGCGGGCGCAGGCGGCGATCGCGGCAAGCGTGCGCGGCGCCACGTCAGCGGACCGGAGAGCCGCCGCGCGTGGGCTCGCTCGGCAGGTCTTGCCCGATGCACCGCTGGTAGTACTCGGCGACGAGCGCCCGCTCGTCCTCGTCGCAGCGGTTGAGAAATGTCAGCCTGAACGCCAGGGCGAGATCGTGGAAGAGCGAGGCGTTCTCGGCCCACGTCACGACCGTCCGCGGCGACATGACGGTCGAGAGATCGCCATCAGCGAAGCCGCGCCGCGTGAGCGTGGCCAGCGCCACCATCGCGCTCACCGTCTGCCGTCCGCCGGCCGTGCCGTACTCCGGGCATCGGGCCAGTACCACCGCCACTTCCTGGTCGTGCGTCAGGTAGTTGAGCGTCACCACGATGTTCCAGCGGTCCATCTGCCCCTGATTGAGCGGCTGCGTCCCGTGGTAGAGCCCCGTCGCGTCGCCGAGGCCGACGGTGTTGGCGGTGGCAAACAGCCGGAACGCGGGGTGCGGCTCGATGACGCGACTCTGGTCGAGCAACGTCAGCCGTCCTTCCACCTCGAGCACTCGCTGGATGACGAACATCACGTCGGCACGTCCGGCGTCGTACTCGTCGAAGACGAGCGCGCAGGGACGCTGCAGCGCCCACGTGAGGATCCCGGGCTGGAACTCGGTCACCTGCTGGCCGTCGCGCAGCACGATCGCGTCCTTCCCCACCAGGTCCATGCGAGTGACGTGACCATCCAGGTTGACGCGCACGCACGGCCAGTTCAGACGCGCGGCCACCTGCTCCACGTGGCTCGACTTGCCGGTGCCGTGGCGTCCCTGCACCAGCACACGGCGGTTGTGGAGGAACCCGGCGAGCAGCGCGAGGGTGGTGTCGCGCTCGAACACGTAGCTCGGGTCCACCGGCGGCACGTGTTCATCGATCACCGAGAATGCCGGCACCTGCAGATCGGTGTCTATGCCGAAGAGGTCGCGCGCGGAGACGACGAGGTCTGGAAGGTGATCTGTGAGCATGACCACTCAAGGGAGATGAGGGGTTAGACGTCGATCTCGCCCGCGTCCTCGGCGCGCTCCATGATGAAGCGGAATCGCGCCGATGCGTCCTTCCCCATCAGCTCGTTGATCACGCGATCGGTGACCAGCTGGTCGGCAATCTGCACCTTCAGCAGCCGGCGCGTGCGCGGGTTGAGCGTCGTCTCCCACAGCACCTTCGGCATCATCTCGCCAAGCCCCTTGAAGCGCGTGATCTCGGGCTTGGCGCGGCCGCCCCGCTGCCGCACGATCGTGTCCTTCTGCGCATCGTCCAGCGCCCAGAACGTTTCCTTGCCGATGTCGATGCGATAGAGCGGCGGCTGCGCCAGGTAGACGCGCCCGGCCTGGATCAGCTGCGGCATGTGGCGATAGAGGAACGTGAGCAGCAGCGTCGAGATGTGGTGGCCGTCGGAGTCCGCGTCGGAGAGCAGGATCACCTTGCCGTAGCGCATGCGGGTGATGTCGAGGTTCTTGCCGACGCCGCACCCGAGCGCGGTGACCAGGTCGGACAGCTCCTTGTTCTCGAGCACCTTGCCGGTGGAGACGCCCTCGGTGTTCAGCACCTTGCCGCGGAGCGGCAGGATCGCCTGCCGCGCGCGATCGCGCCCCTGCTTCGCGGACCCTCCGGCCGAATCGCCCTCGACGATGAAGAGCTCGCTGGTGATCGAGCCGGGGTGCGTGCAGTCGGAGAGCTTGCCGGGCAGGTTGACGCGGCCGGAGGTCGGGCCCTTGCGCACCACTTCCTGCTGCGCGGCGCGGCTGGCTTCGCGCGCGCGGGCGGCGAGGATGATGCGGGCGACAATTGACTCGGCGACCGACTGGTTGTTGTTCAGCCAGTGCTCGAGCGCCGGGCGCACCAGGCC
>Ga0105103_10001371_pt1 | contig 13425 bp, 9 predicted proteins | sample PPLLaktember2015_2_FD_79107 | JGI IMG/M metagenome (GOLD analysis project Ga0105103, IMG submission 79107) | Freshwater sediment microbial communities from Prairie Pothole Lake near Jamestown, North Dakota, USA - PPLs Lake P7 Core (6) Depth... | ecosystem: Environmental > Aquatic > Freshwater >...
CGCCCGGACCTCCGGTGTTCCCGGCAGACTCCTCGCCCGGAGGAGCTGTCTGCGGCCCGGCCTGCTGCTGCGCCTGACGCCGGCTGACTTCCTGGTACGCGGCAGAACCGGCTTCCCCGAGGACCTTCTGCAGTTTTTCCGTTTCTGACCTGATTTTTGCAGTATCCTTGCCCTCCAGTGCTGCCTTGACGCCGGTGATCGCCCCGTTCAGGCGGTCCGTGATATCCGGGTTCAGCTTGTCTGCCAGGTCGGATTTTGTTTTTTCCGCAGTGTACACAAGGGAATCGGCGGTATTGCGTGCCTCCACCTCTTCCTTCCTCGCCTTGTCCTGCTCCTCGTACTGCTTGGCATCGCTGACCATCTTCTTCACATCGCTGTCGGCAAGTTTTGTCGAAGCGGTGATGGTCATCTTCTGCTCTTTTCCCGTGCCGAGATCCTTTGCCGATACATTGAGGATACCGGATGCATCGATATCAAAGGTGACCTCGACCTGCGGGACGCCCCGCGGTGCCGGGGGCAGCCCGACGAGGTTGAACTGGCCGAGGCTCACGTTGTCTGCCGCCATAGGCCGTTCTCCCTGCAGCACGTGGATAGTGACCGAAGTCTGCAAATCCGCTGCAGTTGAGAAGATCTGGCTCTTCTTTGTCGGAATCGTCGTGTTCCGGTCAATCAGCGCGGTCCTCACCCCGCCGAGTGTTTCAAGGCCCAGGGTCAGGGGCGTCACATCGAGCAGCACCATGTCCGTGATCTCACCGCCGAGAATTGCTCCCTGGATCGCAGCACCCATGGCAACGCATTCCATCGGGTCGATGCCCCGCTCCATCTTTTTGCCGACATGGTCCTCGATGAACTTCTGGACTACGGGCATGCGGGTCGGCCCGCCGACCAGGATCACTTTCTGGATGTCATTTTTCGTCAGGTTCGCGTCTTTCAGCGCCTGTTCGAACGGGTGGATGCAGCGCCTGATGATCGGTTCGATCAGCTGCTCGAGCTTGGCGCGGCTCAGTTTTAGGGCCAGGTGTTTCGGGCCGGCCTGCGTTGCGGATACGTAGGGCAGGTTGATCTCGGTTTCCATCACGGTTGAAAGTTCGATCTTTGCCTTTTCTGCGGCTTCCTTCACCCGGTTGACCGCCATCTTGTCGCTCCGGAGATCGATGCCCTCCGTCTTCTTGAACTCGGCGGCGATCCATTCATAAATGGCATTGTCCATATCCGTGCCGCCAAGCTGGGTATCGCCGGAAGTGGCGAGGACGGTAAATGTACCGCCGCCGAACTCCATGATGGTTACATCAAGGGTACCGCCACCGAGATCGAAGACCAGGATCTTGAATTCCCCGCCCCGGTCGAGACCATAGGCCATGGAAGCCGCCGTTGGTTCATTCACGAGCCGGACCACGTCGAGGCCGGCGATCTTTCCGGCATCCTTGGTGGCCGTCCGCTGGTTGTCGTTGAAATAGGCCGGGACCGTGATGACGGCCTTTGTGACCGTTTCTCCAAGAAATGCTTCTGCGTCCCGTTTGATCTTCTGCAGGAGGAATGCCGAGATCTGCTGGGGAGTGTACTCCTTGTTGTAGATCTTGTAGACATGTCCTGTCCCCATTTTTCGTTTGGCCGCAGTCACGGTCCCGTCAGGATTGGTCACGGCCTGCCGCCGTGCCGGTTCCCCGACCAGTAACTGGCCGTCTGATGTAAACGCAACGTACGAAGGGAACATCTTCCCGGCCACCGTCGCCCCTTCCGCAGAAGGGATGATGGTCGGTTTCCCGCCGACCATGACCGCAGCCTCACTGTTCGATGTCCCCAGATCGATCCCGATAATTTTTTCCTTACCCATGGTTAATCACCGTTTTCTTCCGAAACCTGTTCAGCAATCTTTACTTTTGAGGGTCGTATGACCTTGGATTTCAGCCGGTATCCTTTCCCGAGATCCTCAAGAACCGTATCGGTTTCCATCCCGCACTGCTCCCTGCAGAGGGCTTCATGGTAATGCGGATCGAATTTTTTACCAACGCATTCGATCGGCTCGAGCCCGTAATCGGAAAGGATTTTTATGAGTTTTTTATACACCATCTGCATCCCTTCCTTGTTCTTCTCCTGCTCAAGGGCGGGAAGTGCCCGTTCGAAATCATCAAGGATCACCAGGAGGTCATGAATCAGCCTCTCGTTGGCAAGGGCAGTCAGTACCTCTTTTTCCTTTGCATTCCACCTGCGGAAATTGTCGAAATCTGCCTGAAGATACGTGAGCTGGTTGAATCGCTCCTCTGCCAGACGGGTCTGCTCCCCGAGTTCCTTTTTTAGCTCTTCGATCGTGTCCATTGCATCACCACGTACCAGATACCAGGGACGTTTTTTTTATAATCTGCTAATCACATCGCGGATGGTTCCAGTAATGGCGGATGAAGTCCGCATAAAGGCAGTCCGGATTTGTACAGCAATTACAGCCCTCTGCCGGACATGCCGACCCGTAGCCGCGGAGTACCGTCCTGGTATCCACCGATCGGTCACCTTTCAGATGACAACAATCGCGCCAGACCTGATCCAGACTTTCTCCGGCCATAAAGATCCCGTCGGAGTCTTCAAGAAGGGGAATACACCTCACCCGTTCCGGGTATAGACAGGATCATCTTATAGGATCTCGCGGGAAAAACAGATTTTGAAACAATAATTGAAACGATACACGGGTATAAGCGGCTTTTTAGAGAAAGGATTGTCAGGAAGTCATCAGAGCGGAGCAGGGGTTGTTTTTTCCAGGGTAATTTCAAGGATCCCGTCGGAAAACCGCTTTTTCGTGAATCTGACTTCGCAGGGGATGGTGATCACTTTTTTAAACTCTTTAACGGTATTGACCGCAACAATGGTGACAGAGGTCGCATGGTTTTCAAGATCGATTTTTATTTTTTCCTCTGCGATATCCGGCAGTTCGGTAAGAATGCGGAAGAATCTTCCTTCCTCAATAACCTTTGTAACCGGTTCGATAATTTTCAAGGGTTGGGTGGTTTTTACATTTTTTTTTCCCATTGTCCTTTGCTCCTTTTCCGTTTTTTGGTGACCGGGGGTTTCTCCCCATGGTTTTTCCCAAAAATCTCCGGGAAAATGATGGGGGATATATTCCAATCTATCGCTGGTATGCATCCGGATCACTGGCATCGTGCAGTGCTTTTCGCATTGGTGATCCGGCTCGGGTGAGGCGATTATCCTGATATGCTTCCTTTGGAGGATATTTCCTTGCGGATGCAGGGTATTTTACCCGGAACCTGATGGTTGAAATTCCCCGATACATCCGTTCGTGTGACATTGGTTCGATGCTGGCGGGCAGCCTGCGGATGGTTGCATGAGATTTTTTCTCCAAACGATGGCGGCCGACATCCCAGGGGTATTATAATACCCGCTGACTACCTCTTTGTGAAAGAAGATAAACCCAACCGGACTTTTCAAATCTTGTTATATTTTTTTTGGCACAGAAACGGATCCAGCCGGGAGGACCGGGGAATATACCTGGTGTCCCAGAGAGAGGCATGCACCACCGGGTTCGCCGGGCAGATCCTGACAAACGCCACTCTTCTTATGGTTTTTTATCCTGAATTTTCGCCTCATCTTCCCTTCCGCTCCCCATGATATGCCGGAACACCTGCTTGAAGTCATCGAGTTTCCGGCTGATGTGTTTTTTTCCCTTTTCCGTAGGACAATACAATTTGGATTTTCCTGAAATCCTGATCTCAAGGTACCCGTTATCCAGAAGATCATGGAGGAGGGTATACACCCGTGCCTGCGGGATCAGCACCCTGTACCGGTTATGGATTTCATGCACGATATCATACCCGGATATCGGCTTGTCCAGGAGAGAAAGGACCACCGGTTCCAGTGATTTTTTTACCACATCATCGATGGTTGCCTGGGGAACAACGGAAACAGAGCCTGCTGGAAAGGTATGATGGGCAAACGAAAGGGTCGTCTCTTTACCGGTTGATACAATAATCTTGGGTATCCCCTCGGCAATGGAGTGTATCAGGGTATGATCGATCTTCCCGATATTCATGGCAAGGATCCCGCAAACGGGAATTGCACTCCCCTTTTTTTGGAGGAGCAGTTTCCGGATTGCCAGAATATCATCGAAATCTCCGGTTTCTGAAAAATCAAGCAGGATTTGCAGTGAATTGGGTGTACCCGAATCATACAGGGATTCTGTGCACTTATCGAGGATGGGCAGCAGGGTATAGACTTCATTTCGTTTTAACCGGTGGGTGTACAGTTCCTTTTTCTGGATCTCTTTTGGGAAGTATTTCGGGAGCGGTGACTGGAAATAGGCAAACAGGTTGCGTCCACCCTTTTTTATTCCCTCTTCCAGTGCGAATTTAAAGATCGGTTCTTTTGCCACCTGATCCGTGTAGAGGAAGAGAACAAGGTCGGTAAATATATCCTGCAACAGGACGGTTTTAATTTCCGGCAGGTCGAGATAGGTGGCGCCATCCTGCCCCGGGAAGGCGGCATCCGTTCCCGCGCCGTTTTTTTCCTGTGCAGATGTTACTCTGTTCGTCTCTTCCTGTTCAGCTGCTTTGCGGAACAGTGCCACTTCGATGGCTGCTTTTATTTCCAGTTCATTGAAGGGTTTTACGATATAGCCGTAAGGCCGGGCACTTTTTGCTTGTTCAATGATGGCATCGTCAGCGTACGCGGTGATAAAAACAACCGGAATACCCAGTTCCTTTGTTATGACCTTTGCTGCCTCAATACCATTCATCGTTCCCGGCATGACGATATCCATCAGCACAAGATCCGGCCGGGTGCGGCGGGCCTTGTCAACAGCGTCTTTTCCTGAAGCAGCCATACCGGCAACGGTATATCCCATGATGCTCAAACGTTCTTCCAGCTGCATCGTGATGATCGCTTCATCATCAACAACAAGTATCCTTGACATACGTTTCACATCCCCTCTCCTATGACAGGAAATTCCAGACTCATTTCAGTACCATGAAGGCTCTTACACGTAAAGGATCCCTTCAACTGGTGCTGCACCAGCGTCCGGATCAGTTTGATTCCAAGACTCTTGGTTCGGCTGATATCAAAATCAGCGGGTAACCCGATTCCGTTATCCCGGATCGTGATGCTGATCCTGCCATTCCCCTGCACAGCAGAAATCTCAATAGTACCTTTTTTTCTTCCGACAAAGGCATGTTTGTACGCATTCGAGAGTATCTCATTCACAGCAAGCGCACAGGGAATTGCCTGGTCTACCGGGAGAAATACGTCATCGGCATGAACCTCGCACCGGACCTCACGTCCCTCAGGGGAATAAATATTCGATAACGCGGTTAGCTGGTCCTGGATCTGGCCCAGTAAACTGATTTTCCCGAATTGTTTGCTCTCATACAGCCGTGTATGGATCTGTGCCATGGTCTGGATTTTAAGCATCATATCGGTCAGTTTGTCGGCGATTGTTTTGTCGGAAGCACGCATACGGGTCATATCCAGCAGGCCGGATATCAGCTGGAGGTTATTCTTGACCCGGTGGTGGATCTCACGGAGCAGTACTTCCTTCTCCTGTAATGAGGCCATAAGTTTTTTCTCTGCCTGCCTGCGATCGGTAATATCCCGGTAACTCCAGACCCTGCCGACAACACTATCCCCGATTTTCTGTGGTTTTGAGTACCACTCGAAGATTTTCCCGTCCTTAAATTCTATCATGTCAAAGCTTTCCCGTGCCGGGTGGGACTGGACCTCGTTAATGCTTGCCAGGAATCTATCGGGATCCTTCAGTTGCGGAAGGAGACAGGCCATCACTGCCTCGTTTTCTCCGGATTCCAGCACACCGGCGGGAATATCCCACATGGTCATAAAGTTCTGGTTATACCCGGTTATATTTCCCTGCAGGCCAACTACGAAGATACCGTCTGCAGTCGATTCAAGGGATGCATTGAGGAGTGATAAGGTTTTTTTCAGCATTGCATCGGTTAATTTTCGCTGCCGGACCTCTTCTTCAAGATTAAGGTTCATTTCTGCAAATTCCAAAGCCCGCTGCCGGTGTTCGGATTCAATTTTTTTCCGTTCTGTGATATCCTGTCCCTGGGCAATCGTTGACATGATTGTTTTCCCGTCAGCTCCTACAATTGACGCAGAGTTCCAGAGTAAAGTCCTGATATGCCCGTTCTTGTGGAGAATGGGGATTTCCACACTTTCCCATCGTTCCCCTCCCATGGTCCTTCTGATAAGATCCATTGCCACGTTCAGATAGTGTTCTGGCAGGAGGATTTCCAGCTGCTGTCCAAGGACTTCTTTTGCATTCCTGCCCGTCAGGTGTTCAAATGCCCGGTTGAACAGGGTAATGCGGAATTGCGGGTCCCAGACGATAATGGGGGCGTTGGCATAGGTAATCAGGTTGTCAAGATATTCCTTTGTCTCGCGAAGTTTCTGCTCAACATGGAGCTGTTTGGTAATATTATACGCAACTTCACCGGCCCCGACAATGGTGCCATGTCCATCCCGGATGGGTGTGTGGAGAACATGATAGATCCGGCGGTCCCCCGTGGAATCTTTGAATTCTATCCTCTCATTTACATTCTCACCCTTCAGTACCTTACTCCACTCGCTCACGGCCCTTGCCTGTTCTTCCGGTATTCCTGAAAACAGGTCAACCATGCTGGTGCCTAACGTGAGGTCCTTGCCGGTAAGCCGCCAAATCTCATCCTTATAGGTCCGGTTGAAGAAAATATAACGGAAGTCCAGGTCCTGGACTGCAATAATCACCTCTGTTCCCTTTGTTACGGCCTCCAGCAGATCATGAGTCCGCCGAAGTTCCTGTTCATTATCCCGCAACACATCTTCGGCGCGCTTCTGTTCGCTGATGTCGTGGCTTACCCCTATGATTGCGAGAAGATTCCCGTCATCATCAAAAACGGGGGAGTCGGTTACATGAACGGGAAATTCGTGGCCGTCCCGGTGATGCACGCGGTATTCCCCGGACCACACCGTTCCCCGTCTGAGCTGCGAGAGGATCCTGTCCGCATCTTTTTTTGATACTTCCGGAACCGTAACTTCGATCGTGTTACGGCCGATAACCTCTTCCGGCTTCCAGCCGTATATCCGGGTCGCGGCTTCATTCCAGAATATGATCGTATTGTCGTTGTCAGCCGCGATGACCGCGTCCCCGACCGCATCGAGCAGCCGCGCCTGCAAACGGATGCGCTCCTCGTCCTTCCTGCGGTCGGTGATGACAACACTGATCTTCGTATCCTCACCGGAGGAGAGCGCGTTCATGGAAATGAGGACCGGAAGGGACGATGATCCCTTGCGGATCCGGACCCGGGACCGGCATGCCCTCTTCACGATCATCCGCACTGCGTCGTCGATCTTCGTCCGGAATTCCGGGCAGATATAATCGATGAGCGATGTGCCAAGCACCTTTTCCGGGGAGATCTGCACCATGTCTGCAAACCGCGTGTTGGTGAACAGGATCATCCCGGTCCGGGAGAGGGTGAGAGCCCCTTCCCGGATATTTTCGACAAGTGCCTGGTACGGGCGATCGGCTCCTTCAAGCGTGTAGACCTGCTGGACGTCGCCTTTTAAGACAACGATGGCGTCCACTTCACCGGACCGGATGGCATCGAGGGTCTCCTCGAGCTCGCGAACCTTCCCGCGCAGTTCCATAACCTCTTTTTTCAGGTCCGCGCTGTTCTGGGTCATGCCGATCCTCTGGCAGTGTTTTTTATCATGCGGGTTCTGTTACTCGTGTGAGACAAGGTCGAGTCCTACGAGCACTTTCTCCTTCCGGCTCATGTCGCCGATGACCCGCCGTAAGGGAAGTGGCAGCTTCTTTATCAGGGTCGGTGCAGCGAGCACGAGGTCGACCAGGTTCCTGGTATGGTCCTGGTAGATATCGATCACCTCGAGTTCGTACCGTTCTTTCAGGTACTCCTCGCAGATCTTCTTCACATTCTCGATTGCTGCCTGTGACCGGGGGTTGTTGCCGGCAACGTAGAGCCGGAGCACGTAGTAGTCGGACTTCCGCTTCAGGAGTGCCGCCTCGAACTCGGCGGTCACATCGCCAGGTACCTTCTTCTTTGGGGGGGCCTTCATTTCACTTCACCCTCAGGAGGTCCAGGCCCACGAGAACTTTTTCGGTGTTGGACAGGTTCCCGATGATCTTCTTGACCGGAGTCGGGAGCTTCCGGATCAGGGTGGGGACAGCGATGATCTGGTGATCCTTTGCCAGCTGAGGGTTTTTCTGGAGATCGATGACCTCGATCGTATACTTTGTGAGGAGGTAATCCTCGCAGATCTTCTTGAGATTATCAAATGCGATCAGAGAATTCCGGGTCTGCCCGGCAACGTATAACCGCAGGATCCAGGCGTCTTCAGCCGGTTCTTCGATCTTCACCATCTCTTTTTGTCTGGTCTTCGGTACAGGTTGCATACGTTCATCCCCCCTCCCTGCGCACTCCGGGTCTCCGGTCGACATGCCGCTGGATTGCGATCTTCTTTTTGGTCTGTTCTGCCACTTTCTCGCGGGAGATATCCTGCCTGATGAGGATCTTCATCTCTTCCTCGTCGCGCGCATACTGTTCTTTTAACACCGCGATCCCGTTCTCCATCAGCCTCCGCTTACTCTCAAGGTCGCGCTTCTTGCGTTCGATCTCCTCGCTCCTGGTGAGCTGGTCGATAATTTCACTACTCTCCTGCGCCATCCTTGCGGAACCAAAGAGGACGCCCTCTCTCCCCTTGTACACATCGAGGAGCTGGATACCCTGAGCGGACAGGACGAACTCGCGGAGCTGGTTTGAGTGGGCTATCCCCCGCGCCTTGATGACAGAGAATGCACGGTTCCGCTCCCCGTTCCCCTCGACGTTCTTGAGGATGAGCCAGGCATCCATTAAGGAAGATACGTGCATCCCGGTCGGTTCGATCCCATAGGTCCCGGTATCCACGTCATTCGAGAGGCTGGTGAAGAACCCGGTTATCTGGAGGGATTTGGCAAAGTCGATGAGGCGCATCAGCATCGAGCGGACCTGCATATCGTCACCGATGGGGTAGAGGTTGGAGATGGGATCAACTGCCACAACCTGTGGCCTGAACTCCCCGATGAGTTTCAGCATTACCGAGAGGTGCATCTCGAGGCTGTATGCCGTTGGACGGATCGCATGGAACTTCAGGAGACCGGATTTCGTCCACGGTTCAAGGTTGATCCCGATGGACAGCATGTTCCGCATCAGCTGGCTTTCGGATTCCTCGGAGATAAAAAAGAGACACTTCTCGCCCCGCCTGCACGCTGCATCGATAAACTGTGCAGCGAGGCTTGTCTTGCCGGTTCCCGCCTGCCCGGAGACGAGGATGGATGATCCGCGGTAGAACCCCTTTCCCCCGAGCATCATGTCAAGCCGGGGGATGCCGGCGGAGATCCGCTCATCCGATGCCTTGTGGGTGAGGGACATTGAGGTGATAGGGAGGACGGAGATGCCATCGCTGCTGATCAGGAACGGGTACTCGTCCGTGCCGTGGATGCTGCCGCGGTACTTGACGACACGCAGGCGCCGGGTTGCAATCTGGTTCATGATCCGGTGGTCGAGCGTGATGACGCAGTCCGCAACATACTCTTCAAGGCCGTACTTGGTGATTGACCGGTCCCCGCGTTCGCCGGTGACAACAGCAGTCACACCCCGGTCCTTGAGCCAGTGGAAGAGCCGGCGCAGCTCTGACCTGAGGATTGCCTCATTGGCAAAGCCGGAGAAAAGCGCCTCCAGCGTGTCGATAGCAACGCGTTTTGCGCCAACGTTGTCGATCATTGCGCCAAGTCTGATAAACAAACCTTCGAGGTCGTACTCGCCGGTCTCCTCGATCTCGGAGCGATCGATGACGATGTGGTCGAGGACCAGTTTCTTGTGGCGGACGAGGTCATCAAGATCAAACCCCATTGATGTGAAATTCTTCTTCAGGTCGTCAATATTTTCCTCGAACGCGATAAAAACGCCGGGTTCTCCGTAATCAGCAATCCCCCGGACGACGAATTCCATTGCAAAGAGCGTTTTTCCGCACCCCGGGCCTCCGCTGACAAGCGAGGGGCGGCCTTTCGGGAGCCCACCCCCCGTTATATCGTCAAAACCCTTGATGCCCGAGGGAATTTTTTCCAGTTGTATCGCTTCTGCAATGGGGCCGGTTTTATTTTTTTTCATACCGCATAACCTCTCTATAAGCTCCTGAAAGAACTATTATCTGCAACGTATATATAAACGGGAAGGGGGGGTGCCTGTTCTTTCCGTAAAAGTAATCGTAATCGGTGATCCGGAACCCTGCAGTGGAATAACGGGCGGGTACGAGACGGCGATCGAGGCCCTTTTTTTCATGACCTTTTTCCGGGGATTCAGCACAGGCCACCGCCAGGTTTGGCCAGAGCAGTGACAGAAGTGGCTGCGATTGCAGCAAAGACGTTTTCATACATGGTTCTGACACTAAAACTTTTTTAATTACCTAATGAGGATTTTCCCACTTTACAAATTTTGAAACGAAAGTCCGGTATCGCATCTCTCTTCTTCATTTCTTTTTTGTTGAAAACCTGACCGACTAACATGAAATGATAGTGCATACCTGTCCAACACCATCTGTGCCCTTATCATTGTCCAGATTTCCGCAGCATTTATTGCTTTTCCCCTGCAATCCGGTCCTCTTCGCTACCCCATCGCTTCAGCGTGGCTGGTCCCCTTAAACGATACCGGGATCCGGTCATCTTCCCGGCATGCAGTGTTCTGATCCCTGATGATATCAGGAGTGCACTCATCACGTTGTTCACGGGGCGTCTCCTCTTCCCCGACCGGGTTGGAGTATTGTATAAACCCGCAATAATTTTAAAAACGGGTTCCAGTCCCCGTGGTCATGATGATGACCGGCATGCCGGCCGGTGCCCTGTGTATGGGTATTAGCGGGATTCATTGTTGGCCCGGTGCTCATCGCTCGCGTAGTAAGCGGATATAAAATACCTGCAGAAAAAACGAAAAATGCAGAGCGTAGCCTGTTCAGGATTGATTCTTTCGGCAATGCTGATCACCGGTAAAAAGCCGGCATTGCAGTATCGCCTCCTCCCCGCACCGCCCTGATGCATCAGATATGGCAAAACGAGATGCAAAGAATAGAATTCAGGGACATACTCTTATTATCCTGTGACATGGAGTCACCCATGCCACAAAGATTCTTGAATCCGCGATCGTTGTTTCTTACGGCGATCTTCCTTATAGCCATCATTGCCGGTATTGTACCCGTTGCAGCTGAAAGCGTTTCGTATATTCAGGTAAATTCTGTCCCTTCAGGTGCAATGGCCTGCCTCGACCACTATACCTGTTTTATAACGCCAACCACGTTCAGTACAACCCCGAACAGTTATCATTCCATCACGTTCTACAAGGATGGTTACCTGTCGTACACGAGCCAGTCGGTTTATGCAGCCGGTCCCAACGTGACAACCAACATACTGGTGACGCTGGCTTCGATCCCGTCGCAGACCGGCAGCCTGGATCTCGATGCCAACCCGACCGATGCAGCCATCTGGGTTGACAACCTGTATTATGGCACAACCCCGCAAATTATCGGCGGTCTTTCTGCGGGCACCCATACCCTGGTACTCAAAAAAGCTGGCTACTATGATTATACGGAATCATTCATGATAGTAGGAGGCCAGACCTCAACATTGTACCCGGGGTTAACGCACTATTCAACGGCGTCTGCCTATGGCGATATCCAGATACAGTCGTATCCCGTGGGAGCGGCAGTCTATGTGAATAATAATTACATGGGCACGACCATTTCATCAGCCGCTCTTTATATTACCCAGCTCGCCCCGGGATCGTATCCGGTCCGCATTACCCTGGCAAATTACCAGCCCTATACCGTGACCGCTGTTGTGACGGCTGACGGGGTGTATGATATCCGCGCGAACCTGGTACCGGTGACGCCCGGCGCGACTCCCGGCACACACGGGCAGATCACGGTCAGGTCAAACCCGTCCGGCGCCAACATTTACCTTGACAATGCATACCGGGGCCTCACGCCACTTACCCTTGTGGATATTCCGCAGGGGAGTCATACCATTCTCCTGAAGATGAACGGGTACCAGGACTGGCAGTCGTCAGTGAACGTTCCGGCACAGAGCAGCACCGATGTATCGGGAACGCTCATTGCCAACATCGCCCAGCCAACCCCGACGGCAGTTGTCACCCAGCCTGCCCCCCTGCAGCCCCAAACCCCGGTATCAGTTATCAGTATCATCTCCGCTATCGGGATTTGTGGTGCAGCAGTATTAGTGTACAGAAAGAAAGAATAACACACCCTTTTTTTATTGAAGATAGTTCAAGGCCGGTTCAGACTATAAAACGAGAATATACCCTGAAAACCGATCCGGGAAAAATGGTCTTCTCTACAGGTCAAACAAAGAAACCGGGTCATCACCTGAACAATCCAGTGACGGGCGCTGTTTATGGGTAATCAGACGGTATTTCCTGCAGGTAATCTGATTGATAGTCAAGAACCTTTGATGTAAGACAACAGGTACTAATTAAATGGGCAAATACTAGTCGAATCCGGGAAAAAGGAGATAATTGTGGTCAAAATAATTGAAACTGTATTACCAGACAGTCTTTGACGGTAATGTGAACATGGCTTTGCCATTTTCATGTGTTTTGTATGCTTGTGGCCCTCCGGCATCATGTCCGTTTTCATCAGGAACTATGGGTCATAAAAAGTCAATGTGGCTGTTTTTCTCTCACCCTCTGTAGGGTTCCCTCATCATTTTCGTATCCGGTTTAACAGTAGTTATCAGATACATCAGAAGGTATTCACACAAAGATTGCCTGAGAATACCATTATCCCCACCACAGATCATGGATTGATTCAGATTTTGCAATAACAGATAAGGTTTTTCTTTAGTTCTGTCTATAAGGAGGTTACCTCTGGCATGAGTAACGAATCTGCATTATTCCTGGATATTCCTCCATTTCACAAGAAAAATTCTCATGCCAGAGAAATGACGGAGTTGGAAACTATGTACCATAAAGTCAAACATGCACGAAATGAAGGTGCTTTGTCATGATAACGAATGCCGGAGACAAGATGGCGAATGCCGGAGACAAGATGGCCAAGGCCGGAGAAAAGATGGTCGATACCGGAGTTGCCAGGGCTGATCAGATGAAGATTCAGACCGCCGGAGCTCTCGAGGATGCTGCCCGCAAGCTAAGGGAAGCTAATATGGCAGCCCATGGAGAAGATATTAAAAAAATCCTGCTTGATGTCGAGAGCCGTGTGAACCAGTTCAAGGAAGCAGCCGGTGTTGAATACCGTAAAATTGAAGAGGGTTACAACCAGAGCGTGGAACCTGTCGAGAACATCATCATCGATCATCCCATCCCCTCGGTCCTTGTCGCAACAGGGATCGGTGTCCTTATCGGGATGCTC
>Ga0105103_10001372_pt1 | contig 13423 bp, 13 predicted proteins | sample PPLLaktember2015_2_FD_79107 | JGI IMG/M metagenome (GOLD analysis project Ga0105103, IMG submission 79107) | Freshwater sediment microbial communities from Prairie Pothole Lake near Jamestown, North Dakota, USA - PPLs Lake P7 Core (6) Depth... | ecosystem: Environmental > Aquatic > Freshwater >...
ACGAACCGCTGGAGAAGGGCAACGTTATCGGCGAACATCTCGTCGGCGGTCTTCGCCTGTCCCCAGCTCCATCCGGGAATAGACTCGAGGGCGCGGGCGCGCTCGGGAGTCATCAGGCCGCCGCCCGTCCCCTTCCGGGCCGCGCGTATATTGTTGACCCACATGCCGATCTTCACGCCTTCGTACTCCTCCTTCCGGGTCGGCAAGCGGCTATTCGCGTTTACGAACCGCCGAAGAATATCGAGATTCCGTTCGAAACCGCACCTAACCATATTCCCCATCCGATCGTAGACATACTCGATGATCAGCTCGGCGTGATCGGCAATACCATCATCGCTATCGGCGCTCTCTTCCGCGCTACGACTACGCACTTTAATATTCACACGCGCGCCTCTTCTCGCCGCGGCTATCCTAAGTCGCCTATCTTCCCCGCTCATCGCGCGCAGGATCCGCCCCATTTCCCGCAATCCGGAATCATCGTCGCGATTCTCCCCGCAGACGCAGGGAACCACTACATGCGCCATGATTTTTCCCGGCGCCTTCCGCAGCACACGGCCGACGCACTGCACTATGGCTGTCTGCGAATCACGCGGATCGGCGAAGACGCACGCATTTGCCCGCGGTAGATCGGCGCCCTCGGCAACGACGCCGACAGTGCTCAGAGCTTGGATCTCGCCGCTCCGCAGCGCATCGAGGATCCGCCTTCTTTCAGCGCGGCCTGATTCCCCGTCGAAATAGGCGCAGCGAACACCAAGTTCCCCGAGAGCAGCGTTGATCGCCCGCGCCTTCTCTAGCCGATTACTATAAATCAGCACTGATCGTAGCGCCCCGATGTTTTCCGCTACGTATTCGGCAATATCCTTTGCCTCAGGATTCCGATCCCAAACGGGAACCCAGATATCGTAATCGGCCAGAACGCCGCCCGTAATCAAATCCCCCGTATTCCGCTCGAAGTCGGCCCCATCCAGGGTCGCCGAGAACATCGCCAACAGTGGCCTACTCTCGCCGCCAGCCTCGATTAGCCGCCGAACTTCCCTCCATAAGGTCGGGCTACGCCCCGGATCGTCGGCATACACTTCCGGAACGGCGAGATGATGCGCCTCATCGACGACTATCAACTCGAACGGCCCGCGAAGATAGTTAGCCGAATTGTAGACGGAAATCATCACCTCTTCCTCCGCCGCGCAGTCGGCGCCCCCATTATGGTCCGTGCCGCGAAGACCGTGCCTAATTCCGCATTCGGCGAATAATGCCGACATCTGGTCGAGTAGCGCCAAGGTCGGTACGAGAACGACGGCCCGCTTCCCCTCGGCAATAGCCGCGCGCACTACATGCGCAATCACGAGCGATTTCCCTGAGCCGCAGGGCAACTTGATGCGCACTTGCCGAACGCCATCTCCGGGCTCCGAGCTCGTGGCGCTGCGGGAATCATCAGATCCGGCCGAATCGTTGGTATCGCCGTCATTTTCCGCGGCGGGCGCGCGCATTGCCGTTAGAACGCACTCTATCGCGTCCCGCTGATAATCCCGGAGCTCAATAGGGCCGGCTGCCGGCGGCGCCTCGGCGCTGGCCGCACGCGCGGCCCACTTGTCGCGAATAGCCTGATCGATATTCAGGCGCTCGTATTCTTCCGCGCGGAAGGCCGGCAGAGATACCCCTTCCTGCGTCGCCAGAACACAGCGCCCGAAGGGCCGCGGGCCAAGCCGCGCCGCCGCGAGGAACATCGCGATCTCCCGGGCCCCAACGCGCCCTGATCGCGGGCGAAACTTAGTCTGGACGGCGGTCGTCTCCGACGCGCTGTCAATCCCCATGTCGCGCGCCGGCAGCCGGCGATCGTCCTTGAAGTCGGGCAATACGTCGGCCCAGGGCACGGTTCCCGTCTCCAGGGCCGCGATTAGCTCCTCAATGGCCGCCTGCTGGGGCGCCGTCTGCGGGGCAGCGAGTGCCGCCCGCAACTGCAGAAGTAGGGCTAATTCGGTTGACATCGGATTCCTATAGATCGGGTGGAAGCCTTCAAAATTTCGCGTTAGCCAGAGCCGGAATTGAGGAAAAAAGCAATCCTCTCCCACGGAGTGCTTATTCTGGCGGCGCCCAGATAACAACGACACTGTTTCTCAACACGCTATCGGCGATCATCAACGAGCCGCCGTGCGCCGGGGAAGTAGCGAAATCGAGGTCGCCGTCGGCGTCGCCGACCCATGTATCGTCAATGCCGGATTCCCGCAAGTGCATGAAGGAGATCGAGCGCGCGCCGTCAGGGCCTATTACCTGACCCTGCAGGCGTTCAATGTTGGCTAATGGGCACGGAACGACATCGTATATTCCCGTCATGTATGGTACCGCGTCCATGATTGCTCTTGATATATGCTCTGCGCCCATTCAATTTCTCGCGCCGGGAACCGGAAAAAACCTACAGCTCGTCAAGCCAATCCATAGCGAGTTCGGCGATCTCCCGGGCCCTTATGCCGTCGCTTTCCTCGGCGCACTGGAGCATTTCGATGAAGCTTGTCGCCCCCCACGCCCTCGCGAGATGACACAGGGCGACAGAATTCGGCCCATGCCCTCCCGCAGCGCACCGCAGCATCGCCCGGAAGTCAGTCGCCCCACGGGCCCGGGCCGCAGCGCATAGGGCAATCGCCGTGAGCCCGCCGCCCGTCGCGGCGCGCGCCAATAGTGCGTTCGGCAAATCACCGCCCCGCATATCCATTGCCCACTCGCAGATGGCGGGCGCATAAGCGTGGCCGACAAGGGCCGCCTCCTCGGCGATGAGTCCAAAGGGCACGTGCGTCCGCTTGGCGATCTTCTGGATGTACCCGAGCGCAAGGGGTCCGCCGGCGAAGGCAACGGCGGCGACAATGGCCCCGACGCCTTGCTCCGCATCAATCCCCTCGATCGCGTTCGGCGGGCTGATGTGGGAGATACACCAATCGATGATGTCGATCTGGTACTGGTTGGTAATCGGCTCTGTCATGTTCACTATCGAGCGAAGCAATTCCCGCGCCGCGGTCGTCGTGCTGAGGCGCGACACATACTCGCACATCGCCACGGATTGGCGCCCCGCGAATCGGGGGAACAGAGGAATATACCTCATCGGATTGGCGCCCCACTCGCGGGCAAGGGCAACCAAGCGCGGGGCATTCGGCCCATTCCCGCTGATCGCCGCGATCATCATCTGGTCGTAATCCAGCGATCCACACGCCCGGGCCAACCGGCACAGCGCTTCGGCCCACGGCCCAGCCTCGAAGGCGGCCGTCGCCATTAGCTTCCAGCCTGGAGCCCGAGGCGGCGGGGGAATCAGCCGACGAAGGCGGCGACATGTTGTCCGCCAGCCGATCGTGAAGTAGGGCCCACCAAGCAGGCTGGAAATGATGCCGATGATGTGCCCGTCGAGAAGATCCATTTGCTATACGGTGATCGAGTGGGATTCAATTTCCCCGCTCCCAGCGCGCAGAGGGAAAAAGAAAGGTCAATCGGGCATGCCGATCGCGTATCGATGCAGACCGGGATATTCCCGCCGGCCAAAGTCGCGCGCCGAGATGCGGACTCGCTCGGCCAATTCGGGGCCGAGAATCTTGTCGAGATCCTCCATTCCGTAGGCGCCGTACGCCACGATGTCGCCGAGACGCTCGGCATTGTGGTCCTGGGCGAAGGCGGCCCGCGGGAATGCGCGTATGATTGCCCACGGAGGAATGCTCATGAAGCCTTCGCCGCACTCGTAGATGAGCGAACCGAGAACATACGCGTTGAGACAGCATGGGTCGGCAATGTTGAGCTCCCGGAGAACGAAGGCGTATAGGTCTGGGTCGCAAAGGCACCTGACGGCCGACAATGTGTGGTTCTCGTACGCAGACAAGTGCCTCATGACCTCCTGTGAAGTCGCGAGGAAGTCGGCGAGCGCCTTTGGCCCGGCCGTGTACCAGATGCGGCTGATGCTGCGCGCTAGCGGGAAGAAGCGCTCGATATACAGAGTGTCGGAGCGGAACTGGGACCGCTCGGCCTCGCCGGCGATCCACGCCGTCGCCGCCGTGAACCGGGCGCGGAACGGCTCTTCGTCCATAATGTCGCGGCTCTCCTCGCAGAATGGAGGAGTTGCCGCCCATTGGCGAATAGGCGCCTGCTCTTCCGCCGGCTGACCGCAAGTGCAGCCATTGATCCCCTCCATGCCGCTGGCCGTCGTGAAGCAGCCGCATTCGGCGCGGGGGAAGCGCCGGAGCGCTTCGAGCGCGAGGGCGGTGTGGTGCCCCCAGATCGCGCCGGCGGCCACGGCTTCGAGGTGGGCGGCGCCCAGGCGCATGGCCAGGCGGACAGTGTGCCGATGGCCAGCGGCGGCCGCGCGGCCTATCTCCTCGATGCCGACAAGCAGCGGCGCATCTGGGGGCGTCTCGTGGGCGCGCACAAGAAGGCGCACAATGTTGCCCTGGGCGACTAGCGGGCCCGCTGGCCAATCGCGCATCGACTCGGCGATGACGGCGGCCCGCCACGCGCTGGAGACGCGCGCCAGGGGCGCCCTGTCGTCGAGGGGCACGAAGCGGACAATGTTTCGGATACAGAACTCGTCGAGCGCCGGAGTCGGATTCATGCGCAATAATGTTCTTTGTCGCCGATTCACTTTTCGCCGGGAAAAAAGCAGGCACTCAATGGGCGCCGTGGCCGCCGTGGAAGTCGAGGCCATTACTATTGAGCACGCGCGCGCGAATGGGGTGTTCGCACGCGGCGATTACGTCCGCCGTCAGCTCGGGGCCGAGGAAGAAGGCCATATCCTCCAGGCCGTAAGTGTCCGGCGACAGACTCCAGAGAAACGAGCGCAGATTCGACTCCCGAGCGATTTCGGACGGGCGGAAGGTGCGCATGATGGCCCAGGGCGGGAATTCGTAGTACTTCTCGCCGCACTCGCGGAGGACTCTGGCCAGCTCGTCCGGCTCCCTGGGGATGCCCGCGAACCACGCACTTGCGAATACACACAAGTCCGGATCGCACATGCACTCGATCGCGGCGAGGATGTACGGCGCGTCCCTGGAGAAGTAATCGGCGAACTGCGGCGAGCTGTCGAAGTAGGTCGCGAGCTGATCGGGGCCCGATTCGTACCAGATATGGCTGATATCGTGGACGAGAGGTCCCAGATACTCGGCGTATCCCTTCCGGACGCGCGACGCGGTCTTGCCGAAGTACCAGTTGGACCAGGTCATGGAGACGGCGCCGCGGCGGAGAGTGTGCGCGCTCTCGATGGCCGTACGTGTCCGATCGCAAGCGATACTGTCGAGCCAATCGGCGACAGGGCGCAGGGCACCGTCGCGCGGATAGGTATGGTGGGCTATTGCCGCGGTCCCTCGGGCGCTCGTGAAGCAGCCGCATTCGGCGCGCGGGAAGCGGCCGAGGGCCTCGAGCGCCAGGTCGGGATGGCCGCCGAGAAGCGCGCCGACGGCGACTGCTTCGAGGTGGGCGACGCCGAGGTTCATGGCCAGGCGGACAGTGTGCCGATGGCCAGCGGCGGCCGCGCGGCCTATCTCCTCTATGCTGACATACGGCACTCCGCGGGCCTCATGAGCGCGTATAAGAAGGCGCATAATGTTGCCCTGGGCAATGAGCGGGCCGGCTGGCCAATCGTCCATCGCGTTATCGATGACGGCGCCTCGCCACGCCCTGGAGACGCGCGCCAGGGGCGCCATGTCGTCGAGGGGCACGAAGCGGACAATGTTCCAGATGCAGAAGTCGTCGAGATGAGGGATGTTGCTCATTATTGTTGGTTAATGTAATAGTGCCGCGGATTCACTTTTCGGGCCCGAAAAGTGAATGGGAAGAGATCCTTATAATTGGGAGTTGGGATGTCTGTGAAGCCTCTCATCTATACAAAATGGACTATCGATGGGTTCCAATTTTCGATTGAGGAAGAAGATACGGGAAATAGGTATAATGCGACCCTCTCCTTTGATCTTCTCGAGAACCACCCGCTTCTTAGCAAGTTATCAACGCTGGACTTGATCCTGGAGTGTTATGCGACGGATGGTGATTGTCCGGGATCCAACTGCGAGATCATTAAAGAGGAATTGGGGTGGATAATCCAAATCTCACTCACAGAAGTAAACGATTCACGCGTAATTGTTCATGACGAGATCACAATCGAGTGTTTAGGTCCAGTAATCGAAACCGATATAGAGCGCTTGGAAAGGAAAATCGAGTCCATTCGAGCAACTACTGATAGGTGCTTCGCGATGGTAAAGATAGCATATGATCGAGCGATAGAGCCGCCGGTTGTGGGGAATTCGGGTTCCTATCTGGAAAAAAGATTGGACAAAATATCGAAGGATGTTGCCCTGTATCGGCGGCGCCTCGATGCCTATATATCGGAGAAAGAGGCCCTGGGGGAGTTGGAGAAAGAAGACTCAGAGGCAACGAAGAAGCCGGAGTGTCCGGGATCGCTATATCGCGGATATTGGTGATCTGATGATATTAGCGGCGGACTTTATTTGCTCTCTTTTTTGCCCCGAAAATTGAATCGCCAATCGAGCATTATCAAACTCCCATGTCTACTTCAGTCAGCGAATGCGCATTGGCGGCGGTTAACAAACAATCCTATACTCTAACGGCAACCATTGCCGGCGATGAGCTGAAGGTCGCGATAACCGAAACTGATACGCTCAATGACTATATCGGCACTATGCCCATTACCGAACTAACCACCAAGCATCGGCTTCTTGCTGATGCCCAGCTTGTTCGCGACGTGATCGAGCGGCTGGCCTATGGAGGCGACAATGACGGCGTCCGAGTGAAGATAATCAAGCGCGCCGGAGGCGAACGCGGAGCCCCCGCGTGGTATATTAGTGTCGCCGCCGAGGCGACCCTTTGCGGCAAGGAAATGCGCGACGAAGTGGTAATCGCCTGTAATGGCCCGGTCGAGAAGTCCGAACTTGAGCGGCAGGCAAGCATGATTGGCGTTCTGCGCGCAGAGATCGTTCTCCTGAACGCGCGGATTCAGGAAGTCGAAGAGGAGAACAAGCGCATCAATGGCCACCGCGACTTGGGAATCATCGTCATTCCCGGGCAGCAGGCGCTCGCCGTTGACCTTAGGGACGGCTGCTCGTGCTGGCCGAATGTCGACGGCGCATTGTGCATCATCTCGCCGCACATATCGGCGATCCTCTTCATCGAGACCCGCGACGCGACGGCGCGTCAATGGGCGGCCGCCCATCCCGAGCTGCCGATCGGCGCCGAGTTCTCGATCTCCACTAACTGCCTGCGCGATATTCCGCTATTCAATCGGGTCGTTATATATCCGGCCATGGGCAAGGGAGATAAGGGAGAATCGCTGCCGCCCAGCGTCGCGAAGGAGTTCGATGATCGGATCTGCTCGGCCATCGAGAACAAGGACATCGAGTTCATCTCCATTGCCGCCGAGTTCAAGTACCGCTCGTGGGGAACAGCGAAGATCAACATCATGCGGGGCCCCTACGATCAGCCCCGCGGCTTCGGGCCGTTCATCGAGCTGCTCCCCGCGAGCGGCGAGGCGCAATTCCGCCTCAAGGCCGTCCCCGTAGCGAGAGGCAAGTCCATACTCCGCCGCTAATCGAAGGCGCGGGAGTATGTGCGCTATCTTTTTGTCCGGATTCGACTACCGGTTGCCCCGCGGAACAAATTGATTCGGTTCTGATCGATTATCAACACTCGATGGCGCAGTTAGTAAGCAAGCGCATAAAGGCAATCGCGAAAGCAACCGCCAATAAGCGGCCGTATAACTTGTCGATGACTATCGGCGACGATGAGTTGAAGATCGTGATAACCGAGACCGATACTCTGGATGATTACATCGGCACTGTGTCGCTCACGGATCTATCGGCCAAACATCGGCTGTTCGCCGATGCCCAGCTGGTCCGCGACGCGATCAGCTCCCGGGTGGGCGAGAATGCGGCCGACGACATTGCGGTGGAGATAACCGAGCGGATGGAAAAGGATGGCCATCGGACCTGGGTTATCAGCGCCACCTGCGAGATTGTTCTTCGCGGCCGGCCTATTCGCGACGAGCTCATAATCATGTGTAATGGGCCCGTGTCGAAGTCGGACGCGGAGAAGATGGCCAGCACGATCAGCATATTGCGGGCCGAGATAGCCCTGCTGAATACGCGCGTTCGGGAAGTAGAGGAAGAGAACCGGAAACTTAATAGCCACCGTAATTTGGGCGTGCTGGAGATGGAACGTCAGGATACGGTATTAGTCGATCTCAATGATGGATCTTATTGGACGCGTATTGATTACATATGGCCCATTATTGGGCATCAGATCTTCGTGGTCCTAATTAATCAATGCGGTAGCATAGTTATCGGCAAGATTCCCAGCTATATGCCGAATATAGATCTCATCATGTTCGCGAGGGAGCTTCGAACGATCCCAGTATGCAAATCGATTGCGATCTTACCTTGTGTGTATCGCTCTCCCAACGCTACACCGGAAAGCCAACAACTCACGATTCAAGCCGAATTCGCCGCGAACATTCATGCGGCAATCGAAAATGATGGTATCCGGCAAATCGCGATCGGCGCTGAGTTCAAGTACCTTCCGCCGCCCGGAATTAAGAAGATCTCGATAATCCGGGCGCCCTACCTACCGCCAAAGGGGTTCGAAGGTCTGCTCGGCCCCATTCAGTCGACTGGAGGCGCATTCGAAAGTAAACCGCTATCTAATCCTAGCGGGCAATCCATACTCCGCCGCTAATTAGAGGCTCGCGAGTATGCATGTAGCGGAATCATTATCGATCTTGGGAAAAAGGGGCACCTTTCGAGAAGTTCGATAATGATTCCGCTATGTTTTGTCCCCATCCATAGGAAATTGAATTTTCCATACTCATACATTATCAATAAGAAAGGATGTTTAGCCAACTAGACAACTATACTTGTCAGCTAATCGCGAACTTCGTCGGGAACCATCCGGTTTACGCGACTAATCTTCGCGCGACCTGTAGGTGGATGCGCGATGCTATTCCGCCACCAGAAAGGATGAGGGCGGATGAGCTGCTCCGCGAGGCAGCCAGGCTCGGAGATCGCGCGCTGTGCGATTTTGCCGTGTCCAAGGGCGTTAAGGACTACAGCATGATGCTTTACGGTGCTGCTGAAGGCGGGCATCGGGCGCTGTGTGAGGAGGCACGCGAGCTGGGGGCCAACGACTGGAACGTCATGTTGTCGGCGGCAGCGCTCGGCGGGCAAAGGGCGATGTGCGAGCTCGCGAGGGAGTGGGGCGCATACGACTGGGACGAAATGCTCACGTCCGCGGCCTTCGGGGGCCACGCCGAGATATGTCGGCTGGCGGCGGAGTGGGGCGCGTCTGCATGGGGCAGTATGCGCGCGATGGTGCTTCCCGGAGAAGAGGCACTATTGGAGCTCGCCGATGAGCTGGAGAAGAACTATCGGCAGAGGCGGCGGGCCCGGGAAGCGGGACGTCATTAAGGGCTGACGGCGAGCCGAGGGTTTCCCCTCGACTGCGTAAGCTCTTTATTTTTTCCCTGCTGATCGGAAAAAAGAGAGCCAAATGCGCCGTTCGAATGCTTAGCGCACATATTCGATGCGCCACAAGCGCAAGTCGGATGGCGATCCCATAGCGTCGAATGATGCTTGCGGCCTGAGCGTGGCGCCAATACCGCAGGCGCCCCAGGAGAAGCCGCAGGGCGACAGATATCCTTCGTGGCCCTCAAACTGTGAGGCGAATGCCTTGAGTTGGACCTTATCTCCGCGCTTAACGGTCCCGGTGCCTCCCAGAATCTTCCACTTGCGTAGATTAGAATTCGGCTCGAACTGCGTGAACCAGTGATCCGGACGGAGTGTAGTCGCGGTTCCACATGCGGCATCTGGGCCCGCCCATCCCGGCGACAGGTAGTTATTCGACACCATGCCGAAGTTCGTCGGATTGACAACCATGGACATGAGCTGAATCGAATCGCCATACTGCACTGCTTGGCCAACGGTTCCCCCGTCTACGCGCCAATCGCGAAGGCCGCTCGCGTCTCCGCCAGAATTCGTATATGAATCATCAGGCCGCAAGGCGACAGCGACTACACCCACTGTCGCATCGTCGTTAATGTAGCCGCACGGAGACAGATAGCCATCGTGCCTGGGTTCGCCAATATACACAGCCCTTATGCGCACAGTGTCGCCGTACTTGATATCATCGAACGAGGCAGTGGTCGAGACAGGAGCAACAACTGCCGGAGTCGTGGAGGCGCCGTCTGCGTCTGTTGTCCCCACGGGCGTAGTGAACTGATTCTTCAGGCTGTCGTCCGTGTACGTATTGGCGCTCGCCACGGATATGAAGTAATACCCGCCGGCAATCACGATGATTATGAGAACAATGATGATGGCGATGATAATCACGGCCTTCGACATCCGAGATTGAAAAGTATATGTATCTGGGCGAAAAAATTATCTCGCTATTCATCCTCATCGAGAAGGATATCCGGCTCCACTTCGGCCCCGTGATCAATGAGGAAGTAGACAAGCGCCTCGCGAGTCGCGCGGTGCTCGTTCTCGGCCGCCGCGCGCAGGGCATCGTTGAAGTTGCGGGCCCCTTCGTCGACGAGCAGCCGCACTACGGCGAGCGTCGGGTCCGCCAGTCGGCACGCGTGGAGAAGCGCCTCGTCGAGATTCTCGGCGCCGAGGCGGATCATGTTGCCGGCAACATCGAGATGTTCGCCCTCGACCGCCCCGATGAGGCCCCACTCCCAGTCGCTGAAGCCCAGGTCGATGAAGAGATCGATCGTCGATTGATGCCCGCCCATACAGGCGCCAAGGAAGCCCTCGGCGAGCCCAACGCGCAGGGGCGTCTCGATCGCGTATAGGCCAACAACATCATCGCTGCCTTCAACGCAAGCCGAGAAGAACGCCCGCCTGTGATCAGTTGCGCCCATATGCTGCATATACCTCATGATCGCGACGCGATTCCCTTCGCAAGCGCCAACGAGCCCTTCGTCCCACTCCACGCAGCCGCGCCGAACCAGGGCGCAAATGATGCGCATTGAGCCCATGCGGGCCGCAAGGCGCATTGCCCAGCGGACCTGATCGGCTCCTAGGCGCGCAGTCAGCGCCAGACGGGCGCCCTCCTTGTCGGCCACGTGGCCGGAAAGGAATGCCTCGCCCATCAGATTCGCCTTAGAGTTGACAACCGCGCCGCTCGAGGGATTCGCCATGATTCGCAGTGAATAATGTGATCGGGAGGGAATCACTTTTTCGTGTCTCTGCTGACGACGCGCACCTTCGAGGCGAACTTGCCGTACGCCTCCGATAGGTGATGGACCATATCCGGATCCGCCTCCAGGGCGACCGCCGCGTCGATAATGAATGGATGAGCGAATCGGGCGACGGAGGGCAGCAGTTTGGTCCGGTGGAAAACGCCGACTTGTTCGCCCCAGATGATGCATATGTCGCGCGCCCGGAAGCTCGACGCGGAGCCGATTGGCGCTGGAACCCTATACTTCTTCGATGCGCGCTGACACTGGGCGCCGGCGATTACGAAGATGATCGTGCGCAGGCTCGGCATTTCGGCTAGTTCCTGATAGATGAGGCCCTCGGCCGTATAGATCGGGTTAAAGGCAACGACGGCGATCGACACGCACTCGCGTATGAAGCGCAGATTGCTATGGGGCCATATGAGGCTGTATACATGCCCCGCCGTGCGCCCCGCCGGGGGTCGGACCGAGAAGCCGACGTCCGTGATTCCGACTTCCACTTCGTTGGGACGCGACACGAGTTCGTGAATGGCCGCCTTGAAGAGAAGGGGCGCCGACTTCGGGGCGCCTCTCGATCGCTCGATCGCGTCGACGCGGTCGGCCGTCAGTTCGGCCATCACCCGCAGACGGTTGAGCATGGCGACCATCAGCTCGTGCTTGCTCTGGGGAATCGGCCCATGACAGATCAGAGTCATGTCGTCCGATAATTTGCTGCCCGCATATGTACATGTCGCGGAGAAGCTGACGATCCAGTGGGCCGCGCCGCCTTCGGTTATCTTCCCGAGGCGCATAGTTGCGCCGGACGGCGCGGGGCGCGCGCCAATCAGGCGCGTGATGATCGTGTGATCGAGGCCCAGAAGGGGATGATCCTTCCGGAGATCATTAACAGCGATTTCCCCGACGTATTGGTCGAGAGACTGACTTTCCGTTATCTTCACGGTGATAATCTGGCGCGTCGAGTCGAAGGTCGATTCGATTTCCGATTGGGGAAGCGTGCTCAACATCGACGACGGGAAGGGCGCTGACGCCAGCGCCGCTATATTCCCGAATGCTGCCGGCGCCGGCAAGGGCAAAGGTGATGGAGGCGCGCTTGTTGGCTCCTTAGGATTGCTCATCGTATATCCATAGTGATAGGTCTTCTCATGTTAATTCGCCAGAAAAAAGGGCGCATTAGACAGCGACACTCGCCCGCATGGCGCGCTTGAATAGCGCTCGCGAGCAGCCGCGGGCAACCGCTGTGATTACTATATCGGGCTCGCCTGGCCGCTCGAGGGCGCCTAGCGTGCTGTCGGGCTTGATCGTCCGGCCGCCGGCCATGAACGTACATTCGCCCGCCCGGACGGCGCCTCCAGATACCATGGGGACTGCCTGGCTGATGGGCATCGAGCGCCCATCGAGCGTCGAATAGATGCCGTAGACTAGCCGCTTGCCGAAGCGCAGCATGAGGACGAGAATGATCCGGATAAAGGGGGCGTACATCCCGCACTCGCGGCACGACATATCGACGGCTTCCCCGGCGAGCAGCTTACTGAAGAGTCTGGCGACGCAGGTTCGCGAGCATGAACGGTGCCCGCACAGAAGCTCACAATCGGGAGTTTCCGGCATAGTGTTATCGTTAGGAAGGAGCCCGCCGCAGGTTGCGCAAGACATAGAGGTTGAGATTGAGATTCTTATATGCTTCCGGACGGATTCAATTTGCGCGCGTGGAGAGCCTTATATAGGCATGAACGCGCGAATCGCGAGGAAGATCCCGGCATACGAGCGGCGCTTTCCCGCAGTGAAAGAGCTGAAGATTGTGCGCTCCGATCGGGAAGGAAAGCGGCTTAAGGCGACCTTTATGCTCCGGGGGGCGCGCAGAACCGTTCACTTCGGGCTTGACGGGGCCTACACGTTCGCCGATGGCGCGCCGCGGCGGAAACGCGACCTGTACCGCGCGCGGGCGAGTCGGATCACGAATGCGGATGGGCAATATACTTACTTGATCGCGGGCACGGCCAACAGCTTTGCCTATTGGCTGTTATGGTGAAAGGCACACCGCTATCTATCAGCTGTTATGGTGGATAGGGAAGCGCCCGGGATTAACATAGGCTCGCCACTATCTATCGACTGCTGTGGTGGATAGGGAAGCGCCCAGGATTAGTAGGCACACCGCTATCTATCAGCTGTTATGGTGGATAGGGAAGCGCCCGGGATTAACATAGGCTCGCCACTATCTATCAG
>Ga0105103_10001373_pt1 | contig 13423 bp, 12 predicted proteins | sample PPLLaktember2015_2_FD_79107 | JGI IMG/M metagenome (GOLD analysis project Ga0105103, IMG submission 79107) | Freshwater sediment microbial communities from Prairie Pothole Lake near Jamestown, North Dakota, USA - PPLs Lake P7 Core (6) Depth... | ecosystem: Environmental > Aquatic > Freshwater >...
CACTTCTGTTCCAATTCTGCAGCCTTGTGCCGCTCACCGGAAGGCGTCAGCTTTCCCTTGTCTCTGACGCTGACATGCTATCGACGAGCTTTGTCCAGTACGATCAGTTCCTGAAGGAGAATAAGCAGAGTAAGAATTCGGCGCAGACGAAAACGGTCAAGGAGATTGGCGGACGCATTCAAAACGCAGTGACTCATTATTTTTCCCAAAATAAATTGTCTCAGGAACTCGAGGGATTCGCGTGGGAATTTAACCTCATTGAAAGCGATCAAGTCAACGCCTGGTGTATGCCGGGAGGGAAAGTGGTGGTGTATTCCGGAATCCTTCCTTTCACAAAGAATGAAACCGGGCTGGCCGTTGTAATGGGGCACGAGATCGCTCACGCCGTAGCCAAACACAGCAATGAAAGGGTGAGTCAAGCGCTGCTTGCCCAGGCTGGCGGTGCGACACTCTCCGCTGCTCTCCAGCAACAACCCCAGAAAACCCAGGATCTCTGGTTGTCGCTGTTCGGGGTCGGCGTGCAGGTAGGTGCGATTCTCCCTTACAGTCGTCTTCAGGAGACAGAGGCAGACCGCCTCGGATTGATCTTTATGGCTATGGCCGGATACGATCCCAACGCAGCCGTTGAGTTTTGGCAACGTATGTCTGCGAACGCAGGAGCCAAGCCGCCCGAATTCCTGAGTACGCATCCTACTGACGAGAAGCGGATTCGGAAAATCAAATCAGAAATTTCAGAGGCAATGAAGTATTATAAAAAGCAGAAGTGATGAGCGATAAGAGCCAAACCAACATTTTTGGAGGATATGACATGAAAATTTCACGAATCGTTTTAATTGCAGCTTTCAGCTTGTGCTTTGCGCTGACGGCTGAGGCTCAGTACATCGGCATTATGCAGTCCGCCGAGACCATGAATAAAGGCACTTATAAATTCATGGTCGCCCCCATCATGGTGTTCGGCAAGGAGGGAGTGGATGATGAGATCGGGATCGCAGCTCGCGGAGGGTATGCATTTACTGATCGCTTTGATGTTGAAGCCAAGCTGGGTTTCTTCGATAATAGTACTTTTGTCGGCGCGGATGGCGAGTACTGGATTTACAGGGGACAGGAAGAGAATTCCGGCCTTGATATCTCGGTGACGGGCGGCCTGCTGTGGATGTTTGGAAACGATAATCGATTTGATATGATGGGATTCGAGATCACACCGCAGTTGAGCGGACACATTACCGAGAATCTGGAGTTGTGCGGATCTTTGAATGCCTTATTTTTGTCAATCCAGGATGCCCCGTCGGGGATCGATGATTCATTCACAAGATTACACCTTGTGCCCGGAATCGAGTACCATTTGTCCGACACCCTGGATCTGGTTGCCGAGTTTGGTATCGCGATCAACGATAACTCTTCTGATTATGTAGGAGCGGGTATTGCATATTACATCCGTTAATCGCAAATGGACGAACTCGATAAAAAACAGAGACGATGGGCTGCATGTCTCTTTCCCCCAGTAATCAAACGCTCTGAGGGTCGATCATGCATAGTTCAGGATGACTCAGGTAGTCCCAAAGAACCAGTTCCTTTTTCAATCTTTTGGGCGATTGTTTTTGTGGTTGGATTTGATTAATTCTATTGTATTAATGTCCATCACCAGTTAATAAAAGTTCGATTCTTTTTTTATGGAGGTTTCAAATGAACAAACTTGGCTTCAAGGGTAACTGGAATGAGGTCGCAGGTAAACTCAAACAAAAATTCGCCAACCTGACAGACGATGATTTGCTCTACGCACAAGGTAAAGAAGAAGAATTGTTGGGAAAACTGCAGCAGAAACTTGGAAAAACCAAGGAGGAAATTCACAAGCTGATAGAAAAGCTATAACAAGTTGTTGTCTGCGAGTGATTGACGTATAATTTAAATAGCGCGCATTGCAGCAGACTTACAAAAAGGAGATGATTTCATGTGGAAGAAAACGTGTCTGATAGTGGGGATTATTGCATTGATGGCTGCACCGGTGATTTCGCAGAGTGTAAGCTTGGGACCGCAGGTTGGCTATTATAAAGCTCAGGATGCCGATGAAGGAAATTTCATGGGTGGAGTGGCCTGGCGGTTCAAGTTTACAAAGATGTTAGGGTTAGAGGCATCCATCAACTATCGTCAGGAGAAATACGCGGATGACGCTTTGACAGTTCGGAGTTGGCCGGTGATGGTGACGGGTTTGATTTATCCACTCCCGATAGTCTATGGGGCCATTGGCGCCGGCTGGTACAACACGACTTATGATTATGACGAGAGCAGGTTCTCTTTTCTAAATGATGAGACCACGCAGGAATTTGGCTGGCATTTTGGCGGCGGTGTAGAGCTGCCCGTCGGTTCAAGCTTCAAGTTGGCCGGCGACATTCGCTACGTCTTTTTGGATTATGATTTTAAAGAAATCCCGGGGACAGGCGATCTAAACAGTAACTTTTTCGTCATTACCGTCGGATTCCTGCTCAATCTGTAGTCAATCACAAAGCTGAGTGGACATCAATGTCCCTCAGCTTTATTTCCAATTGCAATCCTAATATAAAGCAAGAGGAGCAAGATATGCTTTGGACCATCTTTGTCGCTCTTTTGGTTTTATGGGTGCTTGCTGTGTTCAGCGGTCATACGGTTGGCGGCTTTATTCATATTCTGCTGGTGATCGCCATCGTCGTGATGCTGGTCAGAATCTTTAAAGGACACCAATCGGAGAAGGTGTTTGCACAAAAAACCTTGAATAAAGGAAATTAAACGTATGAAACCAATTATAGCAATTGGACTCGTTCTCATTGTCCTCGGCGTCTTGACCTTTGCCTACAAAGGCATCACCTACACCACACGTGAAAAGATCATTGACATCGGTCCTATTCACGCCTCCGCTGACGCCAAAAAGACCCTCCCGTTGTCACCTCTTTTTGGCGGCCTGGCACTTGCAGGTGGAGTTGTTTTGGTTATCGTGGGGCGTAAAAAATCCTAATTTTCCAGCGTTGACAATCTCCTCCTGTACACTGAAAAGTAGAGCTGGAATCAAGAGGAATACGCAAACGATCTCGAGGTTGTCAGATTGATGAAAGAGGTCGGCTGCCACACACTGTATATCGGCAGAGTCGGTCAATGCCCAAAGTCTAAAATCTATCAAGAAATACAAGATTTTTGGGGATATCTTGGAATAAATGATCTTGCTTTTATGAGATCATTTATATAAAATATAGTACAAGGGTTTTTCCATGGTGAACGTCTGAGTTTTGTACGTAATCGAGAACTTACGTCAGGAACGACGGTATGGAATCCTTTTCTGCGCAGCTTTTTAAAAGGGCGAGATGGCTGGTCAAAATCCGCTGGATCGCCTGCTTCCTCGTTTCAGGTTTAATACTGTTTGTTACAGAAATCCTGCATTTTCAATTGCCCCTACTTCCCCTGATCATTCTCATTGTTCTACTGGCATTGTATAATGCGCTATTGGCGTTCCTGCTGCACAAAATTCCTCCATCCAACTGGCCGAAGCGCGCCGTGGAACTGCTTCGCTGGCAATTTTCCGTGGATTTCATCCTGTTGGCGCTGTTTCTTCACTACAGCGGCGGAATTGAGAATCCCTTTGCGGTTTACTTTATTTTTCACGTGGTTTTGAGCAGCATTCTCCTCGACCGCTTTTATGCCTATATTCAGACTATCCTGGGGGTGCTTCTTTTCCTGACAATCGTGTTGTTGGAATACTTGAACATCATTCCCCACTATTCGATTTTCATCTATGATCAGGGTGGCATTTACCAGAGTCCATTGCACGTACTGGCCATTGTTTTCGCTCTGATCAGCGCTTTATGTTTTTCGGCTTTATTCGCTTCCGCTGTCGCCATCAAGCTGCGGCAACGAGATCAGGAACTGCAGGAAGCATACGCCATGCTTAAAGAAGAAGATCTCCGCAAATCTGAATATGTGATGATGATTTCCCATGATTTAAAGGAACCCATTGCAACCGTACAAAATTGTATCCAGCTGGTGCTGGGAGGCTATTGCGGAAATGTCTCTTCACCGGCCGAAAAGACGCTCAAGCGGGCGACAAAATGGATTGACAAGATGATCCAATTGACCCATGATCTGCTGAGCCTGTCGCACATTAAAGTAATGCCGCCGATTGTTTTGAAAATCCTGAATCTGAAGCGGGAAATCCAGGAAATCATGAAGGAGCATGAAAAAATCTTTAAAGATAAATCACAAAAAATTGAAATGTCCCTCGCTTCGGACGAGATTCCCATTCGTGGCGATCGCGAAATTTTTACTCATATTTTTACCAATCTGATTACCAATGCCATCAAATACACTCCGCCCAAGGGAACGATTGGAGTGAATCTCTTTACAGAAGGTGAGAGGGTGATTTTGGAGGTTTGGGATACCGGGATTGGAATTGCCGCAGAATATCAGGAAAATATATTTAAAGACTTTTTCCGGGCGCCGGACGCTGTTCGTCATGATCCCGATGGCACCGGCCTGGGTTTGGCGATCGTCAAGCAGGGAGTGGAGCGGCTCAATGGCGTCATTTCCGTCATCAGTCCATATCAAGGCAAACAACTGAGAACGTGCGGTACCTGCTTCCGCCTCGCTTTTACCGCAGTGCTGGAGGAAGAGGCAAACTCATGATCTTTAAAAAGACAGAACTCTTCTCAGGCAGGAGGAGATTAATTAAGGATTTGATCACCGATCCATTCATTCCATGGAGGTAAAAAATGCCCAACCAAAAGAAGGTGCTTGTCATTGATGACAATCCCGATATCATCGAAAACACCCGCATTGTTCTGGAATCTGAGGATTATGATGTCTATAGCGCACCCGATGGAACCCAGGGGCTTGCCCTGATCAAAAAAGTGAAACCGGATCTCATTATTCTGGACGTGATGATGAAAAGCCTGAGCGAAGGATTTGAAGTGGCCAGGGAATTGCGCTCGGTTAACAGTCAGGAATTTAAGGAGGTTCGGCACATTCCCATTCTGATGATGACCGCTGTTCATCAGAAATTCAATTTTGGTTTTGATCGCGATCTCGGCACCGAATGGCTGCCGGCCGATGCGTTTATCGAAAAACCGGTCGCACCCGTTGATTTGTTGAACAAGGTCCGGGAAATGATCGGCGGGACAAAATAAAAGGGGCCTCTCGTCGCGCACCTTCTGGACCCCCAACTTGTCGCACATCTTCGGAAACACCCAACTCGTCGCACACCTTCAGCACAATGAAGAAAACGAAAAGAATCTTCAGAAAAGGTGTACGACGATTTCCGTGGACGACGAGTTGATCTATGTAACTATTTCCACATATCAGTCGTAACACTGTCAGTATAAAAATTGAGGAGACCTCTATGGGATCTATAAGCAGACGTGATTTTCTCAGTGCTTCCGCTGCTGCGGGAGGCACTGTCGCCCTGGCTCAGATCGTCCCGGGTGTGTGGCTGAGCTCTGCGCAGGCTGCGACCGCGGGATTCTTTGAATCAGAATTTGGCATCAATGATGGATTGTGTAAGCGGGCGCTGGATACAGCACTTGCCAAAGGCGGCGATTTTGCCGATCTCTATTTTGAACACACCATCTCCAATTGGGTGAGTCTTGAAGACGGCAAAGTGGATCGCGCCTTTGCCGGCATAGACGTGGGCGTCGGCATTCGCACCGTCAAGGGAGATCAAACCGGCTATGGCTTCACCCAGCAATTGACCGAAGAGTCTATCCTCGCGGCAGCTGCGACCGCCGCCACCATCGCTGCCGGAGCACCCACAACATCAGCGCGAAAATTCATTCAGCTCAGCCTGAATAACTATTATCCCCTGGAAACATTATTCACCGAGATATCCCTCTCTTCCAAACTTCCCTTGTTGAAAAAAGTGAACGAGCAGTGTTTCGCGCTTTCCAATTTGATCATCAAAGTCAATGCCACCCTGCACGATCAGCAAAAACGAATCATGATTGTCACCAGCGACGGCGTCAAAGCGGAGGATATTATCCCGCGCAACTATATTTCAGCATCGGTTGTGGCTGAAAAAGACGGCAAACAGGAGCGCTCCGGCTGGAATTATGGCGGTCGTCAGGCGTACTCCTATTTCACTCCTGAAATCATCGACAGCCTGACTCATCAGGTCGTCAATCGTGCGGTGATACTCTTCGAGGCCAAACAACCGCCGGCCGGAGAAATGCCGGTGGTGCTGGGTCCGGGAGTGACCGGCATCCTGCTGCACGAAGCCATCGGTCATGGGATGGAAGCTGATTTTAACCGCAAAGGTATTTCAACTTATGCCACCATGATCGGCAAAAAAGTCGCTGAACCCTTCGTCAACATTGTCGATGAGGGTATTACTCCGCACCAACTCGGTTCTGTGAATGTGGATGATGAAGGCGTCCCGGGACAACGAACCATGCTGGTTGAAAACGGCATTCTGACCAGTTATCTCCATGATCGCATCTCAGCCAAGTATTATCAAGTGAAACCCACCGGCAATGGACGACGACAGAGCTACCAATACACGCCCATACCGAGAATGAGGAATACCTATATGCTGGCCGGTGACTCGACTCCTGAAGAGATCATTCAATCTGTGGATAAAGGCATTTATGTTGAAGATGTGAGCAATGGTCAGGTGAAAATTGGCGAAGGTGATTTTGCCTTTTTTGTCTCCCAGGGAAAACTGATCGAAAATGGTAAATTAACCGCGCCCATTAAAGATGTCAACATTATGGGCAATGGACCCAAGATGCTGCAGAATGTGACCATGGTGGCCAATGATCTGGAAATGTATCACGGCGGCGCCGGCGCTTGCGGCAAAGACGGACAAGCCATGCCGGTCTCTTTTGGATTACCCACCTGCCTGGTGAAATCCATGACCGTGGGCGGCGTGCAAAAGCAAGGAGCATGACGATGAGCAAAGAAATGATGAATTTGTGCGAAATTGTTTTGAAAACCGCTCAGGATGCGGGTGCTGATGATTGCCGAGCGATATTTGTCAAACGCCGCTTTGTCGAAGTCCAGTATCGCGAACACAAGCCTGAAAAGGTGCAGGAGGCTTCGACCCAGGATATCGGCATTGACATCTATGTTGATGGACGGTATGTTTCACAAAACAGTGCCGATCTGCGTCCCGGGGCGCTCAAGGAGTTTGTCAGAAATGCCATAGAAGCAGCAAAACTGCTGGAAGCAGATCCCTATCGAACTCTGCCCGATCCCAAATATTATCAGGGACGAAAAGAGATTGACCTCCAGATGCTGGACCCGGATTATCAAAAGGTGACGCCGGAATTGCGACACGCCATGGCCAAAGAGTTGGAGGAATCCTGTCTTCAGGCCGGGGGAGAAAAGGCGATATCCGTCACATCGACTGTGTATGATGATTATCGAGAAGAGTCTATTTTGACGAGCAATGGCTTCAAAGGAGATATCCAATCAACCATCTGCTATGCTTTCGCGCAAATGACGGCACAGGATGAGGGTGATCGTCGTCCTAATGGATATCACTATGCCGTAGATCGCTCTTTTAAAAAGCTTCCTCCCTGTGAAGAGATCGGCCGACGGGCCGCAGCACGCACCCTTGAGCTGATGGGCAGTAAAAAACTGGCGACACAAACCCTGCCCATTATCATTGAAAATCAAGATGTCGAAAGAGTGCTCGATGGTTTTTTGGGCGCCATGAACGGTTGGGCGCTGCAGCAAAAGCGTTCATTTTTGCTGGATAAAAAAGGTGAAAAGCTCGGCAGCGATGTTTTTACCCTGATCGATGATCCTTTCATCGTCGGCGGCCTGGGCAGCTCTTTATACGACGGAGATGGTTTTGCCACCAGGAAGCGCACCATGGTCGAGAAAGGTGTGCTCAAAGATTTCTATATCGATTGGTATCGCAGCCGGAAATTGGGCGTCGAGCCGACGACAGGAGGGACCTCCAACCTGCTGCTGCCGGTGGGAAAACGATCGGTTGCCGAGATCATGAAAGACCTGGGACGCGGCATCCTCATCAACGGATTTATCGGCGGCAATTCCAATTCAAACACCGGCGATTTTTCCATCGGCATCACCGGCACCCTGTTTGAAAACGGCGAATTGACTCAAGCGGTGGCTGAAATGAATATTGCCGACAACCATCTAAAGTTCTGGCACAAACTGGCAGAGGCTGCAAACGATCCCTGGCCGTACAGCAATGTTCAAATGCCCAGTCTGGTGTTCACTGATGTCGTTGTTGCCGGCGTGTAAAGGACTTTTGATACAGCCCCGTCTGGCTTTTTCAAGCAGTCTGGTCGCTTGGTACGATAAATAGACATCACAGGTCTTGTAGACCTGTGATGTCTGGCTTTCCAATTCTTCCCGCTCTATCTCATCAGAATGAATTTTTTCGCCTGGATGAATTTTTCGGCTTCTATACGATAAATGTAAAGACCGCTTGCCAGAGTGCCGGCATCCCAGGTTATTTTATGGGGGCCTGCAGGCCGCTCTTCCGCAAGGATTTCGGCCGCTTCACGTCCCAAAAGATCATAAACCTTGATCGAGACGAATGATGATTTCGGCAAAGAAAACTCTAAAGTCGTGCTCGAATTAAAGGGATTGGGATAGTTCTGTTCAAGGGAATAAACCTGCGTCGTCCGGTCGAACTTTTCCGATGCGCTGGTGGGGAGTGGGGAACCAAAGTGGTAATTAACCGGGACAAACATTTCCAACAACTGCACGCTCTGATTTTCGTTCGACATCCGGAATCGAACATGGTCGACGACCGCATTGCCGGACATAATCTGGAATGATCCTGCCCCCACGCCGCTTCCTGTCGGATAAAGCGGGGAGCCATGCGCACCATAATTCGGAGTCAAATCTCCAAGCGTAATCGGCCGAGCAAAAATACGAACTCCTCCAGGTTCTCCGGTATTATAACCAAAACTGACATTCACATCTTGATTAAATGTTAAAAAAGCAGGGAATGGTGGGGAGAAAACTAGATCTTTTATGCTATGATTTGCATAATTAAAGTGTACCGGCACAAACGTTTCGAAAAGCAGATTTGTCTGATCCGCATTGAGCATTTGCAGGCGGACATGATCCACGACAACATCGCCGCTGCCGATGTTGAAAGAACCCGTGCCACTGCCGGCTCCCACTGGATAGATGCCTGATCCATGAGCGCCGTAGCCCGGCGTCAAGCCGCCGCCGGTGATGGGTCGGGCAAATATTCTCACTCCGCCCGCTTCATCAGTCACATAATCAAACGTGAGAGTGACATTCTGTTCAAGCAGCATCGCGGCCGGCGGTATGGGAATAAATTTGACATTGGAGATCGAGTTCGCCGCATAATGAAACTCAACGGGTACAAAAAACTCCAGCAGCAGTTGACTCTGATCGGCATTATACATTTGGAAGCGAATGTGATCTACAGTAACATTGCCGGAACCAATATTGAAGAATCCATCGCCGTTCCCGTTGCCGACGGGATACAAGGGAGAACCATGGGCGCCGTAGCCGGGCGATGTCGTACCACCGGTGATGGGTCGGGCAAATATTCTCACACCGGTAGGCTCATCGGTTTTGTATTTGAATGTGATATTCACGTTTTGGGTGAGGGGGATCGATGTCGGTGATATCGGACTGATGTGAATGTCATAAATCGAATGCGTGGAAAAATGGTACACGACCGGGATGAAAGCCTCTAATATCAATTGACTCTGATCGGCGTTATACATTTGTATCCGCACCTGGTCGACGACAATTTTGCCGCTGTTGATCGTAAACCATCCTGATCCGCTGCCGTTTCCAACGGGATAGAGCGGTGAACCGTGAGCACCATAACCAGGAGATGTCGAATTGTTGCTGATGGGGCGAACGAAAATCCTGACGCCGCCAGGGCTGGTGGTAAAATAATCAAAGTTAATGTTGATTTGTTCACCCACCAATAAAGCTACCGGTGAAGGGGGCATTTGCACATTGCAAATATAATCTCCCAACCCATCACTGACCGAAAACAAAATGAGCAGTGCAACCCAAGTGAACAGCATTTTTCTCATGGCATGCCTCCAGGTTTTGTTAGAAGGATATGAAGCGGGGATATTGCGCTATAACACTATGGAATGAGCAATAATTTCGATATTTATTCGGGGCAAATAATGGACGGTTTTGCAGGGTGCCAATTCTGTATTTAAAGGGAGGAATTTAGCCACGGATAAACACGGATAGTATCACACATTTTTTACCATATGATACGGCTTTAAATTGGTTCATTTCACTTGTAAAAGCGATCCACTTCTCTTCAACATCGAAAGATAACCTGATGAGTCAGAAACTATTAGTGTTTATCCCTGTGCATCCGTGGCTTTTTCCTTATCTCGCTAAAATCATTTTCCGGACTGCTGTGAAATCATCCGTGTCGAGCTGGTAGAAATAGACGCCGCTGGGCACATTTTGCGCCTGCCATACAAATGAATGGTCCCCGGCCGCAAGAATGTCGTCAACCAGCGTATATATGTTTTGTCCCAAAGTGTTGAATATCTTCACGGTTGCCTTTTGTCTGGCCGGCAGCGAGAAGGTAATGGTGGTCGTCGGATTGAAGGGATTCGGATAATTCTGCTGCAATTCGAATTTGCCGGGTGTTGCCGTGGGATTCGTTTCCACGTCACTGCCGGAGGAGTTTGATGTTCCTCTTGTCGGCTCGACAAATATTTTCCAGGTATTGGCGCCGTCAGGAAACCGTCCTTCGCTTTTATCCGGCTGCTGGGGTCCAAAATCATAAAAATCCAGTCCGGTCGAGCTGTCAGCCGCGGTGAGCATGATGACATCATTCCCTTCGGATGTGAGTGAAAATCCAAGCACATCTTCATAGATGACCAGATACTCTCCCGGTTTGAGAATTTTTCCCTGAGGGAATGTCCATTTCGCCATGTCGCTTCGAGAATCGGATAAGAAACAACCGGATATGTCAAAGTTTTGGCTGCTGCGGTTATAGATTTCTATCCAGTCATCCGGTCCGCCAAAATCGCTGGTGGATTGGAATTCATTGATGCAGACCGGCGAAAAAAGCGGGCTGGTTTGATTAGCCGCGTTGGGTGTGGGAGACTTTAAATATTCCGGCGCCGTGCCGTTTTCCGGCATGAATCCCATGGAGACATTCGCGCTCATCAAACCGAATTTCCATCCATGAATGAGCACATTCCCATGATCCACGGTCTCAAAGATGCCGATCTCTTCACCCTGCGATGAGAGCTTGAAATTCGCGTGCAGGTTGCCCTGATTGCTCTCATCATCGGCCCAGATGATCATGTACTCGTTCGGCGCCAGGGTGACCGAAGGTAATTTGAATTTTTTGGGGGTGTTGAGCGAATTGCTGACATACATCCCATCAAGATTGATCGATTTGCTGTCCGCATTGTGAATTTCAAACCAGTCGTCAAAATCGCCAAAGGCGTCGCTGTTGACGCTGTTGTTCACGGCGAGCACCTCGGTGATGAGCAATTTCGGCGGCTGATAGTCGACCGTATACGCGTGATAATCAGTCGGCGCATTATTCGGCCAAAAGTCCTGTTGACCGATGTTGTCTGTGGCAACCGCATAGTATTTCACCAATTTACCTGCCGCTTGCGCCGGGATGACCGCGGTGTACAACGAATCTCCGGCGACAGCGTCGCCGTTCGTTCCATTATCGACCATTGATTGAGCAACATAACCCGATCCGAGATTGACAAACAATTCCACTCGTGCCAATCCTTCGTTGTCATAGGCGACAACCGCAATCGTCACCTTGTCACTGTTCGTCGGCAGGGCAGGGGAGCGTTGACCATCTTTGCAGGTGGGCTGAACGTTGGTGCTGTACACGCTGTTTTTTGCACCCGGGGTGCCATTGTTCGCCACACTGGGATCCCAGCTTGTTGCCAGCGAATTGTCCAAAACGGGATTGATCAGCTCCAAAGAGGGTCCGTTGCCGTCGGGAGAAGTCGGCCAGTCGCCGCCGTCGACGAACTCGACCATGTCGTGCAGGGTACTGCTCGAATTGAACAGGCGGACGACATCGCCGCTATTGGCCAATGACCAACCGTTTCCATTGGGGTCAAATCCGCTGGGATTGACATTGGAAACAGCGGGATATTTCTGTTTGAAAATGGTGACGTCTGCAGCAATGACGAGATACTCGCCGGATTTCAATGTGCCGGCTAATTTGCACGGGGTGTGATCATCTGCATCATCCAAAAGATACCAATTCTGCAGATTATATTCGGTCAATGAGGCATTATACAATTCGACATATTCGACATCAGTTCCCAGACTGTTGTACATGATTTCATTAATGACAATGTCAGATTGTGCAAAAGCGAAAGATGTGGACAAAGCAAAACAGATGAAAAAAAAGAGAAAAACATTTTTCATGAGAAACTCCAATTTGGTATCAAAATGAACATCGGCTGTGTAAATCAGCCGATATATAATAAAAACATCCTTTACATTGACGTACAAATATATCGCAATGTTCCTGCCAAGATTTAAAAATGCAAAAATACATCTTAACCATATAGACATTATCAAGATAGAACTTAAACGATGAATTTCTCGTAAAGTTCAAAAATGGGGCAAAGTAATGAACAGTCTTTCAATCCATTTTTTCCACTGCGTAGAGACTGTCGACCCCATAACAGTATTTGGAGAAACCGCGTTGCTTCAGATTGAATTTGTGAATCAGTTCAATTGCCCAAATCGGGACCATACTTTCAACTTTAATTTCAAGAACCACTGGTGATTTTTCACCCATCGAATCGCCTGCGCCGTCATAATAGAGCATATCCTGTTCCTCATAGGTCAATTCAATCGAACCATTGGTCGGACGGCAGCATATCTGACGATCAAAGGTCACCCGGCCATATTCTTCCAGTTCGGTCACATAAGGCTCGCGAAAATAGCGGACATGCAGAATCGGCAGAGTGCCATACCAGTACATGATATCTTCAAAGGTATCGATTTGCGATTTGATCAGCGGATCTTTACGCTCACTATAACGGGCGGTGAATAGGCTGGGCCATTGTTCAATTGGGACACAATATCGTTTTTTCCAGATGACATTCGCATTGCGATATTTGATTTCAGGCCAAATATAATCCTGCGCCTGCTTGCCGTAATAACGCGCGCGAACCTTGTAACGAGTGAGCTTGCGGTACTTGGTGTCGTAATAGAATTTTAGATCGGGCGTATCAAAATAGAGATTATTGATATAGTAACCTTCTTCACCGGTTGGAACATGGCTGTCCAAGGTGCAGATGTTTTGAATATAATCACGAATTTCAACAGCCAATTCTTCGTTAATGGTGTATTTTAACTCGTACCGTTTTATTTCACTCAAATCTCTTGACATGGATCAGCTATCCTGCCTTTTCAAATCTAACCACACATCATCATTCCATACGTGGAATTTTGCTCAAAACTCATTGAATCA
>Ga0105103_10001374_pt1 | contig 13414 bp, 30 predicted proteins | sample PPLLaktember2015_2_FD_79107 | JGI IMG/M metagenome (GOLD analysis project Ga0105103, IMG submission 79107) | Freshwater sediment microbial communities from Prairie Pothole Lake near Jamestown, North Dakota, USA - PPLs Lake P7 Core (6) Depth... | ecosystem: Environmental > Aquatic > Freshwater >...
AATAATAGTGGAACGATATGCATTAACATCAACCATATCGGACACATCTATGAGGTAAAAGAAGAAATGGATTATGGTAGAGTGAAAACACCAAAACATACCGTGATAGGGGTCACCACACATAATAACGGAGGATTTAAAGTAAAAGAAACAGCCAAACAAATTATTAAAATGATAGATGAGGATGAAGTGGAAAAAGTGTTATTAAATGAGATTTCACATAAAATGAAACGTAAGTAGAGGTCACCATATAGGAGTCACCAATATAGAGTTCACCATATAGAGGTCACATGAGTAGAGGCCACAAAACATATATAAAGATATCAAGATATAAGTATATACAAGGGTGACAAACCAAAATATATCTGTATATAAGTAGATACAAATATATGGATATACAAGGGGTAGGTGACAGTGGGGTGGGTAGGTGAGGGGAGTGGAGGGTGGTGGTCGGTAACCCTCATTCACCGCTCGCCAAACTCTCTTTACCCTATAACAAACTATATACATATATACTGCTAGGCCTACAACAAGAGCTCACCTATATTTAGAATGTACAAGAAAAACACAACTGAACATGAAAGACTACCAACAAGATGTACAGGAAAGAATTGAGTTTGGAATTGACCAACTAAAAGAACTCACTCAATGTGAAATAGAACTGTTAGAAGGAGAAAATTTAGAAGAAGCACAAATAGTAGAAGAATATATTGTTGAGCTTTGTGTTGAGCTTGATGTGTTAATTTTAGTAAGAAGTGCTTTGTTTGGTGTTCAGTTCTGAACATTTGAGAAAAAACATGTTTGGCTTACAAAGCTTAGCTACATATATTTACAGCATAAGAAAAAAATAAATAAACCAAAACCAAAAACTATGTCTAAAAAAACTAAAAAAGTTGGCCGACCAACTAACCCAGAAAGCAAACGCCAAATTAAGCTTACAGAGCGAGAACAAAAAAGGGAAGCAGGACTGCTCAAACGTGGTCGTCCAAGCATTGAAGGTTCAAAACGTCAACAAGTCCTCGCCGCTCGGGAGGCCAAGCGAGCAGCTGGAATTGAAGTGAAACGTGGTAGGCCTAAGAAAGTAGAAAGTGATATTGTTGAGTTAGAAAGAGGTTAGTAAGAAGAGGGGTCAGGCTATATGTTTGGCCTACCCCTCCTTTCAACATATATTTAGCGTATAAAGAAACCAATAACATAACTATGAAAAATTTTAGAGAAGAACAAATCAATTTCACTACCGAGCCTTGTATTAATCAGTACTGGGAAAAGGATGTAAATGTAGATGGTATAGATATTACTTTTCATTATTGGAAAAGAAAAAAAGGATATAAAGGTTATACAGGTAAAGAGGGTATTTTAAAAGTTGTAGGTATTAAAGAGGGCAAAAAAAAGAGAATTACAAGTGTTTGGAGTGTAAATTTAGGTGAGGAACATTGTATTGAATTAATGGTAAGTAAGTTTGAAGAAATTTGAACTATATTTGGCCTACAAATAGGCTTCACATATATTTAGCGTATAAAGAAATTAAAAGCCAACAACATGAAAGAAGAAATCATCAAAACACTTGAACGCTCAATTCAATTCACAGATGAGCAGTTCCAAAAAGGAGAATACAGCCACGCACACCTAATAGGGTACCTTCAGGGTACAATGAAATCAGTCATGAGTGTATTGGAGGATTATGAGGTGAAGCTTAAGAAAGGAAAATAGGCTTACAGAATCTTCTAACGTATATTTAAGTATAAGAAAAAATAAGTTCATTGAAATACTAAACACACAACTCACGTAGATATAAAGACTTCTTATTCGCCTGCCGTTAAGGCTATGTATAGGATTTAAGATGTGAAACTACCTGATTAACATGAAAGCTAACTGATGAATGTTCTCTAACACGAGGAATAGCTACAAGTTACTGTAAAGAAATGATACAGTTCTAATCAGCTCCCCAGGGTGAGCAGTTGTAAGAATAAGATAGACCTATTACAGCAGACTATGATGTATATCAGTGCGAGTTTTAGGTAGAAGAGTTACAGTGATGTAGCAAGAAGTAACTCTTAAGTCTTACAACTGTGTGTTTAGTTAAATATGCTTGGGTGGTGAAATTGGTATACACGAGGGACTTAAAATCCCTTGGCACTTAAATGCCGTGCGGGTTCAAGTCCCGCCCCGAGTACTAAATAGTCAGGTGGCGTAAGTAAGCGAGAGTACATCCCCGCTGAGAAGGTAACGCCCCATCATTTTAGGTGGGAGATGCAGGTTCGAATCCTGTCCTGACTACAAATGTGTTGTTCCCTTGAGAAAGGAAAACTGAACAGATGCTAAGAATGAATAGTATGTCCCTTTGGGATAGATTCAACAGTACAGACAACACAGAGGACTTCTCATCCTCAACATGGTCAGGTGGCGGAATTGGTAGACGCTAATAATTTCTAAGGTGTTATGGTATAAGCGAAAGAAATTGACGACCATCACCATACAGGTTCGAATCCTGTCCTGACTACTTTTCATGGTTGGTTAAAGCAAATGGGCGTCGCGCAAGCGACGCCTTTTGCGACCTTGGCGAGACCCGTTTTTAGAAACGTTGTTTGTATGTTCTAATGCTAGGACTACAGAATGTTCTAACATATATTTAGAATATGAAAGAAAAGATAAACATATTTGTATGCTGTGGCTGCGGCACAGAGTATTTGTCAAGTGGAAAAACACCTCCTCCAGGCATACGTTGGAGCGATGGACATGTTTGTGATCCCAAACCATTGGCTGACAAGAAGAGCTAACATATATTTACTTCAAATAAAAAATAACAACTACTATGAAAGAGCAACTCGAAAACAAAAAACAAGAAATTGGAGAGCGAATTGAAGGATTAATCAGTTGGCTGTACATTAAGAAAGAACATTTCAACCAAGGTCTGATTAATGAGGAACAATTGAGTAACTGCTTGGACTACGCAGACATGATTAATGAGGAACTTGAAGCAGAAATTGCGGTGTTAGAATTACTTGAGAGTGTGAGTGTGAATTGATTGGCTTACGAGAATCAGTTACATATATTTAGTTCATAATAAAAATAAGTTAAACGTATAAAAATAAAGGTTATGTCAAAAGCAAAAACATCTAAAAAAGCAAAAGTAGAAGCACCAGCGAAAAAAGCTTCAGGTCGTCCATCAAACCCAGAATCGGCTCGCCAAAAACGAATTGCCGAACGTAACGCCAAGCGTGAAGCAGGATTACTGAAGCGCGGTCGCCCAGCGGTTGAAGGTTCTAAGCGCCAAGCAGTATTGGCAGCACGTGAGGCAAAGAAAGCCGCGGGTATCGAGATTAAGCGTGGTCGTCCTAAGGTTGAAAAAACTGAGGTAGCTGAATAAGAATTTCATAGTTGGTTGGTTTGGGAGTCAGTCCAAGTAATTGGCTGACTCCTTTTTCTAACATATGTTTATCAGGTACTAAAAAATATCAACCATGAGATCAAAAGAAGGATACATCGAAAACAGTTTAGGCTTTAAGGTGATACCTGATCACGAGGCCGCTCATGCACCAGTGAGGGAGCAAGAACCAGAAGATATATGGGTTATATTGAGTGATGAGGAAAAGGATGCCATATGGCAGACTATATTTGACCACATAAACGACTTAGAATGAGAACATTAATCATACATCCAGACGATAGAAGCACTGATTTTCTCAGAGGTATCTACCGTCACCTAAAAGATGCTACGGTGGTAGTGTCTGATGTTTCACAGACCAGGCTGCATAAGCTCATCCACTCGCATGATCAGATTGTGATGCTGGGACATGGCTCACCGAGCGGTCTGTTTAACGTAGCCAGAATAGGCGGTAAATTTTTCACCATCGGAAGTGCGGAGGCGGATATGCTTCGAGACAAACAGTGCATCTTTATCTGGTGCCACGCAGACCAGTACGTCCGCAAGCACGGACTGCGAGGCCTGAGCAGCGGAATGTTCATCAGCGAGGTTAGTGAAGCACGATACTGCCAAGTATCAGGTAACCAGGAGCAGGTAGATCACTCCAACGAGGTATTCGCTCGAGCATTAGGTGCTGCACTTGCTGCACCAGGTACCTACCAGCAGGTCCTAGAGCAGGTAACTCGTGAGTATGAGGCACTGTTATCTGAGAATCAGGTAGCACAGTATAACCTGGAGCGCTGGCAGTTGATTGGATAACCAGAATAGGTAACATATATTCAGTATATAACAAAAACCAAAAACATATGAGCAAATTCATATCAACAATGAATAAGGGATTTCAAATGACATTTGAAAGCGGTTGGACAATTTCAGTACAGTGGGGTGTAGGTAATTACTGTGAACGTAAAAGTTTTACTGTGAGTCCACTTGAGGATCAAAAGCAAATAACAGTAGAATCTAGTAATGCAGAAATTGCTATCTGGGATAAGAATGGTGAGTGGTATACATTCGATAATGGTGATACTGTATTAGGACATTTGACTGCAGATGAAGTAGCAGAGTGGATCTCTGCAGCACAGTTTGGGATGTTGGTAAATTGATTAGCTAATAAGAATGTCTAACGTATATTTACCTCATAAGAAAAAGATATGATATACAAACCAAAATATACTATCGCTGAGGCGATTCGCAAGATAGAGCACGGCACACTCAAGCGAGTGACTTACCTGGTGCCTGAGGATGGCTCTGGTAGGACTTTCATCTACCGATTTGCAGGTGATACTGAGGACCGCTTCATTAGGCTTACGTGAGTGAGAAACATATATTTAGTCAAATATAAAAAACATATAACATATGAGACCAACTAAAGAACTAAAATCACTATTCCAAGAATTAGTAAACATAACTACTAAAGATACAGGTCGTAGGGACTGGGCCTTGATTAAGTGGAAATCAATAGCACCATTTAATCAGTTCAGGCTAATTGATTTAATGAAACATTAGGCCAACAGAACATACTAACATATATTTAGCTCATAATAAGAAACCAAAACCAAAATAATATGAAAATCATTAGCGCAATTTTGATCACCAGTTTAATCGGTACTGCACTTGTTAAGGCAGCTGAATACATGTTCGGAGTAGTAAATGTGTTTATGTTTGCCGTGGCGGTAGTGGCCATAGTGGGATGTGTGATAGTGCCTGCAATGCAAATCAATCAAAATCGAAAACCATAATAATCCAACTTATGCTAAACCATGAACTCAAAATTACGTTGAGCGCTTTAATCACTATGGTGATGATTGGCGTGTTATTGAATGCTGTAGGACACTGGCTCTCATAGGCCGGTGACCTCTTGTGCGTGTATAATTTATGAATATATACGTACGTACATGTAGTGTAGTCTGTAAGTACCACGTGCGTTGATTTCCATATATCGGTACGTGTGGTGGGAAATGGAGCTGGATGGATTTTTAGAGCTAGGATAACTTTTACACATCGATGCGTATATACTTATATATGTATATACAAACCCTAACCCAATCCATCCCACCCCACCACTCCCCACACCCACACCCCAAATTCCATTTTAACCCCTTTGGCCAAAAATCAAAAGTCCGCACCTCAAAGAGAAGTCAAAAATTTTGCTATATGCAAATGTATATATGTATATATAAAATTTGGCCTACAAGAAGTTTATTCATATATTCAGTACATATAAAAACAAATAGATATGCCTCAGAAATCAAAAGTAAATGCACTTATGGCTGAACACAAATGTTCACGCACAAAAGCAAACAACATGCTCCGCAAACGCGCTAATGGCGATAAGGAAAAGGATGGAAAGAACAAACGTAAATCAATTGCGCGATGAAACAAATTTTAGGGCTTTTCTTAAGCGCCCTAATATGGTACCTAATCATATCTTTCATGATGTTAGATTTAGATGTTACCAATTGGGGTTGGGTTGCAAGAATGTTTTTAATATTGTTCACCTTAGTAACATATAAAGGTTATAAAGATGAAATACTCAAATGAGTATATATGTATATACGTAGGATAGTACGGTGTGAGGTCCATTCGTCTAGGGGTTAGGACAGCAGATTTTCATTCTGTAAACAGGGGTTCGATTCCCCTATGGACTACTAAATATTTATAATTATGTCGAAAAATAGTGCTAAACAAAGTGTACAAACACTTAAAGAATGGATTACGTTTATGAAACTTGATAAAAAACATAAACCAAAGAAAGTCAAAGTTGACGAAGATTAATTTATTGGGGTCGCCTGGTTTTGACAGCTAGTAACCGTTCTTTGAAATGCAGGCCGTGTTAGCATTGGAAACACGATAATCACCTATGTACAATTGAAATGACGAAAAGTCAACTTTCACCTTCGAGGATGCTATGGCATTCGTAGGTGCTGAGTATGCTGTAGCAGCATAACTCTTCCCCGTATCACTCATGGGTTTAAAAAGAAGTGAACGCAATTACGGGTAGTAGGGATGGGCCCGTTTAAAATAACCAGTCATCAACCAAGTTGTTTATAGGTAGGTTTCTCACATATATCAAACCTTTTATTTTGTTTGTTTAGAAAAATAAACTAAGCCTGTGAATGAATTTCTTAGACTTGTTAGTTGGACGAGGGTTCGAATCCCTCCGACTCCACTTTTTAAACTCTTTGTTTGGCCTACAAAAAGCTTACTCATATATTTATAACATATTAAAACATAAAGATATGAAAAAGCAACTCTCAATTTACCAGATCGTAATTATTTTAGGAGCTATTGTTTCATTGGTACTTCAAGTAATGAGAATTACAGGCCATGTTGATATGAGTTTGCTCCAAACATTAATTCCAGCCGCAATTCCATATATGGCTTTAGCAGGTACATTTGCGATCGCTTATATTAGCGGTTTTATTAAAGGTTTACTTGAATTGTAATATTAAAAATAAAGGTTATGGAAAAACGTTTTAAACTCCTTAAAAGAATTACAGTTGAGGAGTCAGAAAAATATATATCTGGGGATGAAGATTTCTTAAATAGCTTCTTATGTTATTATACCCTCGAACCTCTTGATGATGGATCTGATAAAGTAACTTACTTCACTGATCGTACTAGAAGGAATGTTAGAACTGAAGGAAGCGGTAGTCAAGTAATATATGTTATGTCTAATCCGTCTATGCCTGGGTTATTAAAAATTGGTTTTACTTCTAAAGAAGCAGATATTAGAGCTAAAGAATTATATAAAGCAACTGGTGTTCCTCAACCGTTTAAACTTGAGTTTATCTATAAATGTGATAATGGAATAACATTAGAAAAAGAAATCCATTCATATCTTAGACAATATAGAACCAATAATGATCGAGAATTTTTTGAAATGGAATTAAAGAAAGCTATTGACTCTATAAGATTTGTTGGAAAAAATCATCTATAATTTGTAATCTCAAAATCAGTTTTATATATTTATCTCATATGAAAACAACTATTTTAACCTTTGCATTTGCCGCGATTATGGTATCTTGTGGCAACAACGAAACAGCTCCTACAGCAGATACTGCTAAAGCCGTTGATACTGTTAAACCAGTAATTGATACCGTTAAATGTGATACTGCTTGTAAAGATACTGTACCTTGTGGTAAGTAATTAACAACTAAACATTTATAAAAATGCTTCATATTTATTATTAAATAATATGGAGCTTTTTTTCTAATATTATGGACTTTAATAAAATATTTGATGCTTTTAATCAACCTGATAAAGAGGAAGATGATGTAAATTTATTGGTTGATTTTTCTGATCATCCATTATTTTGGATTGGTGGATTTCATAAACTCATAGCTAATCATTTATTTTTTAAAAAGTACACAGCCAAGATGTTTAAAAACATGGCCCCTGATTCTGATCTAGATACTTTAGAGCGTGCTGGGGAGTATTTAATGTTTAATAGAGCTTGGGAATATATTAAGGACTTAAATGTCTATAATTCATTCCATATGGAATGTCTTAAAACTAAATCAGATGAAGCTCTTTATGAATCATTAGAAGTAACCTTACGTTATTTTGAAGATTTAGAAGAATATGAAAAATGCATGTTATTAAAAGAAATTCAAGATAAGGTTAAAGAATTTCTAACTTAAGCTTGGCCTCAATATCTTTACAACTTATATTAATAATACGGGTTAGAGAGAAAGATAAGAGAGACTGAGAGAAACGAGAAAGACGCGAAAGAGTAAAACGGGTAGGGAAAATAAATAATCTAAATATAAACAAATGAAAAACAGAGAACCAGTTCTTAAGAAATTAGACTCTATTGAATCTAAATTAGCTAAGTTGTCACTTGGTTTAAACCGAGGTGACCGCGATGGTTGTTACCAAATGATTGAAGAAATCAAAGTAGCTATTGATCAAGCTAAAGGATATATTGAATCTGAACCTATTGTTGGGAACGAATTAAACCGATTTTAATATTTAAATAAAAGTTATGAAATTAACAGCTGAACAAATCCAGGAAAACTGGAATGAATTTTTATCCTTCATTGACGAATATATTTCTGAACCTAGAGCATCAGGATTAAAAGTATTCTATAATACATACGCAGAACGCATTATGTTGATGCCTGCTGCTCATAAAAAAGAATATCATAATGCATTCCCAGGAGGATATGTTGAACATATAAATCGAGTTATTAAAGCTGCTCTTGAATTACATAACGTTTGGGAGAAATTTGGAGTTGATACTTCTACATATACTGTTGAAGAATTAGTATTTTCAGCAATGAATCATGATCTAGGTAAGATGGGTGATACAGAAAACGAAGCATATATTCCTCAGACTGATCAGTGGCGTAAAGAAAAACTCGGTGAAGATTATAAATTCAACGATCGTTTAGAATTCATGTCAGTACCAGATCGTGGTTTACATTTACTTATGTCTCATGGTATTCAGTTTTCTAAAAATGAATGGTTAGCTATCAAATTACATGATGGGTTATATGATGATGCTAATAAGCCATACTTAATATCTTGGAACCCAGAAACTAAACCTCGTACTTCACTTATCTATATTATCCATCAGGCTGATCTTTTAGCCGCCAGAATTGAATTTGAAAAAGAATGGTTACCAAAACTTAAAGGTAACTTGCCTCCAGCAGAGAAAAATTTTACATTAGGGAATAAATCTCAACCGAAAAAAACATCAATTAAAACTAAAGCTTTAGGAAGTGTTAAGAGTGAAGGTTTAAAAAATGTAATGGATGACTTTTTTAAAGACTAATTAATAACAAATTAAAAATAAGGGTTGTGACATTAAAATCACAACCTTTTTCTATTTAAAACTATGGTAACAATAATTATTATTCTATCTTTAATTGTAGTGGTATTAGGATTCACTACTTACAATTTACTTAAGAAAAATGAAAAATGTGAAGACATTATTAGTTCATATGAAATGTATATGAAGAATATGTCTGATGCTATTGAATTTTCTAATAAGAAATTAAAAGAAATTGACGCTAAAGGATCATTTGAAAGTGATGATGAAATAGGTTTCTTCTTTAAAGAAGTGAAAGTTCTACAAGAAATGTTAAATGACTTTAAATTAAAATAACATGTCTAAAAATTATTTCACTCAAGAAACTGAAGACGCTATCATAGCTTATAATATCAGTGTAGATCCAATTGAAAGAAGCAAAATATATAACGATAAAATACATTATGCTTTCTTTAAACTAACTCAGAATATTATCCATACTTTTAAATTCTATCATACAGAAGTTGAGAATATAGAAGATTTACAACATGAAATTATAACATTTCTATTAAGTAAGATTCATCTATTTGATGCTTCTAAAGGAACTAAAGCATATTCTTATTTTGGTACTATTGTTAAACGATGGTTAATCTTATATAATGATAAGAATTATAAGAAAAAAGTAGCTTCAACACCTATTTTAGCTTTAGAAGATGACCCAGCTATAGGCTACACTATTGAAGAAAATAACTCACCTAGTGATAAATTATCACATAATGATAAAATAGCTTTGTTTATGGATTTATATGTAGAGTATTGTACCAACAATATTTATACTTTATTTCCAAAAGAAAATGATGCTAAAATAGCAGACGCTATTCTTGAATTATTTAGGAAACGAGAAAATTTAGATGTATTTAATAAAAAAGCACTTTACATATATATCAGAGAGATCATAGATGTTAAAACACCTAAAATTACTAAAATAGCTGATAAACTCTATGACATATTTAAACGGAATTATATATTCTATTTAGAAAGTGGATATATAAAATTCCATTAATATTATATTTATGATAAAATAAATATCATGGATAATTTAGATTCTAACATTTTTGGTGACAAGAAACTCAAAGATTTATTTGAGGAAATATATGGGAACCAAAAGAAAAAAGAAAAACAGATTTCCACTTTAATAGGAGAGTTAAAAGGTCTCATCAATGACATAGGTGACGCTACTCTTATTGTTCCGTTAATTAAAGAATACCTAGAAATTGGCGTTAAAAACGACGAACAACTCATTAAAATGGCTACTATTATCCAGCGTTGTATTGCGGCAGGAAGTAGTACTAGTTCTGAAAGCGGTTTTTCTATATCTGAAGAAGAAAAAGCTCAACTATTAGGTGAGATAAATAAGTTAGGTGAAAATTTAAAATCTAAAGAGTAATGGCTATAGGGGATTATGGTTTTAGTGGTCTTTATAAAAGACAAAACTTAGGAAATTCCAATAGTGATTTTATTACTGGCTTAGCTGAATCTTTACAAAGTCTAATAACTATAGCTAGAGTAACAGATATAGTTCTAACTCCAGAACATCCTAGATTTAAAAATGTTGGAGAATGGAATGGAATAGGCACTATATTTTATGAACCTATAGATAAACGATTACAATCCCCCAACAATACGGCTAAACCTTTAGATTCTAATTTAAAAAGATTTCCTTTAATTAATGAATTTATATATATAATAGCTTTTCCTAATACTAATTTAGATATAGATCCTTACTCTATAACTAATTATTATATAAATAGTATTAGTCTTTGGAATCACCCACATCATAATGCTTATCCTAATAACTCAAATGTATTAGCTCCAAGCCAACAAAAAGATTACATCCAAACTCAGGCTGGAAGTGTTAGACGAATCACAGATCAATCTACTGAGATATTTTTAGGTAAAACATTTAAGGAACGCTCAAATATTCATCCACTTTTATCTTTTGAAGGAGATGTAATATATGAAGGTAGATGGGGTAACTCAATACGTTTAGGTAGTACTGTTAAAAATACAAATAACAATTGGTCCTCAACAGGTACAGATGGTGATCCTATTATTATTATTAGAAATGGTCAAGGTACTCAAAGTGATGAAGGTTGGATTCCTGTTGTAGAAAATATAAATAATAGTGAGTCTTCCATTTATTTAGCTAGTACTCAAGCAATACCTTTAAATGCCTCTAGTACAAGTTATATTAGCTACTCAACTAATCCACCAACATCTCCTAACAAGTATGCTGGAAAACAGATAATGTTAAACTCAGGAAGATTAGTATTTAACGCTAATGAGGATCATATATTATTAAGTTCTGCTAAATCTATAAATCTAAATTCTCAAGAATCTATTAATATAGATACTAAAAAATTTGTAACTCAAGCTGACCAAATATTTTTAGGTAAAGAAGATCTAGCTACTCAACCTTTAATGTTAGGAACTAACACAGTTAATCTACTTAAAGATCTAGTTTCTGTAGTCAAAGAACTAACTAACACATTAAAAACATTAGAATCTGCTCCTGTGGCTCCAGGTAGTCCAGCTATATTTCCTACTTTATTGGCTCCTATGTCTCAATTAAATATCACTTTAGAGACTTTAGAAAATCAATTAGATAAAGGAGTATTAACTTCACAACGTAATTTTACTCTATAATGCCTGCTCCATTTACAATAACTCCTACTAAGTCTAGAGATAATTTTACTTTTGAAGAGTATTATAAACTTCTTGAAGAGATAAAACAAACTTATGGAGTTATTGATCCAACATTAAATCCTTCAAGCCCTACTTATATTAATGATGTTAGGCAAGCCTACGGTCAATCTACTAAGCCAGATGTGATCAAAAAATTTGAAAATTTATTATTTACAGATGTATCTCCAATCACTAGAGAATATATTGGATTATTAAGAGGATTTTTAACTCAAAAATATCCATATTTAGCCCCGGCTATTCAGAATGTATCTCAAATAGATAATAGAATTCAAAGAGAATTCTTAAATATTCCTGAAATGCAAAGATATTTAACATTAAATGGATACAATTCATATGTTCAATATTGGCAAGCTTATCAAGATTATAGAGCTATAACTCCTAAATTACCTTTAAGAGGAACAATAGGAACTGAAGAACAAAATAATCCTATAGTTTTTGGATATAGAAATGCTAATTTATTTGCTCCTTACATAATAACACCTACAGTCACTCCTAATCCAACACAGATAAATAGACAAACTGCTCAACAACAGCAGCAAAACCAATTACAACAACAAAGAACTAATTTAACAAAATAATGAATAGTAAAATACCTCTTTTGATAGTTAATAAAGGACAGGAATTAGTTAAACAACTGATTCCTCAGGTTATTGACATTGCTAGTCAAACAGGTATTCAAAATATAGGAACATCTAATGTTCAATTACCTGATACATGTTTAGTATCTGATGAATTACAAAGAATCCTAAACTTAAGAAATACATTAGTTGATAGACTAAATACTACTGTGGATTTTATAGAAAAATTATCAAAACCATTAGATACATTAGTCCCATTAGTAAATTCATTATCTACATCTAATCAAAGACTTAATAATATCAAAACTTTGTCTCAATTAAATATACCTTTTTTACCAACTTCTCCTCCTGGAGCTCCATCTCCATCTCAAGCAGCTTTAGTTGGTTTAGGTATTGTAGAAAATTTATTAAAAGATTATTTAAGTCCTGCTATTATTAATAATAAAAATATTATAACAACTATCCAATCAGCTTTAGATTATGTGAATAATATATTAACTAAACTTATTAATATATTTAAATCTATAGACCAATATTTAACTAATTGTGGAGCTGTTTCTGAAACAACTCCTTTAACATCTCTAAACCCATATTTACAACAACTGGATCAACAACAAAATACTGTTGAATCAGCTCCTATAAATCAAGTTTATAGAGGATTTGTTTTAGAAGTGAGAGAGGAACAATTTTCGCCTACTGTTAATAGAAGAAGAGCTGTAGCTTTAAACCCTCAAGGTATTATTTTATTACAAACTCCACTATCTTTTACATCTACACCTGAAGTTTTGATACAACAACTTAAACTAATTATCGACAATAGTAATTTAAAAGCTGAATAATTTAATATTTATAACAGATGAAAACTGATATTTTAAAGAAACTCATTAAAGA
>Ga0105103_10001375_pt1 | contig 13414 bp, 11 predicted proteins | sample PPLLaktember2015_2_FD_79107 | JGI IMG/M metagenome (GOLD analysis project Ga0105103, IMG submission 79107) | Freshwater sediment microbial communities from Prairie Pothole Lake near Jamestown, North Dakota, USA - PPLs Lake P7 Core (6) Depth... | ecosystem: Environmental > Aquatic > Freshwater >...
ATAACCAACTTTAATTTTAAAAGAGATTTTACACAATATAATGGGTTTAAAGAAGTTCTTAAAGTAAATTCTCTTCATCATCAATGTGTTTCTAATAAAGGATTTCCTGATTGTCTTGAAGTAATAGCTGTATATAAGGGAAAGTCTGATAACTCTTCCATTGAAGCTATAAGACATAGAGATTTACCTATTATGGCTGTTCAATATCATCCCGAAGAAATGGGCTATGATATATTAAGTGATTATATAATTGAAACATTAATTTCTAAATCTAAAAATTATGCATAAAGTATTTGTTTATGGATCATTATTACGGGGATTAGGTAATCACAGATTATTATCTGATTCTACGTTTTTAGGTGAAGCTGCTACCAAACCTTATTTCCTAATGGTAGATCTTGGATACTTTCCCGGACTTATAGAAGATATTGATGGTGTTTCTATTAAGGGAGAAGTATATGAAGTATCTGATGAAATTCTACATCGGTTAGATATGTTGGAAGGATTCAGAGAACATGATCCTAAAAATGGATTATATAATCGTAAAGAAATTGTTACACAATTTGGAACTGCATTAGTTTATATTTATAACCATCATAACAGAGTTTATACTTCTGATAGATTGGTTAAAGATGGAGATTGGAGATCACATTTAACAACTAAAGTAAGATGAAAAAATTTGTACAAATAAGAACAAGAAATCATACAGCTAGACCTCTTCGGAGGTCTATTTTGTTTGATAAATGGGCTATCGTGAGATTAGGTTCAAGAACTCCTACTGAAGAATGTTCCAGAAGACCTCGTAATTTCATAGAAGTAAATACTATAGAGGCTGTTGAGAATAGTAGATCTAAGCTTCGTATGAAAGTTTGTTTTAATAAATTAAAAGTTCCTCAAGCTGAATTATTTATTCCATCTTCATTTTCTAATAATGGATTGGTTAATAATAAAAATGTCGTTATATCCTTTGGAAATTTAGATTATCCTATTGTAGCTAAAAGAGTTTTTGGATTTCAAGGTAGAGGTATGAGTTTATTTAATAATCCAGATGAATTTCGTAATTGGAGATTAGATCATGAATGGAAAACTGGATGGATCTTTGAAAGATTCTATAACTATGCCAGAGAATATCGTCTTCATGTATCTTCAGCTTCAGGAGTATTTCTTAGTTGGAGAAAACTTCGTACTAAAAATGCCAAAGATCGTTGGTTCTTTAATTCAACTAATTCTATGTGGGTTGGTGAAGCTCATGAAACCTTTGATAAACCTAAGTGTTGGGCTAAGATGGAAAAAGCTGCTGTTAATGCTTTAAAAGCTACTGGTCTTGATATAGGAGCTGTAGATATAAGAGTACAATCTAATAAACAACCCAATCCTAAATTTATTGTTTGTGAAATTAATAGTGCACCTGCATTAGGAAATGATGGTATTGAAGCTTATAAAGAAGAAATATTAAAAATATTAAACAAAAAATCAAATGGAGCCACTAAAATTAATAGTAGATAACTTTAGAGAATCAAGATCTAGAATAGGTATGAATACTGCTAGATTTAGATCAGGAGCTTATTTAAAGGTTTTAAAGACAAGTAATAATGAAAGTATAGACAATGTTGATACTAATATTCAAAGTATGTTATGTTGTTCTTCAGTAAGAAATGTTTCAGCTAACTGGTTTTATTTATTGGAAGATGTTAAAAATTTAGATTTTATTAAAACTTGGTTAAATGAAGTTTCTACTGAATTTCCACACTTTAAAATAGAAGTGATGGAAGTTGAAAAAGATCAATATATAAAAAATGGTTTATCACGTTCTAATAGTTTTGGATCTTGTACTTATATGAAAACTTATCTAAATATAGATTATATCTTAGAACATGGAAATAAATATCCAAATGTTTTAGGTGTATATTTAACAGATAAATTAAAATCTGAAGGTAAGAAAACTAAATATTCAATAAGTATTCAAGATGTATTATTTGAAATGTTTATAGATTATTGTGTAAAAGAAGATAAACATCCTATAAGAGAAACCATTATAACTATTACAGATGAATTTGTAGATAACAATCATGATGCTATTATTAAGTATTTAAAAGAGTACACAGATTCATATAATTCTTTTTATGTTACTAGTAAAATAACTGCATTTCATTATAAAGCTACTTTAAAAAATATACTTGATTTTGATAGATTTGATTTTGAAGAATTAAAAATTTTTTATAGAGATGCTTTTCAAGATAAAGCTTATAATTATAATTTAATTGCATTAACTAATATTTTATATTATAGATCAAAGAATTATAAAGCATATGTTATTCGTGCTTTATATCAAAATAGAAAAAGTCGTGTTGAGCCTTATTTAGCTCATCATTTAATTAGAGCTATTTTTACTGAAGAATTTATTCCATATATTAAACAGTATTTTGCTATAAAAGAGAAAAATCCTGATATGTATTTTTGGAATATAATATTTTTGTGTCAATTTGGATTTAGAATATATTATTATTATTGGTTAACAGATAAAAGGTTATTTAGTTTTATAACTAAAAAAGATTTTGCAAATAGAATATTAGAATATAAAGGAGACTCTTCTTTTGACTTCTTTAGTCCATTCTATAAGACACTTCCAAAACCTTTTATGAAAGCATTACAACTAATGTATGAATCTTATGATTTTGAGAATTTTTATAAGAATCTTGTAATAGATTCTTATGTAAGACCTACTGAAAAATTCTTAAAACGTTCTTCAAATTTTAACTTTAAACAAAAATATAAAGTTTTATTTGAAACTGCATCTCAGTATATAATAACAGGAGATGATTACAGAAATAAAAGATACTTAAAAAAGAATTTTATAAAGATTGAAAATGAAAATAATTAGTATAGGATCAGATCCTGAATTTTTTGTATTAGATAATAAAGGAATGCCATATCCTGCAACTCCTTTTACTGAAGGTACTAAAACTAATCCAATTCCTATTGAATCTTTAGGAAAGGGCTTCTTTGAACAAAGAGATAATTTATCTTTTGAAGGGAATATACCTCCAGCTTATTCTAAAGAAGAATTTGTTGAATATGTAACAGCTTTAAGAGAATATTTTAAAACAAAAGTTGCAAAATTTAATTATTCTATATCTCCTAATGGAGTAGAAATATTCCCTAAAAGAATGTTAGATACCCCTGAAGCTTGTGAATTTGGATGTTCACAAGTAGTTTCATCCTGGGATAGTAATGGATTAAGTATAATGGAAATTCCTACTCCTGTATTAACTGGATTAAAATATAGAGTATCAGGATTTCATATTCATATAGGATATCAATTAGATGCAAGTGAAACTAATTTAGGTAAAGTTGCATGGGCTATCTTAATGGGTAGATTATTTGATATCTTTTTAACTGTACCAAGTCATCAGATAAAAAGTGAACCTGAACGGTTATATAATTATGGAAAGTATGGAATGATACGAATAAAAGATTATGGAGTTGAATGCAGAACATTAAGTACTTATTTTACTCAAAAAGAATATCTTCCTTGGGTATGGGATCAAATAATGAAAATAGAATCTTTTATTAACTCTTTATCTAAAGATGATATTAAATACTTAGTAAAAGATAGTTATATGATAGCACATAGAGAATCATTAATGAAAGCTTTTGCTTATATTTTCTATGAATTTAAAAATAAAGAGGTTTTGAAAACTTTTGAAGAAACTAAAAATATTAACATTTATGAAAATATCAATAAAAAATCTTATAATTATCGGGGTAATTATACTTTTGGAACTACTTCTACTTCTACTAGTACAACACTTACATCATGGTAATTTAATATATGCTTGTGGTTTATTTGCCTATATAGGTAATGATCCTGGAATATTTTTCTCTTGGGATAAATTTAATGCATTAGGATTGTTCAATGATGACAGGGGAGGTGATGCCTGTGGAAGAGTAGTTGATAATAAAGTTCAGTGGGGCGTTGATCAATTTAAGGAGTATAAAGCCCTTGCTAGTGTTATAGCTCCTCCTAATAAAATAATTAAATCTACTACAGTATTAGGACATTGTAGAAAAGCTAGTAGTGGTGGAAAAAATAATATCTATGCTCAGCCAGTAATTTTATTTAAGAAAGACTTAAATATGAAATTCATTAAAGATACTCATATGATAGCTCTTTTAAAGAAAGCTAAAGATACTGATATAGTATTTTCCGGCATTCATAATGGTACTATAGAAAATTATATTGAACTTGCTACTAGATATCAGATTCCAACTGAAAATCATAATGATTCCAGAGTATTGTTAAGCATTTTATTCTATGGTAACTACCAAGTATTAAAAGAATATGTAGGAACAGCTGCTTTAATTTGGCAAAATCATTTACTTAATAAAACCTATATATTTAAAGGACAAAGTAAACCTTGGGCTACTATGGATAAAACCACAGAAGAAAGACCTCTTTTTGCTTGGAAAATAAATGATACAAATATTTATATTTCTTCTATGGATGATTCTTTAAAATTCATACAAGATAAAAAAGAAGAAATTGCTAATGTAAAAAGTAATACTCTATATAAATTTAAAGATGGAGTTGTATATCAAACAATAAAGTTTAGTAGAGATGAATGTACTCAGAATAAAGTATATAGAGAAACTACTTCTACTAATACTAACTATTGGGGTAGTAATTTTAGAGGTGGTAATCATAAAGCACTTCCTGCTAGAGCATCTGAGAAAAGTTATTTAGACGCTGAAGATGTTTATTATCGGGGGGAAGATCTCCCTTGGGATCAGAAACGCTTCGAATTTGAAGGTGGTAAAGACTCCACACGTAACTTCAGTATCGAAGGTACAAAATCATTCAGGATGGCATTTGAGAAAACTGGTATATCGTATAGTAAGGAAACTAAAAGAGCTTATTATAATAAGTCCAGATATTGGATGAATGGAAATCTGATGCATGGTGTGTATATACTATCTCAAGGGGGAATGGTTCCTTATTATTCATATACACATGGAATGATTGCTCTTAAGCCTTATTACTTTGTAGAAGGTATAATGATGGATGGTCTTCCTTCATATAAACAAGCTATTCGTACTCATGCAGATTTTTTAAAGGATTTGTCTGATGTATTATTAGATGATACTTATGTAGAAGATTATTTTACCTTTAGTATAGCTAGATATTCCAGATTTCCAGTAGTACCATTATTGAATAGTACTGGAGATGAAAAGTGTTATAATAGTAATTATATGGGAGTAAATCAGGAAGATAATTTATATTCTGGTAAATTTAATCCATTATTTTCTAGTACTGATTATACACTTGTTAATGGAGCATTGGTTACTATTAAAGATACTACTACTTCTCGTCTTGCTACTCATGATCTTAGGGATTCTGAAGCTTCAACAGAATATTTAAATGAAGTTAGAAAATCTCAAGTGGATTGGATTTATTCTATTGGTTCAAATCTTCTTACTGTAGAATCATATAAGAATCCTATATCACCACTTCAGAAATATATTTTTGAAAATGTAAAAACAAGACTAATAGATTATCCAAGAAGACTTAAGGATGATTTAGCTATCTTTATGATCAATTATATGAGAGATTTTGAGCCTTATACCATGCATGATTGTGGTGTTTGTGTAAATGAAGACACTGAGTATGTTGGAAGATGCATGGGATGTGATAAGTTAAATACTAATTTAAACTTTCTTAAACATGTAAAAACTAATGGAGTTGTTAACTAATATTATGGAAACAATAAAAACCTATGATGGTACAGATGCTTACAGAAAGGATTGTAGATACATAAAGGGAATTTATTACAAGAAAAATGTCCAATGTTTTAATATTGATGGCACTTGGTATAGAATTAATAGTAATAAAATTGTATTTGACCATGAAGTAAAGAAATGGGTATTAAGAGAATCTTATCCAAATATAATTGATGGTATTGTAGATATAGATGATTCTACACCTATTATGGGTAAGTTTACTCCCAATATTACAAAGAATGATTATTTATATTATAATGGAAGTCTTTATTTAACATTAAATGATAGCTTTCTTATTAATAATAAATACATTACAGAAGGGTTAAATGGTAAATATTATTTTAAAAATCAAGCTGTACCAAGAGAATTTACTACTAAAGTAAAACCAAGAAGAGAAAATTTTTATTCTTTTGCTTATAATTATGGTAGTGATCCTTTGATTCCTATATTTTCAGAAAATTTTGATAAAGGATTTAAAGGAATGCCATTGTTATCTGATGCTTGGAAACATTTAGGAAAATTTACTTTTGGTGTTGAATTTGAAACTGAAGCTGGAGCTATTCCTGAAAAGTATCTTATTAATAATGGTTTAATAGCTTGTAGAGATGGTAGTATTACTGGATTTGAATATACTACTATTCCTTTAAAAGGTGAGTCTGGAATTCAATGTATAAAAACTTCTGGATATCTATTAGATAAATATTGTGTTTGTTCTCCTAATGAATCTTTACATATTCATATTGGTGGCTATCCAAGAACAATTAAGAATATAGCTGCTCTTTATAGATTAGGAGTATTAATTGAACATCAGATTTATTCTATGTTCCCTTATTATTATATAAATACTTCTAATTTTAAAAGGAAAGGATATTGTAATCCATTGTATAAGCTTGATGCTAATTTAAATGATGCTAAAAGTATTTTCATAGGAATTTACAATTATTTAAGTGGAGGTGCTAATACATTCAACAAGTTTCCTACAGGAACTCATCCAATGGATAGAAGTGGTCAACATAAATGGGAAATTTCTCCTAGGTATCATTGGCTTAATTTAATTCCTTTAATCTGGGGTAACAGAGGTACTGTAGAATTCAGATGTCATATTCCTACTGTAAGATCACAAAAGGTTATTAATTGGTTATTTATCACTGTGGCAATTCTTAAATATGCTTTGAAACATACTAAAGAATTAACTAGTGAGATTTTATCAAAATTACCAGAAATAACTTTAAAAGATATTTTACAAGAAGCTTATCCAGATAATATTTCAAATATTCTTATAGATTATATCAAACAACGAAAACTTCATTATGGTAATCGTAATGATATAGTTGGCGAAATGGAAATTATATCTGAACGTACAAGTAAACTTGATTTGTTTACTTTAACCGAATTTGTATAAATAAAAGGAGCTACTATTTTAGTAGCTTCTTTTTTATATATTTAAAGGAGTAATAACTTAACTATAAACTAATAGTATTATGTTTAATGAAGAATATATAATCAACATAAAAAAATTATATGAAAATATTTTTAAAAATAAAGCTAATAATTCAGAAGAATTTATTAACTTTGTCCAAGGAAATCCTCATTCTTTAAGAATATTAGTTGATAAAGAATTAACTACAACTAATGATAAGCTTCTGGAAGTTATTAAGAATATCTCAGGTCTTGAAACTAATTCAGCAATAATTCTTACGGGAAAGAAAGCTAAAAAATTACTTAGGAAGAGAGATCTTCTTAAAGAACTTGAAAGAATCATAATGGAATATATAGAAAATTATGTAAAATAAAATTATGGAAAATAACTTAGTTGGAATCTTAAAAACAAAAGAATCTTTTACTGAAAAAGAATATAAGGATAGTAATTGTATGTCTTATTCTATTTTTAAAGATGTATTTGATAATCCTAATATTTTACTTAAGCCAAAGGAAGAAAAGAAGGAAGAATGGCTTATATTTGGTACTATGGTTGACTTAATGTTAACTGGAAATGCCGGAGAACTTGATGATATGATTGTTATTAATGATACTGTACCATCTGAACAATACAAAAAGATATCAGATTATATATTGGAAAATAATTTAGATCCAAATAATCTTACTGATGATCAGGTAGAAGAGTGTTATATAGCCAGTGAATCTAAAGTTAATTGGGGTGTACCTGTAAAACGACAGAAAATTCTTGATAATTGCTTATCTTATGTAGAACTTATTAAAAATAATAATGATAAGATCATAGTAAGTAGTGCATTATTTGATGAAGCTGTACGAGTTGCTCATGTATTAACTAGTCATCGCTGGAGTAAATTCTTATTCTTAAGTTCAGTAGAACAAAAGGCTAATAATATTGAAATTTATTATCAATATAAAATAAAATATCTATATGGTGGTATCTTGTTTAAGAGTAAAATAGATGTTTTACTTATAGATCATAAAACAAAAACAATACATCCATTTGATATTAAGACAGGATCAGATACTCCCAGAACATTTACAAGATCTGCAATGTATAGATATAAATACTTATATCAAGCTGCATTGTATAGAACGGGGCTTGAATGTTTCATAAAGGAGATTCCAGAATTAAAAGATTATACTGTTGAATCATTTAGATTTGTTTATGTTAGTAGAATTGTTCCTGAATATCCTGTTATACTCAATATAACAGATGATCTTCATTTTAGTTTTATGGAGTTAGGAATGTTTAATGGTAGTTATCATTTTTATTCAGTTGAAAAAATCATTAGAGCTGTAAGACATTATTTAACTTTAATGGAGGAAGGAGCAACTACATTGGAACCTTATGATTTATATAAAGATAATGGTGTAATAGATTTTTTGGAAGATACTAGTAATATAGTTGAAATGTATGTTGATATGATACAATAATTTATAAATTTATGTATAAGAGAAGTGAAGTTGAAAAGTATGCACTAATGTTTTTTGAAGATCCATTAGTTGCTAATGTGTGGTTGGATAAATATGCTCTTAAAATTGATAATGATAATTATTTGGAACAATCTCCAAATGAAACTATTGTCAGAATTGCAAAAGAATTATATCGAATTGAATTAACTTATTCAAATCCTACTAGTTATGAAGAAATATATTTCTTACTTTCAGGCTATAATAAGTTTGTTCTTGGCGGCTCTTGCTTATTTGGCATTGGCAATTCTCTTACACTCTCCACTTTAGGAAATTGTTTTGTAGTAGATTCCCCTGTAGATAGCTATGGGGGAATTTTTAAAACTGATCAAGAACTTGCTCAGTTGATGAAAAGACGTGGAGGTGTAGGAGTTGATCTTTCACCACTTAGACCAAAAGGAGCTAAGACTAATAATGCAGCATCTACTTCTACTGGATCAGTAACTTTTGCAGAGAGATTTTCAAATACTACAAGAGAAGTTGCTCAAGAAGGTAGAAGAGGTGCTTTAATGCTTAGTATGGCTATTAATCATCCAGATATAGAAGAATTTATTACTTGTAAGGATGATCTTACTAAAATTACTGGAGCTAATATTTCAGTAAGAGTTGATAATTCATTTATGAACTCTCTTGAAAAAGGTATGGATGATAAGTTAATTTTTGATAAGTACTATTATGGCCCTATAAGTAGTAAAGATCTTTGGAAAAAATTAATACATCAAGCTTGGAAAAATGGAGAACCTGGAATTCTTTTCTGGGATAAGATTATTGAAGAGTCTCCTGCAGATTGTTATCCTGATTTTAAAACTATTAGTACTAATCCTTGTAGTGAACTTCCTCTCTGTGCTTATGATAGTTGTAGGCTTAGTGCTATTAATCTATATGCATATATTACTAATCCTTTTAAAGAAAATGCAAGTTTTAATTTTGTTCAATTAAGTCGTGATATTTATGTAGCTCAACGTATGATGGATAATATCATTGATTTAGAGAATGAGAAGATTATAGCTATTTTAAAGAAAATTGAAAGTGATTCTGAATCTTGGGATATTAAAAAAATAGAATATGATCTTTGGATTAAAATTCAAAACAAATTATTACAAGGTAGACGTACAGGACTTGGACAAATGGGATTAGCTGATGCTGGTGCTGCATTAGGATTAAAATATGGATCTCAACCTTTTATAGAATTTGCATATGAAATAAGTAGCTTAATTGCTAAATATTCTTATATGTCTTCTATTGATATGGCTAAAGAAAGAGGAGCATTTCCAATTTGGAGAGGTGAGTATGAAGAAGATAATCCTTTTATAAAACGAATCTTTGCAGAATTAGGAAATAAATATCAGGATAAATTTATACTCTATGGTAGAAGAAATATAGCAAATCTTACTATTGCTCCCACAGGTAGTATTTCTATGTTAGCAAGAACATCTAGTGGTATAGAACCTGTCTTTGCATTATCATACAATCGTAAAAGAAAAGTTACTAGTGATAATCCTAATAAGAAGATTCAAGATAAGATGGGAGATTGGTGGGAAGAGTATGAAGTATTTCATCCTAAATATGATCAATGGTTAAAAATGTGTGAAGAAGATATTACTATTCTACACACATGTCCATATGATAATTCTACAGCTCATGAAGTTGATCCTTATACTAAACTTAAACTTCAGGCTGTAATTCAGCCCTGGATTGATCATTCTATATCAGTTACATATAATTTACCAGAAGAAACTACAGAAGAACAAGTATCTGATTTATATATTGATGCTTGGAAAAGAGGATTAAAAGGACTTACTGTATATCGTGATGGGAGTCGTGAAGGAATTTTAACTACAAAGAAGGAATTAAAATTTAATAAATATGATGCTCCAAAACGTCCTAAAGATCTTGCTTGTGATGTATATAATATTATGGCACAAGGAAGACCTTGGAAAGTCTTTATAGGCTTATTTGATGGTGAACCTTATGAAGTATTTGCTGTTAATGGTAAGATTGATAAAGTACCTATTGAGAAAGGAATCCTTCGTAAAATCAAAGGTGGAAGATATGATCTTATATCTCTAGAAGGAGAAACTATAGTTGAGGATATTACTCATAATATGACACAAGATGAAGAAGCATTCACAAGAACAATATCTTGGGCTCTACGTCATGGTGCTAAATTAGAGTTTGGTATTGAACAACTTAGTAAATCTCATGGAGATATAACTTCCTTTGCAAAGGCTATTGCAAGGACTCTTAAAAAGTATGTAAAATCTGATAAAATAAGAGGTACTGCATGTCCATCTTGTGGAGTAACAATGACATCAGAAGGAGGTTGTTTAGTTTGTAAAAATTGTGGTAATACTAAATGTGATTAATTATGGAAGAACTTATTTGGGCATTAAAAATTAGAAAGCGTTGGAATAAAATGCCTATAGAAGAATTTTTAAAATATTATCATCAATATTTAAAACTTACTCCTGAAGAAACAGGTTTTGATAATGCTTGGGTTGAAAAATGGAAATTTGCAGGATTACTTAATACTGATATACTTACTCTTAAAAAATTAAAATGATATATTTTATAGGTAATCAAGTAGATTATATCAATATTGAAAGTTCTACTATAGAGAATTTGTTAGAATACTTTTCTGACAAATCTTCTATAGCTTTCGATACTGAGACTACAGGATTTGATCCATATATTGATAAGTTATTATCTTATCAATTAGGAGATGGAACTAATCAATTTGTAGTAGATGCTTCTCAATATCCTATTAATTTGGTAGAAAATCTTTTATTAACTAAAGAACTTCTAATTCATAATGCTAAGTTTGATTTAAAATTCCTTTATCATAATAACATATATCCTATTAAAGTATGGGATACTTATTTAGGAGAGTGTGTTATTTATAAAGGTGATCGAACTGTCAGAAAAAGTTTGGAAGAAACTTTATATAGATACCATGAAGTTAGATTAAATAAGACTATTAGAGGTAAAATATTTAGGGAAAAATTTTCTGAAAGAGTTATTCGATATTGTGCTGAAGATACTGAATACTTACATTTAATTAAGAATCATCAAGTTGCAAAATTAAAAATGATGAACTTAATGAATTCTATGGCTCTTGAAAATGAATTTGTCAAAGTTTTAACCTATATAGAATATTCCGGAATCCATCTTGATCCTTCTATGTGGAAGAAAAAACTTGAGATAGATAGAAATGATTTTAATAAAAGCTTGAATGATCTTAACAATTGGATTATTGAAAACAAGATTACTGCTTTTATTGATACTCAATTAGATTTATTTAATACAGATACAAGAGTAACTATTCAATGGTCTTCTCCTAAACAAGTAGTAGAATTATTTCAATTACTTGGTTTAGATACTAAGGTAGTAGATGATAAAACTGGAGAATTAAAAGATTCTGTTGAGGCTATTGTTCTTGAGAAACAAAAAGATAAATCAACTATTGTTCCTATATACTTAAAATATAAAAAGAATGAAAAAGTATTAAGTACTTATGGTGAATCAGTATTAGATAAAATTCATCCAGTAACTGGAAGAATACATACTCAATTCACTCAGATACTTGATACTGGTAGATTGTCTAGTGGTGGAAGAATGGGAGATAAAGATACTATTAATCTACAGAATATTCCAAGACTACCAGATGATTGTGATAGAGTTGAAGGTAAACTATATGAAAGAGAATGCTTTACAGCAGAACCTGGAAATGTTTTAATAGATGCTGATTACTCAGGACAAGAACAAATTGTATTTGCAAATTGGACACAAGATCCTGATATAATTGCCTTCTATGAAAATAAACTTGGGGATATGCATTCTTTTGTAGCAAGTAAGATTTATCCTTATTTAAAAGATAAAGATTTAAAAACTATTAAACGTGAATATAAAAGAGAACGACAGATTGCCAAAGCGGCAGGATTTGCCATTAACTATGGTGGAGATGGCAGTACTATTGCAGACAATCTTAACTTACCAAGAGAAGAGGGTGATCAAATTTACAAAGCATATTTTGATGCATTCCCAGGAGTTAGTAATTACTTCAAAAAAGTTATCCAACGGACTCTACATGATGGATATATCTTATTTAACGATATAAGTGGTAGTAAATGCTTCATTAGTTTTATAACTAAATTCAGAGTATTAGAAACACAAGTAAATTCTACTGGATTTTGGGATAAATATCGTGAGGAAAAGAAGATTGATAGTGTTGTATATAGAACATCATTAAAGCCTTTAGTAAGTAGATATTTTAAGCTTAAAGGTAATATAAGTAGAATGGCTCTTAACTACCCTATTCAAGGTAGTTCTGCTGAAATAACCAAGATAGCTTGTACTTATATATTTAAGTATTTACTTGATAATAATCTTATAGGAACTGTAAAATTCAGTAATGTAATACACGATGAAATATTATTAGAGTGTCCTAAAGAATATCAACATGCTATGCAACAGATTGTTGAGGACTGTATGAGTAAAGCTGGAGATATTTATTGTAAAATAGTACCACTAAAAGCTGAAGCTAGTATTTGTAATTTTTGGAATCATTAATATGAATATTCTTAATTTAATAGAATACAATTAAATTTATGGTAAATGAAAACAATAGAAATTAAAGATAAAGATAAATTATACTTTACTTCTGATTTACATCTAAGTCATGATAATATTATTTCATTATGTAATCGTC
>Ga0105103_10001377_pt1 | contig 13396 bp, 11 predicted proteins | sample PPLLaktember2015_2_FD_79107 | JGI IMG/M metagenome (GOLD analysis project Ga0105103, IMG submission 79107) | Freshwater sediment microbial communities from Prairie Pothole Lake near Jamestown, North Dakota, USA - PPLs Lake P7 Core (6) Depth... | ecosystem: Environmental > Aquatic > Freshwater >...
AACAATGGGATACTTACCAATCTCGTAAAAAGGGTATCGAAAAAACTGCTTGGTTTTATTCCATTGGTTATCTATACCGTAAACGGTGATTCTGTGAAGGTATTGATAAAAAGTAAGCCGTTGGATGATGAGGTGATGGAGGGTTTGCATTTTATGGCATCTAACCTCAGTTCCGGATTGGCCGATCATCTTGTTTTGTGCAAAGAACATCTTGAGTATAAAAATTCCCATATTAAAGAAATTGAGGTTTATAAGTTTCTGAATAGTATGAATTATCCTTTCATGCCTGATTTTTTTGGTGAAGTCAGGAATGATGAAAGGGAAATTTATCTTTTTATGATGGAATATCTGGATGGAAAAGGAATGGATATTTTCAATTCGGAGAACGAACCATCGAAGTGGACGGATGAAAAAATTGCAGAAGCTGTTTCTTCCATTCACCTGGTGCATAAATGCTATTTAAATGGCTGTAACCGGGAACAACTGTCTTCGGTTAAAAAGTTTGATGCAACTTTAAGTTTGGACTTTTATCAGCTAAGTAACCAAATAAACCGGAAGGATTATCATGATTGGGATATGGATCATTTTTTCCAGGATATCGGAAGTGTTATAGAAGATTGGAAACATAATAACCCGATAAAAAAATCGAAACTAACGCTTATCCACAACGACTTTAATACCCGGAATGTAGGAGTCAGAAACAATGGCAAAATGTGTATTTACGACTGGGAATTGGCCACCATTAACATTCCACAACGCGATATTTTTGAATTTCTTGCATTTGCTTTGGCTGAAAATTTTGAAGCAGGTCGGTTATTAAAATTTCTGAAATTGCATTTTGAACTGATTCAGGAAATAAACGGAAGTTCATATTTGTGGGAATCTTACCTCGATGATTTTATTGTTTCAGGTTACGAATTTCTTATTACCAGGGCATCATTTTATCTGGCCGGAAATACTTTACTGAATTACTCTTTCATAAACCGGGTTTTCATTTGCGCCAACAAAATTATCAAAGATTCAAAAGAGTTGTATGAACGATTTTAGAGTGCATATTTTTATGTTCCTCATACCCGGCATAATTGGAAATATGGCGCACATGATGGTAGTTAAAAAAGATTTACTCTCCTTTTTGGCAAAGCCGGTTTCATCCGGGATGTTTGGTGAACACAAAACATTCAGGGGATTCATTTTTTTGCCCATTGCCATTGGGGTGTGTTGTTTGTTGGGAAGCATTATTCAGGGGCCTTTCCTTTCCGGTTATTTTACCGATTTTTTATTTGGAGTCGGATTGGGATTGGCTTACATGCTTTCCGAGTTGCCTAATTCGTATGTAAAAAGAAGAAGGGGAATTGCACCTGGTGAATCGGCCGGAAACAACAGAATTTTGCAGCTTTTTATTGACAAGGCTGATTCGATCACAGGAGCCTGTATTTTCTACTATTTTGCAATGGATACAGGACTTCCCCAGATTCTTCTGTTATTTGTAATTTCGTTTTTCCTAAATATCTGCCTCTCTTATTTATTGGTAATTGTAAAGTTAAAAAAGTCGATCTAATTATGTTTCTTTTCCCATTAACAGACTTACTGATTGAGCAGGATTTTGGAGGAAAAGCTTCAGGACTTTCAAAGATCAATTCTTTCGGATTATCTGTTCCGAAAGGGTTTGCATTACATAAGGGGGCCTATAAATATTATGCTTTAAATGAACAATTTCCGCCGGGATTAAAGGAGGACCTGAAAGAAAAATTGTCAGCACTGGAAGGGAAACGTTTAATTGTGAGAAGTTCGGCAATTGGTGAAGATGCCGATGATTTTTCTTTTGCCGGGCAGCTGGACTCTTTTGTGGTAGAAAGCAATATTCAAGCGGTAATTGCGGGTGTTACAAAATGCTGGGATAGCATCCATAATTCCCGTGCCGCGGCTTATCAAAAAATTTCAGGGAACAGGCTCAGCGAAATGGGTGTTGTCATTCAACAATTTATTGAAGCCGATTATTCCGGAGTCCTCTTCACCCAATCACCCAAAAATATTAATCACACCTATGTAGAATATGTAAAAGGAGGAGCAGAACCATTGGTTTCAGGGAGTGTGACCCCTTTTTCTTTTTCTGTAAATGGCGATTTGGAATTGATAGTACATTCAGAGCTTCCCTTTGACCATAAAGTTTTGGTCAACAGCGCCATGCATTTAAAGGGAAACTTTAAAAAGCACCTGGATATTGAATGGATTTACTTCAATGGAAAATTTCATTTTGTTCAGGCACGACCTATAAAAAGCATTGATAAAGAGAAGGTTTACTGGACAAATACAAATCTTAACGAAAATTATCCGACACCAATTTCACCGCTGCTCTATTCCATCGCACGGGATTCGTATTACCATTATTTTAAGAATCTCACCAAAATATTGCGACTGGGCAAAGAATCCATCCGGAAACTGGAGTACGATTTCAGCAATTCGGTGGGTGTGTTTGGCAACAGGATTTATTATAACATGACCAGCATCCACAATATCTTAGCCGCATCGCCTTACAAATCCTATTTTCAGGATGCGTTTAACCAATTTGTAGGTTATAAAATTGATGATGCTTCTTCCAAAAACTTCAGTAAAAAACAAACCATTTTTCAATTGGGGCTGCGTTTGTTGTTCTTAAATATTTCCCTCGGTTCGCATGTAAAAAAGATTGAAGCAAAAGTGACGGAATATGACAAAAGAGTGGCTGATTCCAAAGGAATTAAAGACCTGTCCTTATGTTTCTATGAATTTCTCGATTTGCGGTTCTATCAATGGTATCACGCGAGTCTGGCTGATCTTTTCAGTATGATTCACTACAAATTACTGGGCAGTTTTACAAAGCGAATTTATGGGGCTGATTTTGTTGGCATTCACAATGGTTTAATCCAGGCAATTCCTGATTTAAACAGCAATAAACCACTTTACGCCTCCTGGGATATATTGAAAGAAATAGGGAAAATTCAGGATGGCAAGAATTTCTTCATCAACAATAATTCGGAATTTGTGCTAAATCACATTTCACAAGCTCCCGCATGGGAAAAGGTTGATAATTTAGTTAAAAATTATCTGAAGAACTGGGGATTCAGATGCTCCGGTGAGCTGATGTTGACTACCGAAAACTACGTTGATTCGCCGCAAAAATTTATAGAATTGTTACAGCTGTATTTTAAATACGGACAGGATGATCCCAGAATGTCCATTTCAAAAATGGATACCGAGAGACGAAAAATAATGAGGACTTCTGTAATAAAGATTTTCCGCAAACGGCACATTTTATTTCCGTTGGCAATTTTTGAGGCCTTTACATTAATCCTCCTTTCAAAGTTATGCAGAAATGCAATTTTAAGCAGGGAACGGGTTCGTTATAAACAGGCTCAGATGTATTTCAATTTCAAAAAAGTGGTATTCCGGATTGGTGAGATTTTTAAAAATAAAGGACTTATTAAAAGCCCAAAGGACATTCTGTTTTTTGAATATAAGGAAATTGGGTCGTTACTTGCTTCCTCCAATATGTTTACTGATATATATGCTGAGATCATCTCCCTTAGAAAGGAAAACTTTGAATCTGAATCTGAAAAAAAATTCCCCGAAAGTTTTGATACTAACTTTGGCGAACGCCTCAAAACAGTGGAAGATTTTGCTGTACATGTAAAAGAGGGACACGAATTTACGGGTTTAGCAGCAAGCGGAGGAAGAATAAGAGCCAGGGTAAAAGTTCTGAAATCAGTAATGGAGGCCGATAAAATTAAAACCGGGGAAATATTGGTGGCAAAACAAACCGATCCGGGATGGGCAATGGTTTTCCCGATTATCGGAGGCTTAATCGCTGAGCGGGGCGGAGCACTTTCCCATGGGGCAATTGTGGCGCGTGAATTTGGCATTCCCGCTGTTTTGGGCATTGAAAATATCACAGAAATTTTAAATGATAACGATGAAGTAATTTTAGATGGCGATCTTGGAAAAATTAAAATATTATAGTTGTAACCTGTTTCAATATATTTCAACCCGATTTGGAATACTGAAATTCTTTGTCTTCGCAATTTTATTGTGTTTGCTGGGGGTAACAGAAATTCCGGAATGGCAGATTTTTGTTGAAAATTTAATTTTCATTTTCGCGTCCTTATTTGCATTTCGATTACCGGATGATGCCTGGTCATTTCATTTGGACCGGATTCATCATCCACGAAGAACTTATTTATCCCCCGGGAATATTCGAAGCTTTGTCTTTTTTTCAGTTCTCATTTCTATTGTTTATCAACTGGGTCTGTTTCTTTTTTCATGGATTTTGGCCATTACCATTCTGACCCTGTTTCTTGTTTCAACGGGGTTATACATCTTATTTTTCAGGAGGGAAAGCATAATGACCATCATTCCCCTTTTAAAATATCCTGTTTTTATCTGGTGTATTTCCCGGTTTTCATTGTCATCTGACGTTTTATTGTTATCGGCCGGGGCATTTTTTATGATGCTGACCAGCGATTTTATTGACGAAAACAAACAAAACAATGCGCTCAAAATTAAGATCCTTTTGATTTTAATTACCGGAGTGTTGATTTTTCAACCATGGGCAAAAGGTTTTGGCTTGATTACCGACCTTGCCTTAATTCCTATTCCTGTGTTATTAATTGCATTTACATCCATGAAAAGGGAACCCATCTTCCCTGTTGTAATTTTTCCTTTATTACACTTAGTTGATTTAATAAACTCATGATGCATAAAAGCTATAAAAAACCCGTTGAAAATCCGGCGCACTACAAATTTGAAGAAGTGAACTGTTATAACTGCGGCGCTGATAACTACAGTTTTTTATTAATAGCCGAAGATGACTTAACAGGCAAGGAGGGTAATTTTCAGTATGTGACCTGCAATGAATGCGGGTTGACCTATCAGAATCCGCGAATAGAGATTAACCAGATTAAGTCGTTTTACGACAGCGAATACATTGCACATCGGAAAAAAACCAATTGGGGTATTATGACTCCGCTTTACGAATGGGCGATGAACAAGCATGATCGTGATAAGGAAAAACTGGCGGGGAAATTCGTTGGTCTGAATTCGGAAACAGATGTGCTTGACGTTGGTTGTGCCGTTGGAACATTCTTGCTTTACCTGAAAAAGAAGCACCAGTGTAAAATCAGCGGTGTCGATTTTATGGAGAATCTTGAATATCCCGGATTTGATCAAATAGAGTTTTACCCCGGACTCTTTTATGATCAGCTTATTCAAAAAGAAAGATTTGACTTAATAACCATGTGGCATTTTCTCGAACACGACTATGATCCTAATAAATCGTTGCAAATGGCCGAAAAAATTTTGAAAAATGAAGGTAAACTTATCATTGAAGTTCCCCGCTTCGATAGCTTCACCTCCAGACTTTTTGGGCGAAAATGGCCTGGTGTTCAGGCCCCTCAACATACCGCATTATACAGCAAAAAGACTTTTATTCAGATGATTGAGAAGAACGGCTTTAAAATTGTAAAATATATGCCTTACGGCGCTTTCCCACCTTACTTTTATATTTTTGCAGGATCTTACTTTTGGTTATTTGGCAAAGGCATAAATCTGAATCGTGCTATTCTTCCCTACTTTCTCGGGCAACTTATATTAACGCCTATATTGCTGTTTCAGAAAAACTTAAACCTCTCCATGCAAACCATCGTGTGCGAAAAGGCTGATAAAAAATAAACAAATTCAAAATGAACAGAAATCTGCTAAAAACAAGGATGCTCATCACCATTTTAGGCCACAACGTATATTCATTGCTTTCATTTAAAATGTCGTTGGATACGTTTTTCTACACCATCAGAAAACAATTCATCCTTTCTTCGCTTTTTAAAGATGCAAAATATGCCAAGGTGGGAAAGAAGTTTTTTGTTAACCCTTTTGCGCCCTATTTCCCCGGAAAATATTTTAGAAGGATGCTGGAAAATAACAGTGTCAGGCAATATCCGCTAAAACCAAACTATGCACAAATTTCAATAACCAATGTTTGCCCCTGCGAGTGTTACCATTGTCATGTAAAGAATACGCAGGACAGAAATGCTGATCTTTCGAAGGAAAAGGTGCTGGAAGCCATAGAAGATATTATTGATGCTGAATTTTTGGTGCTGTTTTTTGTTGGCGGTGAACCCATGAGCCGTTTTGACGATCTGGTGGAATTCGTTAAAAGTGCCAGGTGTAAACTGGATACCCGGATTTTTACTTCGGGCGTCGGTGTTACAACCGGGCGCTTAAAAATCTTGAAAGAAGCCGGACTGGAAGGGATTTGCGTAAGTATTGATCATTATGATGAGCAAATTCACAATTCGCAGCGAAAAAATAATCAGGCTTTTAAGAGTGCCTGTTTTACCATTTCCGAAGCGGCTAAAATGAATTTTTATGTGTCGGCAGTTTGTTGCACAACCGGCGCTATGGCCAGGTCGGGAGAATATAAAAAAGTAGTCGATCTGGCTGAATCTCTTGGTGCACATTCCATTCAGATCAATGAAATCCGCCCGGTCGGAAGGGCAACCGAAAATGGAAAATCCAATATTTTCCTTTCAGAAAATGACAAGCAAATGCTGATTGATTATTATAAAGAACAAAACAGGAGCAACAGGAAAATAGCCATTGTTATGCCATGGTACAACGAAGAACCCGAAAAATTCGGGTGTATGGCAACATCGGGGCAAAATGTATACATCAATTCAAAAGGAGATGTTCAGCCCTGTGTTTTGCTGAACGCCAGCCTGGGAAACATCCACACACAAGGATTCAAGGAGATATGGGATAAATTCACCCCTTTATGCGAACACCCGGTTCGCGAATGTATTGTGCATACATTGAGCGATAGAATTAACCGTTCAAAAACTCACCTGCTTCCTCCTGAAGAAACGCTCGAACTTTGGCCGGAATTTTCGAAAATGGAACCAATTGATTTATTCAAAAAAATTGATGTTAAAAAGAAGGGTCAGTAAACTATGAATTTTGAAAACAAATATAACCTGAATCTACAGGCCGGAAAAGATTTCTTTATAAAAGAAAATCATCGTATTCCCCAAAAAATGGGAGTTGATTTTTTTGTTTTTGGCCGAACGATGTACTGTAGGGGAAAACTGGAAAAGCTACCTGACCACGAATTTCTCCATGTTGCTCAGTTTCGGAAATACGGAAGCTTTTTGGTTGTTCTTCATTACCTTTTTTATCTGTCGGTAAACATGGTGAAGTTCCGCAATTTTGGGACTGCTTTTAAAGCTGTTCCTTTTGAAGTGGAAGCAAGGAGGTATGAAGAAACCCGAAAATCATGACAAAACCGGTTGGACGTTCCCTTTGCATCAAAATGGGGTACTTTGTATTTCCCCTGCAAGTAGGCATACGGTCATCGGAAAGAGGAATCCATTGCCGGGTATCTTCAGTGGTTGACCAAATTACCTGTTTCACTCCGGCTTCTTTGGCTGCTATCTATTGTTTCCTCCTGTATTACTTATTCCGGTACATCCATATATAACCATAAAATTTCTGACAGTGTGTGATTTTATGGATTTTTTGATCGGATGATGGTATCTGCTTTTTCTTCCAGTTCTTTTGGAATCTCCCAATTCCCCTGTAAAATCTGACGGATGGAGTCGTTTATAAAAAGACTTTCAGGAACAATGTTCTTAACTTCAGTTTCAGAGGCAGGTAAACCGTCCAGAATGGACAAAGCCATATTTCCGGCAAGTTGCCCGACCTGGAAATAATTGGCCCCGAGATTTGCAAGAGCTCCCTTTAATGAGTGCCGGGGAGTGTTGGTAAAAACCGGAATATGACTTTTCGAAGCGGCAGCAACATACAGGGAGATAGCCGGTTCCACCACATTATCACCACCGATCCAGAGTGCTTCGACTCCTCTCTGGCATACCGAAAGAGCGGCTTCATAAACCTGGGAAACTGTTTCCACATTCATTTCCACCAACTCTATTCCCAGTTCCCTGCAGATTTCCCGTGCTTTCAGAACACAAGCCTCCGAGCATGTCTGGGCAACGCACCATGCAACACCGACCCTTTTCAATTCCGGATTCATCTGCTTTGCGATTCTGAAAATACCTTCCACTGGCTGGAAACTCCCGATGCCGGTAAGATGGGGAGGATGCTGATCAGCTCCGGGACCCGTAATTCCCACTCCGGATGTATAAGGATCGGTAACAGCGGAAAATATATGGATAACATCCCCGTTCCTGTTCGCATTTGCCATCACCTGCAGGGCCGGAGTACTTACTGTCATGGCAATGTCGTATTTTCCACTGACAATGTTGGTGCAGATCGCGTTGGCCACTGCCATATCCCCCTCAGCATTGAACCTTTTAATTTCAAGCATGCCTTTTTTGGATCTGTCCGATTTTTCCAGCACTTCCAGTATCCCATTTTCGGTTTCTTCCTGAAGCTGGCTCGATGCGAAAAGGAATAGAGCAATCCGGGTTACCTTTTTCTCTTTGGAATTTTTATTCCTGTTTTGAAGATCAGACAACAACAACAGGGTTGCCGTAGCCAGAAGGAATATCAATGGTCGGATAATTTGTTTCATCTTTGATTTCCGGGTAGTTTATATATAATTTTTCAGCAACAACTCTGATACGGTGGGATCGATCTGATCTTTGCGGCGTATTTCATCAAAGAGTGCCAGCAAATCAGGCACCTTTAACCTTTTTTTCTCTTCTCCGCTAAAATCATACTTAATGCGCCCCTGGTGCATCATGATTACCCTGTTACCCAGGTTAACAGCCTGTTGCATGGAATGAGTAACCATCAGGGTGGTTAGTTTTCCTTTCGTAACAATGCTTTCGGTAAGTTCGATTACCTTGGCAGCCGTTTTCGGGTCAAGAGCTGCGGTATGTTCATCAAGAAGCAGCAATTCAGGCTTGAGCCAGCTTGCCATAAGGAGGGTCAGAGCCTGCCGCTGGCCACCCGAGAGTTTCCCGATCGGGGTATCCAACCGGTTCTCAAGGCCCATGTTCAGTGGTTTAATTTTTTCTTTTAGTTCATTTAAAACAGATGATCTGAGGCCCCAGCCTAATCCCCTTTTCTTTCCTCTTTTGGCTGACAGTGCCAGGTTCTCCGCAATTGACATTGACGGGGCAGTTCCGCTGAACGGATTCTGAAAGACCCTGCCCATATGGGCAGCGCGCTTAAATTCAGGCCATTTGGTAATATCTGTACCATTCAGGATGATGGTCCCTGCATCGGTCAGAAAGGTGCCGGCAATGGCATTCAACAATGTTGATTTTCCTGAACCATTGGTCCCCAGTACACAAACAAAGCTTCCTTCATCAATGTTCAGACTGACATTCTGTAAGGACATTACTTCATTAACGGTCCCCACATTAAAGGCCTTGCTAAGACCTGATAACTCTAACATACTCATTGCCTGACAATTTTAATCTTTTTTGAACGACTCATAAATCCGGGTAAAACAAGGGCCAGAAAGACGAATGCAGCGGTAATGATCTTCAGATCATTGGGATTCAGACCCCAGCGAAGTGCTATGGCAACCAGAAGACGGAAAAGCACAGCTCCAATCACCGCTCCGGCTATCAAACTGCCCAGGGTGTTCTCTTTAATGAGTGCTTCTCCGATGATGACGCTTGCAAGACCCCAGACCATCATCCCGATCCCCATCTGAACATCCGCAAAACCCTGGAACTGAGCAAGCATCGATCCAGACAGGGCAATAAATCCGTTTGAGATCGCAATTCCGAAAATGATCATTGATTTTGTATTAACGCCCAAAGCCCTGATCATCTGATCATTATCTCCGGTAGCCCTCATTGCAGTGCCGATATTTGTGCGGAAGAACCACAAAAGCAACAGACTGACAACTATTATTATCAGGAGACAAAACATCATGATCCAAAGGTCTTTGGCAGGGATGCTCCACCCGATGACATTGATAAGTGCATCTTTTCCGGAGATCTTTGTGGAGAAGTTTTCAAACCAGGTAAAAACGGTTACATCCCCTAAAAGTGGCACATTGCTTTTACCCATGACGTGAAGGTTAACCGAATAAAGAGCGGTCATAACCAGGATTCCTGACAGAAGGGGATTCACCCTGAAACGGGTATGGATGATGCCCGTTGCAGCACCGGCAAGCAATCCTCCCGCGAAGGCCACAACGATACCCGTAACGGGGTTGGCACCCGAAACGATCAATGCCGCTGTTATGGAAGCGCCGAAGGTAAATGATCCTTCGGCAGTGATGTCGGGAAAGTCAAATATCCTGAAACTGATAAATACACCAAGCGCCAGTAGCGCAAGTATCAGGCCGATGGTTACTGATCCGATTAATAAAGTCATTGATTAAGAATTATAAGGTTTCATTAAATTGACCAATCCACACCACTCCCTGCCGGAAAGTGCTTTCTCCCAGTCCCGAAATCTCACGGGAATCATTTAAAAGATGAAGAACATCCAGGATGATGCTGTTCTCAAAGAGGTGCTTCACAAGATTCCCGGCCGACATCTCATTCTTGGGCAAAGCCATATAAGGGAATATTGCTGAATGAGTATGAATATATTGTTGAGCACCCGGTTTGACAGGCCGCAGAAATTCCCTTACCCTTTCTCCCGGATTTTTATAAAAGAATCCAAGCGAAACCGTCAGCATTTTTTGATAACCGGATTCTGTGGTAAAATTGATGCTGTCGCGGATATATGGATATTCAAACAGGTTTTTTGAATCAACGGGTGATGCATTCAAATTCGCTCCGACCAGTCCCTCACATTCGGCAATCGATAGAAAAACGAATTTATCGAGATTTGTCGCAATGGACATTCCAGTCACAAGAGCTCCCAGGGATATGGATTCCCTGTCAGCAACAGGCTCAAATGATATGCGTTTCGAAAATTGACCGGATGCCAGAATATAATACAGTGCATTTATTTCAGGTACTAACCTGCCGGTCGTAACAGCGTAATCCGGAAGCTTTGATCCATCCGACGGTTTGTAAGCCAGCACATCGCCTAGCGCAATGAATTCCCCAAAGCGATCTTTACAGTCACCGAATCCTTCCCCTATTGCCCCCAATCCAATGGCATACAGGGGTTCTGTTAATTTTATTTTTGAATTATTTTCAGCCTTAAATCCAGAGGTCATCATCAATCCGGGATTACCTTCTGCCTTTAAAATCATATTTTCCTCTGATACAGACAGAATTTTAAAGCAGTATCCTTCGCTGATGTGTTCGGTGGTTTCTTGTCTGGAACCACTTTGCGGTTTGATGTAATCCTCAGTCAGGACGGATTTGATTCCAGCCATATCGAGTACCTGTGCGACTTCTTCAGACAGGTTTTCCAGCAGGAAAAGACCCCCGAGCTTCTTTATGTTCTTATACTGGCTGATAAGAATACGGATCCCTGCAGAACTCAGATACAGAACCCCCGACATGTTGAGTATCAATCTGTGGTGACCTTCCCGCACAAGATTGTTGATAAAATCATCCAAATATCCGGCCCAGTTTGCATCAAGCCTCCCGTCGAGGATGAGACGGCTTTCGTTTCCTGAAGCTTCATTTCTGATAACCAGTTTATTCTCCATTTGACATTACATATTAATTGACTTTTTCAAGAATTTCCACCTCCGGGAAGTTAAGTTTAAGATTTGCAGGCAGGGGTATGTTTAAAAAATTTGCAGACTCCAGGTTGACAAAATAAAGGGTCTTTGCAACCACCTGAAAGGGTATCTGCCCCGGGTCTGCCCCGTTTAGTACTTTTACCGCCATTTCTCCTGCTTCATATCCCGCTTCTGTGTAGTCGCGTGCACATGCTGCCAGGGCACCCTTCTTTATCTGGCTCGAAACAAAAGCGTAATAGGGAATTTTATTATCAAGTGACACTTTGATGATAGAAGTGCTGGCACTTCCGGTGAGATTGTCAGAGATCTGACAGAATGCATCTATTCTTTTCATCACGAGTGATTTGGCTGCCTCCATCACCTCAACGGCGCTGCTTGCAGGGGCTGCGATCAGTGTCAATCCGTTTTTCCCGGCTGCTTCATCAAGCTTGTCTTTATAAATGACCGAGTTTACCTCGGAAGGAGTGAATACCGTTCCAATTTTTCTTATTCCCGGTTGTAAAAGTTTCGCGAAATTTAACAATCCGTCAAAGTCGCTGATCGTTGAAATTCCGCAAATGTTGGGCATATGGTTTTGATAAGATTCTCCCGCACCGGCTGCCACAGGATCTCCGACATTGGTGAATACTATTTTTTGTCCCTGAAGCTTCTTTGACATGATCTGAAGGGTAGGCGTGGAAAGACTAAAGATCAGGTCATATTTTTCGTTGGAAAGACTTCCTGCAATGTTATTCAGTGTTGAAATATCTCCCTGTGCGTTGAAGACTTTCATTGAATAACTGACATTCTCCGTCAGATTATTATCACTCAGGGCGTTCCTTATTCCTTTTTCGCATTCTTCTGAATTCGGACTGTCAATATAGTGGACCATCGCTAACTTGAAATGATTTGCTACCTGCCTGCCGGAATTGCCGGAATGCCCGGTAATTTCTCTTTTGTGCGTGCGGTTCCCGAGATCGGAAAGCAGTAATATTACAGCGACAAAAATGATCGCAACGATTCCGTGTAATAATGATTTCATTTCAGTCGTTTCATTATTTATTCAGTTTACAGTGTCGGTAACTATTGAAATCTAAAGATCATGTAATCATTGAATCTACAGCCGGAAACATTTAAATTCCCGGTTTCCTGAAAAAAGGGTTGCAATTAAAACTGCAGGCTACTGAATGGTCCAGTCGGAACGGGCAATTACACTTTCCGGAATCGTAAGACCCATTTCGGCAGAGGATTTTAAATTTATGGCAAGCTGATATTTTGGTATAACCTCAATTTGTTTGGCTGGCGTTCTGCCTTTAAGAATTTCCACAGCTTTTAATCCGGAAAGATAACCCCACGTTTCGTAATTTACCCCCAAACCCAGGGCTGCCCCTTTTTTAATCTGACTTGGATCGGTTACAAAAATGGGTATTTTATTTTCGGTTGCCAGTTTCACCAGAACAGGTAATCCCAGGTATACTGTATTATCGGCAGAAGCAACAAAGACATCAATATCTTTATTCAGAAGAGATTGTGCCGCCAGCATGAGGTCATTCACACTGTTTACCGGTGCCTTTTCAATATCAATGCCCCTCCTGGTAAATTCCTCACTTAAGATCTTCACTGAGTATTCTGCATTCTTTTCAGCATTGTTATAAGGTATTCCGATCCTTTTTAATTCAGGAATACATTCAAACAATAAATCGGCGAATTCACTTGCTTTAATGGAATCATACATCCCGAAGACGTTTTTTAACTCCCCTTTTATCCCGACCTGCTGTGGAGAAAAAGCAACGGTAAATACCACCGGCCTGTCTT
>Ga0105103_10001378_pt1 | contig 13396 bp, 11 predicted proteins | sample PPLLaktember2015_2_FD_79107 | JGI IMG/M metagenome (GOLD analysis project Ga0105103, IMG submission 79107) | Freshwater sediment microbial communities from Prairie Pothole Lake near Jamestown, North Dakota, USA - PPLs Lake P7 Core (6) Depth... | ecosystem: Environmental > Aquatic > Freshwater >...
CCCTTCGTGCTGGTGCTGGTGGGCGCCACCATCGTCGGCAGCATGGCCACCGTGTGGCACGGCGTGGTCAACCCGCCGCGCCCGGGGCAATTGCGCGAATGGCGCTACGACGACCAATCGATCGAGCTGGCGCAGGGCGCCGAGATGGGCCGCTTCCTGCTCGGCTCGACGGTGGTGCTGCTCTACCCTGAAGGCGGGCTGCAGTTCAACCCGGGCTGGATGCCCGGCGGCGCCATCCGCATGGGCGAGCCGATGGCCCGCCGCTGGGTCATTCGGGCAGGCGACCCAAGGCGAACATGACTTCCAGCACTGGCGCCGGCCGGCCCAGCGCCGCGAACCAGCGGTTGTAGATCTCGGGCAGCGCCGGGCTCTTGTAGATCTGCGCCAGCGCGGCGTCCACGGCCTGGCGCATGGCCCAGTCGCCGCGCGGCAGCGCGATGGCATAGGGCTCATAGGACAGTGGATCGCCCAGCAGCGCCAGCGCCTTCGGGTCCTTGGCCTTGGCCACCAGGCCGACCAGCAGCACGCGGTCGCTGGCCAGCGCCTCGATCGTGCCGGCCTCCAGCTGCGCCAAGCCGTCCTCGCGGCTCTTCACCGGCACGACGGAGGCGGTGACCACCTTGATGCGCAGTGCTTCGTTGATGGCGCGTTCGTTGCTGGTGCCGGGAATCACGCCGATCTTTTTGTTGGCCAGGTCCATCAGCGAATTGCCCGGCGTCGAGGCACGGACCAGCAACCCGGTGCCGTCGACGAAGGTCAGCGTGGAAAAGCCGACCTCCTTCATGCGCCCCAGCGTGACGGTGGAGGCACCGCATTCCATGTCGGCCTGGCCGCTGGCGATGGCGCTGAAGCGATTCTGCAGCGTCACCGGCACCCACTTCACCTGCAGCGGCACGACGCCGATCTGCTTTTCGATGACGCCGATGATGCTGCGGCAAAGGTCCACGGTGTAGCCGGTGGGCTTCTTGTCGTTGTCTTCGAAGGAGAAGGGTACTGCGTCGGTGCGGTAGGCGACGTTGATCGTCTTGGTCTCGTGGATCTTCTTCAGCCGCCCGTCGAAGGGCGCGCTGGCCATCTGGGCCAGGGCCAGCGTGGGTGCCAGGCACAGCGCGGCCAACAAGGTATGCATGCGGGACATCGGGTCTCTCCTGAGGGGCATCTGGGGGTGGTGACCCGGCCTCGCGCCGGGGCTGCGCATTCTATTCAGGCGTTGCGCATGTGGCCGCGCGACTCGCGGCTCGCGATCCAGATCGTCGCCGCGCAGATGACCACGCCGCCGATCAGCGTGCTGGTGCTGGGCACGTCGGCGAAGACCATCCAGCCGATCAGCGAGGCCCACACCAGGTCGAGGAACTTCACCGACTGCGTCGACGAGATGTCGGCGATGCTGAACGAGCGCGTCAGGCAGTAGTGGCCCAAGCTGCCGAGAATGCCGCACAGCAGGAAGCCGCCCCACTGCCAGGCCGTCGGCGTCTGCCAGTGCAGCAGCGCCAGCGGCAGGCTGAAGATCGTCACCGTCAGCGACTGCCACACCAGGATCACGCCAGTGGTCTCGTAGCGCGTCAGGCCCTTGGTGAGCAGGAAGGACGCGGCGAACATCGGCGCCGAGGCCAGCATCACCAGGTTGTAGAAGCCGCCGCTGCCGCTGAGCTTGGGGCCGACGACGAGCAACACACCGACGAAGCCGATGCCCGAGGCCAGCCAACGCTCCCAGCGCATCGGCTCCTTGAAGAAGATGTAGGCACCGATCATGATGAAGATCGGCCCGGTGAAGCCGATGGCGGTCATGTCGGCCAGTGGGATCCTCGGCAGTGCCGCGAACCACAGCATCAGCCCGAGCGTGTGGAAGGCGCCGCGCAGGAACTGCCCGCTGACGCGCTTGGGTCGGTAGGCCGCCAGGCCATGCCGCCACAACAGCGGCAGCAGCACCACCAGCCCGAAGAAGTAGCGCAGGAACTGCGCCAGGAAGGGGTCGAGCTGCTGCGCCAGGCCGCGCATCAGCGCATTCAGCACGCTGAACACCAGCCCGGCACTGGCGGACCACAACAGACCCTTGACCACCGGGTCGAGGCGGTTCAGGCGATGGCCCGTGAGCGCGATGCGCCGCTGCAGCGGCGTGCGCGGGTCCTTCGGCGGGGTCAGGACGGCCGTCACCGGCAGCCCCCGGTCGGGGCGCGCCGGCCGTCGGTGGTTGCGGGCATGCCGCGATTGTCGTCGCTGACAGGCCCTGGGTGCGTCTCCGCCATGACAGCACACGCGCGCCCGATGTTAGATATGCCCTGCCACTTCGTCATGCGACCGCTGTTCCTGCTCCGCGCCACGCCCGCCCTCGCGGCGGCGGCGGCGCTGATACTGGCGCTGTGCGGCGGGGCGGCCCGCGCAGCGGGCGAGGATACCCACGCCGCCGTGTTGCACGCCTGCCCCAAGGTGCAGCAGGAGATCGTCGACCTGGACATGCTGGCCGAGGGGCTGAAGAACTCCGGCGCGGTGGGCATGTTCGAGAAGCTGCGCCTGAAGTCGGCCATCGACGAGTTGATCGGCCGCTTCAAGGCCTTCCACCGCGGCGCCACGCAATACACGCTGGCCGAACTGCAGGAGCAGTACGAACTGCTGATGATGCGCATCGCCCACCAGCTGCAGGACAAGGACCTGGCACTGCACGGCCAGCTATGCAATGCCTGGGGTTCGATCTGGGCCACGCTGCAGGACCGTGGCCGCTTCATGGAGAAGTTCTCTTGAGGCGCGCTCCGCTGGCGCTGATTGCGTTGCCGTGGCTGCTGGCCGGCTGCCAGATGCCGCCCGCGCTGGCGCCACCGTCGCACGCCGAGATCGTGCGCAGCGAATTGAGGCAACTGCTAGCCAGCGACCATCCAAGTGGCGGAGCAGTGCGGCTGTACAGCCGCAGCGGCCGGCTCGACTACCGCGTCGAATGCGCCTCCGGCCAGGTCTGCCGGGTGCGCGTCAGTGCCGATGGCCACGTGATAGTCACACCCTACGCCGGCCATTGAGGTGCGGCCCGTTCAGCGTGCGGGCATCTCGGCCTGGCTGCGCGCTACTGCCGGCACGATGCGCTGGCGGATCAGCTCCAGCGCCTGGCCGCGCGCGGCGCTGGCCTGCGACGTGTCGGCGCTGGCGGCGATGACCAGCTCCAGCGCCGGGTCGACCCAGATGAACTGGCCGCCATGGCCGCTCGCCACGACAGGCGGGCGCGGCGCGTCGGACGGTGCCACCCACCACAGGTAGCCGTAGGGCAGTCCGACCGGTGGTCCCCCGCCGTTGTGGCGTGTGGTGGCGGCGCGCACGAAATCTTCGCCGACAAGGCTGCGGCCGGCCCATCGGCCTTGCTGCAGCATCAGCTGACCGATGCGTGCCATGTCGCGGGTGCGCAGCTGCAGGCCGCTGAAGCCGAGGTGGCGGCCCTGCTCGTCGCGTGCCCAGTCGCTGGTTTCGATGCCCAGCGGCGCGAAAAGCTGGCGCTGCGCATAGGCGGCCGGTGTCTCGCCGACGGCCTGCTCCAGCAGCGCGGCCAGCAGGTCGGCGGCCGGGTTGTCGTAGCGGAATGTCATGCCCGGCTCGGCCTCGAAGCGCCGGCCCATGGCGAAGCGCGCGCGTTCCTTGGCGTCGAAGAAGCGGCGCTCGCTGGCCTGGAAGCCAGCCGTCATGGTCAACAGGTGACGCACGGTCAGGCGCTGCGCGCGCGGGTCGTCGTTGGCGTCGGCCAGCTGCGGCAGCAGTGCCAGCACCGGCTGGTCCAGGCTGGTGATGCGGCCTTGGCCGACGGCCATGCCCACCAGCAGCGCCAGCACGCTCTTGGTCACCGATTCCACCGGTTGCAGCGGTTGGTTCTGCGGCCCGCCGCGGTGGTACTCGAAGGCGACGCGGCCGCGGCGCAGCACCATCAGGGCGCGGATGTCGGTCAGCGCCTCGGCCTGCACCTGCAGGCCAGCGAAGACGCTGGCATCGAAGGCATGCTCGTTTGGCGAGGGCTGTGACTCGTCGTGCGCAGCCGCTGGCAGCGCCAGCGCGGTGCAGAGCAGGCTGATCGAAAGCAGGCACATGGGCTGGGGCGCTTCTTGGGGTGCGCGCCATTGTCGGTGTGCCGCCCGTGGAGAATGGAGGCATTGCCCGGAGTCCGACGATGAACCTGCCCACCTTTGCCGAATTCGAGACCCAGGCCCGCGCGGCCGGCTTCGACGAGGTGAACGAGCGCCGCTGGGCACCCGATACCGTGATCGCCACCCACACCCATCCCTTCGCCGTTGACGCGCTGGTCACGCAGGGCGAGATGTGGCTGGCCTGCGAGGGCCGCAGCCAGCATCTGCGGCCCGGTGACCGCTTCACGCTCGACGGCGATGTGCCGCACGACGAGCGCTACGGGCCCGAGGGCGCCACCTACTGGGTGGCGCGGCGCAATGGCTGAAAGGAGACCCACATGACCACCGTAGCCCTGCTGACCGAGTTCAGCGACGCCTGGAACCGCCACGACATCGACGCGCTGATGTCCTTCATGAGCGAGGACTGCGTCTTCGAGACCGCCGCCGGCGCCGAGGCCTGCGGCACACGCCACCAGGGCCGCGAGGCGGTGCGCAAGGCTTTCGCCGCGGCGTGGGAGACCGTACCCGATGCGCAATGGCGCCACGCCGTGCACCACGTGAGCGGAGACTTCGGCGTATCGGAATGGACCTTCACCGGCACCGCCGCCGACGGCAGCCGCATCGAAGTCAACGGCGTGGACCTGTTCGCCTTCAAGGACGGCAAGATCCAGCGCAAGAATGTCTTCCGCAAGAACCGGCCCAATCTGCCGGCCACGCGCTGATGGCGCAGTCAACCGATACGGCCCTGCGCTACGACCCCACCCACGACCCGCTGGTCGCACCCGGCCCGGGGCAGGGCCAGGCCTACGCGCCCACCTGGTGGGTGGCCAGCGCCAGTGCGCCGCCCGAGGACGACGGTCCGGTGCGGCAGGACATGGATGTCGACGTGGCCATCATCGGCTCCGGCGCCACCGGCCTGTCCGCCGCGCTGTACCTGGCGCAGGAGCAGGGCATCCGCGCGGTGGTGCTGGAAGCCAACCAGGCTGCCTGGGGCTGCTCCAGCCGCAGCGGCGGCCAGGGCCAGAACGCCAGCGGCCGGCTCAAGCGCTCGCAATGGATCGAGCGCTGGGGCCTGGACGTGGCGCGGCGGCTCGATGCCGAGATCCGCGCCGGCTTCGACAACTTTCGCGCGCTGACGCAGGCCATCGACTGCGATGCCCACGACGGCGGCCACCTGTACGTGGCGCACCGGCCGCGCAAGATGGACATGCTGCGCAGTGAAGGCGCGCTGATGCGCGAGACCTTCGGCTATGCCACGCGCATCCTCGGCGCCGAGGAACTGCGCCTAGAGTACTGCGACGAGCGCGAGGCCGCCGGCGCGCTGCTCGAGCCCGACGGCATCGGCATCCACCCGCTGAAGTTCAGCTACGGGCTGATGAGCCGCGCCCGCGCACTGGGCGCGCGCGTGCATCCGGCCAGCCCGGTACTGGGCTGGCACGAAACCGGTGGCGCGCAGCACCTGCGCACGCCCGGCGGCACGGTGCGTGCGCAGCGCGTGGCGGTATGCACCGGCGGCTACACCGGGCAGCAGTTGAACCCGCTGCTGAAGAACCGGCTGATGCCGATCCTGTCGAACTCGGTGGTGACGCGGCCCCTGACCGAAGCCGAACTGAAGGCCACCAACTTCCGCTCGCAGGTCTTCCTGACCGACACGCGCACGCTGCGCTTTTACTACCGGCTGCTCGACGGCAAGCGCCTGCAGATCGGCAGCCGAAGCGCCATCGCCGGCGCCGATGCCCAGGCTCCGAAGCACCTGAAGCTGCTCACCGATGCCATCGCGCGCAAGTTCCCGCCGCTGGCCGGCATCGACATCACCCATTCGTGGTGGGGCTGGGTCGACGTCAGCCACGACATGATGCCGCGTATCACCCGCCCGGACCCGGCGCGCAAGCTCTGGTACGCGCTGGGCTACGGCGGCAACGGCGTGTCCTTCTCCACCTGGGCCGGCAAGCGGCTGGCCGAGCGCATCGCCGGCCGCGATGCCGGCCGCGAGGTCTTCCAGCTGCCGATCTATGCCACGCCGCTGGAGCATCCCAACCTGTTCGGCGCGGTGCGCTCATCGGCCTTCGCGCCATTCCGCCGGTTGGGGCAGCGAGTGCTGTACCGCTGGTACGCGCGGCAGGATGAGGCTGCATGAGACGCCAATTTCCGACGCCGGCGGCCTCAAGTGGGACCAGGGCGGGCCGATATCCGTCCGATGGCATTCCTCTGGCTCGTGGCGACAGGCGCCGCGCCTGCGCTGCGGCGCCGGGCGCGTGCCGTGCTGGCCGGGCTGTGCTGCCTGATTGCCGCAGTCGGCGCGTCCGCAGCGACTGAAGCCTGCTCGCCCGGGGCAGAGCAGCCGCCAGCCGGGCAACTGCTGGAGCTGGAGCACGACGGCCGGGCGCAGCCTCGGCCCTGCGCCGCCCAGCTGGGCATGCTGGCCACCAGTGGACGGCTCGACGCGGTCGGCCGGGTCGAAGCCCTGCTGCTGCAGGGCTGGCTGCTGGCCGGCCTGTCCGACCTTGCGGGCACCGAAGCCGTGGCGCGCCAACTGGACCAGGCCGCCCAAACCGGCGCCACGCCTTTGGCCAGTGCGGCGGCCTTGCTGGTGCGCGCCCGCCTGGCCGAGCAGTCGGGCGACACGGCCCAGGCCGGTATCCTGGTGGACCAGGCGCTGGCAAGGCTGCCGGCCGATGCCAGCGCGCTGAACCGGCTGCGTTTCACCTCGGCCCAGTCGCATATCCGCAACTCGGCCAGCCGGCTGGAGGAAGCGATCCGCCTCGACCACCAGGCGTTGAAGCTGGCCGACGCGCTGGCGATTCCGTGGCGCCAGGCCGAGGTACGCAACGACCTCGCCTACAGCTACCACCAGGCCGGGCAGATGGAGCAGGCGCGCAAGCTCAGCCGCGAGGCCATGGACATCGCCCGGCAGTCCGGCGATGCGATCACGTTGGCGCATGCCTACACGGTGCAGGGCATCATCCTCGACGCGCTGGGCGACAAGGCGGCCGAGAAGGATTCGCTGCAGTCGGCGCTGGACCATGCGCGCCGTGCCGGCGCCAAGTACGAGGAGTCGCTGTACCTGGCCAACCTGGCCGACCACTTCCTGAAGCAGGCCGACTACGCCACCGCGCTGCGCTACGCTCAGGCCGCGCTGCCGTTGACGCGCGAGCTGAAGAACCTGGGCGGCGAGACGGTGGCGCTGGCCAACATCGGGCTGGCGCAGATTGCGCTGCACGATATCGAATCCGGCAAGCGCAACCTGCGTGCGTCCATCGACATCGATGAGCGCCGCGGCTCGATCACCGGCGTGTCCGACTCCTATGCCGAGATGGCCCAGTACCTGGAGCGCGCCGGCGATGCCAGGGGCGCCATCGACGCGTGGCACCAGCATCGCTCGCTGGCCGGGCAGATCCTGGCGCGCGACCAGCAGCAGGCCATCCTGGAGATCCAGGAGCAGTTCGACGCCGACCGCCGCGAGCGCGAGCTCGCGCTGCTGCAGCGCGACGGTGAGATCAAGACCGAGGCGCTGCGCGCTCGCGAGCTGGAGCAGCGCCTGGGCTGGTTGGTCGCGGCCAGCGGTGCACTGGCGGTGGGGGTGGTGCTGATCGGCGCGCAGCGTGTGCGCCAGGCCAACCGGCAGCTGGCGCACAGCAATGCGCTGCTGCAGCGCCAGGCCGAGATCGACCCTCTCACCGGCCTGGCCAACCGCCGCCATCTGCAGGAGGCGATGCGCCGGCTGGGTGCCGACGGCAACTTCAGCGGCGCCGTGTTCCTGGCTGACCTGGACCACTTCAAGCGCATCAACGACTGCCATGGCCATGCCGCCGGCGACGCCGTGCTGGTCGAAATGGCGCAGCGCCTGCGCAGCACGCTGCGCGACGCCGACCTGATCGTGCGCTGGGGCGGCGAGGAATTCCTGGTGATCGTGCGCGCGCTCGATGCCGACGCGGTCCAGGCCCTGGCGCAGCGCATGCTCGACGTCATCGGCGGCACGCCCTGCCTGTATGAGGGCCGGTCGGTGCCGGTGACGGTGTCGATCGGCTATGCCACCTTCCCGATCGAGCCGGGACTGCTGCCAGTCAGCTGGGAACGGGCCATCGGCCTGGTCGACACCGCCATGTATCTGGCCAAGGCCCATGGCCGCAACCGCGCCTACGGCGTGCGCATGCTGCGAGCCCAGGACGAGGCTCAGCTCGAGGCGATCAGCCGCGGACTGGAGACCGCCTGGCTGGCCGGGGAGGTGACGCTGACGCCACTCCGCGGCCCGGGCAATGAGGCCGTGCCGGCCGAAGTGGCGTTGGTTGAGTTGGCATGAGCCGACCGCTGCTTCACACATTGCGATGCGCCATGCTGGCCGGCTTGGCCGGGCTGGTGCTGGGTGTGTCGGCACAGGAGCGCTTCGACGCGCAGGTCGACACGCTGTTGCGCCTGGGCCATGACCGGCCCGATGTGGCGATGGCCGAACTTCGCTCACTGGAGCCCCCCGCCGACGACAAGGGCGCGCAGAGGCTGTTGCTGCTGGCGCGGGGCATCGTGCTGGCGCAAAGCGGCCGCGATGCCGAGGCCCAAGGCTGGGCTGGCGCGTTGCGCACGCATGCGCGCAGCCATCGCGACGGCCAGGCCGAAGCCGCGGCCGAGCTGGTGAAGGCACTCAGTGCGCACAATGCCGGCCGGCTGGACGTGGCCGCCGGCCTGGCGCGCGCCGCGCGCGATACCCTGCAGCCCTATTGCCCGCCGCTCAGCGAGCCGGCGGTCAACGGTATGCGCAGTACCGCGGTCGCCGAACCGGTTGCCCTGCCCGAGACGGCGGCGCGCTGCGATCACCGCATCGCCTGGCAGGCCCTGTTGATCCTGCAGCACCATGCCGTGGACACGGGAGACTGGATCGGCGCCACCCTGCATGCCAGGCTGGCACGGGACCTGGCGGCGGCGGCCGGGGACGACCCGCGCCTGGCCTGGAGCACTGCCGAGCTGGCCTGGCTCAGCGCGCGCAGCGACAGCATCGACGCGGGGCTGCCGCTGCTGCAGCAGGCGCAGCGCCTGGCGCAGCGTTCCGGCGATCCCTACCTGCTGGCGCGGGCCAGGCTGGCCGAGTCCAGGATGGCTGCACAGCGCAACGACCTGGAGGGCATGCGCCGCCTGGCCGAACAGGCGCTGCCGCTGGCGCAGCGCGCCGCATCGCCGCGGCTGGAGGCCGCTGTGCTGACCTTCCTCAGCGACGCCTATGCCAAGCTCGGCCGGCCTGCAGACGCATTGCATGCGGCCGAACGCGGGCTGCCGATCGTGCGGCGCCACCTTGACCAGCGCATCGAACTGGCCCTGACCAACAACGCCGGCCTGGCGAAGATCGGCCTGAAGCGCAGCGCTGAAGGCCTGCAGGACCTGGCCCGCGTGGAAGAGCTGGCGTCGTCTGCCGGCCTGGGCGCATTGCGCGCGGAAGTGCTGCGCGAGTACGACGAAGCGCTGGCCGCCGCCGGCGACGCACGCGGTGCTCTGGCGCTGTTCCATCGCGAGCGTGCACTCAATGCCGAGGTGCTGCGCCAGAACCGCGACGCCGCGTTGAAGCAGCTGCGCCAGCGCAACGACCATGAACGCCAGCAGCGCGACATCGAGCTGCTGGCCCGCGACAACCAGCTCAAGGCCGCTGCTTTGGCCAACCGCGAGCTGATGCAACGCGTCTGGGCAGCAGCCTCGCTGGCGCTGCTGCTGTCGGCGGTGGTGGTGGCCTGGCTGTACCGGCGCGTACGCAGCACGCAGCGGCTGCTGGTGTCGAGCCAGGCCAAGCTGCGCGTGCAGAGCGAGCGCGACCCGCTGACCAACCTGGCCAACCGGCGCCATTTCCTCTCGGTGATGCAGACCACGCGCGCGCTGGGTCCCGAAGGAAAGGGCTTCGACGGGGCGCTGCTGCTGGTGGACATCGACCACTTCAAGCATGTCAATGACGGCCATGGCCACGCCGCCGGGGACCTGGTGCTTTGCGAAGTGGCCAAGCGGCTCAACGAGGCGGTGCGCGGCGACGATCTGGTGGTGCGCTGGGGCGGCGAGGAATTCCTGGTGCTTGCCCTGCAGGTGCCGGCCGAGCAGGTGGAGATGCTGGCCGAGCGGGTACTGCGCTTCATCGGCGAACGGCCGGTGGTGGTGCAGGGCCAGCCGGTGCGAGTGACGGTGTCGATCGGCTATGCGCGTTTTCCGCTGCCGCCGAACACGTTGCCGGTGGCCTGGGAGCAAGCCATCAACCTGGCCGACATGGCGCTTTACACCGCCAAGAACCAGGGCCGCAACCGCGCGGTCGGCATCGTCGCCGCGCAGGCACGCAATCCGCCGGAGCTGCGCCACATCGAAGGCGACTTCGACCGCGCCTGGCACGAAGGCCGAGTCACGCTGAAAGTAGCGCCCGGGCCGATGGCATTGGCCATCTGACAGGTCCTGCGGCCGACTGCTCCAGAAGCATCGCGCTGGCCGTCAGTTGCTTGCGGTATGCAGCAACGCCGCGGGCAGGTCGCTGGCTGGGACTCGAGCAAACCACGCAAGTGGCTTGCGCCCGCCGAGCAGCGCGGGGAAGCGAATCCGAAACCGGGAGAGAAGTGCGGGCCGCCCACAGCCCATGGACGCGGAGCACCAACGGCAACGTGGGGCCGGGTTCGACCGTAGACGCGACGCTCCCGGCTGGCTCTATGCTGCCGCCGGCCCTGCCCACACCCAACCTTCCAAGGAGACCACAGCGATGCGCAACCCCGGCCGCCCCACCCGCCGCCAGTTCGTCGCCGGATCGACCGGCCTTGCCGCCGCCGTCTTGCTGCCTCTGGCACACGGCCAGAGCGCCAAGTTCCCGTCGAAGCAGATCCGCATCATCGTGCCCTTCGCGCCCGGCGGGCTGACCGATGCCTATGCGCGGCTGTTCGGGGAGCAGCTGACGCAGCAGCTCGGCGCGTCGGTGCTTGTGGAGAACAAGACCGGCGCCGGCGCGGTGATCGGCATCGATGCCGTCGCCAAGGCTGCGCCGGACGGCTACACGCTGCTGGTCACGACCACCGGCACGGTGATGCAGAACCGCGTGCTCTACACCAAGCTGCCCTACAACTTGGACAAGGACCTGACGCCGATCGCGGTGTTCCCCTCGGGGCCACTGGTCGTGGCCGTCGCGCCCAACGTGCCAGCGCGCAACATGAAGGAGTTCATCGCCTGGGCCAAGGGCAAGGACGTGTCGATGGGCTCCTATGCGCCGGGCTCCTACCCGCAGATGATCGCCGACCTACTGGTGCGCCGCGACGGCCTGAAGATGCAGACCATCCACTACCGCGGCGAATCGCCGATGTGGGTGGACGTGGCAAGCGGCCAGTTGCAGATCGCGGTGGGCAGCGTGCAAGCCTTCAACACCGTGTCGACACGCGGAGTTAAGCCGCTCGGCGTGACCGGCAACTACCGCAGCCCGAAGCTGCCCGACGTGCCGACGTTGATCGAGCAGGGCATCAAAGACCCGCTGGTGGCGCTGGAAGGCGGCCTGGCGCTGATGGCGCCGAGCGCCACGCCGGAAGCCATCCTGCAGACGCTGTCGCGCGTCGTGGTCAAGGGCGCCGACGGCGAGCAGGCGGCCAAGCTGCGCGAGAACTTCGGCATCCCGACCAAGCCGAAGGGGCTGGCCGAGACGCGTGCCGAGTGGGACCGCGCGGTGCCGGCGTGGATCAAGGCCGCGGTCGACCTGGGCGTCAAGCTCGACTGAGCTCCTTGCCTACTGCAGCAAGTCGGCCGTGACCTCGTCCTCGGACAGCAGCGCGATCTTCGCCGGCTGCACGCGCCAGATGTCGCGACAGTAGTCGCGGATGCTGCGGTCTGAGGAGAACTTGCCCATGCGTGCCACGTTCAGGATCGACATGCGTGTCCAGCGCTCGCGGTCAGCATAGACCGCGCTGACCTGCGCCTGCGCCTCGACATAGGAGGCGAAGTCGCCCATCAGCCTGTAGTTGTCCCGGCCAAGCAGCGAATCGACTATCGGACGGAACAGCTCGCGGTCGCCGCGCGAGAAGTGGCCTTCGGAGATCCGATCGATCACGGCGCGCAACTGTTCGTTGCCGTGGTACAGGGCCATCGGGTCGTAGTCGCTACCCGGCATCCAGCTGGCATGCACCTGCTCGGCCGTCATGCCGAAGAGGAAGAAGTTCTCCGCGCCCACTTCCTCGCGGATCTCGACGTTGGCGCCGTCCAGCGTGCCGATGGTCAGCGCGCCATTCATCGAGAACTTCATGTTGCCGGTGCCCGAGGCTTCCTTGCCGGCAGTGCTGATCTGCTCGGACAGGTCGGCCGACGGATAGACGCGCTGGCCGTTGGTGACGTTGTAGTTGGGCAGGAACACCACCTTCAGTCGGTCGTTCAGCGAGGCGTCCTTGTTGATGACCTCGGCCACCGCGGTGATCAGCCGGATCATCAGCTTGGCGAAGTGGTAGCCCGGCGCGGCCTTGCCGCCGAAGACGAAGGTGCGCGGGTGGAAGTCGGCATTCGGGTCGAACTTCAGCTGCAGGTACAGCGCGATGATGTGCAGCACGTTCAGGTGCTGGCGCTTGTATTCGTGGATGCGCTTGACCTGCACGTCGAACAGCGACTGCGGGTCGATGCGCACACCGGTGCTGCGCCGCACGTAGGTGGAGAAGTCCTCCTTGACGCTGCGCTTGATGTAGCGCCATTCGCGGCGGAAGCCGGCGTCCTCGACGAAGGCCTCCAGGCCCTTCAGCTGCGACAGGTCGGAGATCCAGCCTTCGCCAATGGCGCCATTGAGGAACTTGGTCAGCCGCGGGTTGGACAGCACCATCCAGCGCCGCGGCGTCACGCCGTTGGTGACGTTGATCAGCTTGTCGGGCCACAGCGCATGGAAGTCGGCGAGCACGTCCTTCTTTAGCAGCTCGCTGTGCAGTTCGGCCACGCCATTGATGGCGTGGCTGCCGGCTGCGGCCAGGTGGGCCATGCGCACGTAGCGCTCACCCGATTCGTCGATCAGCGACAGCCGCGCCAGCCGCTCGGTATCGCCCGGGAAGGCCATGCGCACTTCTTCCAGGAAGCGGCCGTTGATCTCGTAGACGATCTGCATGTGCCGCGGCAGCACGCGCGCGAACAGGCCGAGCTGCCAGCGCTCCAGCGCCTCGGGCAGCAGCGTGTGGTTAGTGTAGGCGAAGGTCTTGCGCGTCACCTCCCAGGCCGGATCCCAGTCCATGCCCTCTTCGTCGACCAGCAGGCGCATCAGCTCGGCGATGGCCACCGCTGGGTGGGTGTCGTTGAGCTGCACGGTGAACTTCTCGTGGAACCGGTCCAGCGGCAGCTTCTGCACG
>Ga0105103_10001379_pt1 | contig 13393 bp, 12 predicted proteins | sample PPLLaktember2015_2_FD_79107 | JGI IMG/M metagenome (GOLD analysis project Ga0105103, IMG submission 79107) | Freshwater sediment microbial communities from Prairie Pothole Lake near Jamestown, North Dakota, USA - PPLs Lake P7 Core (6) Depth... | ecosystem: Environmental > Aquatic > Freshwater >...
ACCAGCGTCATTGCGGATACATAGGCGCCCGCCCCTCCAATGACAAGATAGTCACCCACTTCAGGATTGGCCATGAGCCTTGGAATAATATGCCCCTGTGCATCAAGGCTTTGGGAATCTCCGCTTTCGCAACAACGACCGACGACGACACGATAATCGGCTTCAGGATAAAGATCACCCAAATCAAACTCGGACGACAAAAGCCGACCGTTCTTTGAAATGATATAAAAGGGGTGTCTGGAACCATAAAGAAGCGGTCGCGTATTAGATTCCATGCCTGCATCGGCAACAATGAATTGGAATCCATCTTCCCCAGTTGATTTTTTGTCAATGACGCGGGTGACCAAAAACCCACTGTTTGCGGTAATATAGGTTCCCGGCTCGACGATCATCTTGAGTTTTCTGCCGGTTTCCTGATAAAAAGAATAAAATCGTTCGCGGGCATACAAGCCAAGACTGACAATATCCGCGGGCTTTTCGTCCGGCATGCGTGCCTCCTTAAAGCCACCTCCCAAATTCACCGTGTGTACAGATGGAAAATATTGTTGCACATACCGCAATTCGCGGTCAATGTTGTCACGCCAAAGCTGGGGATCACCACCTGAGCCAATATGCACATGAACCTGATCGAACCAGACACCCTTGGCTGCGGCAAATTCAAGCGCCCGCTCCAAATCTGTTAGATGAATGCCAAAACAGGAATATTTGTCGCCCGTGTTTCGGGTCACGGATTCGCCGGCACCGACGCCGGGATGAAGACGAAGGCACAGCGGCAATTGATGGGCGGAGGCGAAATCTGCCACCAATTCCAATTGATGAATCGAACAGACGTTATATTTCATCCCCTCGAGCATCATCTCTTCCATCATTTTTCTCTGCTCTCCCGACGGCACGTCCTGCGTCGTCAGCATCATGCGAGAAAATGGGATTCCAGCCAGTGACGCCCGTCTCCCTTCATAAATGGAGCTGAGATCAAGGTCCAACCCCAATCCAGTAATCAGCTGCAACAATGCTCGATTCGAATTTGCCTTCATTGCATAACTCACTTGCAGTCCAAAGGCGTTGGGCATACTCTGCACATCCTGGCACTTGTTGATTATCGTTTGTTCATCGTATAAATAGAACGGCGTTTTATAATGTTGAGCGACCTCTACAATCTTGTCGGTTGTCATTTGGCCTTGTTCGATCATTGCCATTTTTCTCATCTCAGATAAAAGGTTACAATTTTCAGCATTACCCAAGCTGATCTCTTACCGCTTGAATCGGAATTGAATGGCGGCAACAGCTTTCTCGACGTTTTCCCTATGACCATAAGCACTCAGTCGGAAATAGCTTTCACCGCTCGGTCCAAATCCCGACCCGGGTGTGCCGACGACATGAGTCTCCCGTAAAAGGAAATCAAAAAAATCCCAAGAACTCATCCCCCCTGGTGTTTTCAACCAAATAAATGGGGCGTTCGTGCCGCCAAAACAAGAAAATCCCACTGATTCCAGACCCGATTTAATGATTGCAGCATTATTCATATAATAATCAACTAGATACCCACATTCGCGCCACCCTTCTTCAGAAAGAGCAGCCGCACCGCCGCCCTGGACAATGTTCGAGGCGCCGTTAAAAAGCGTGTTTTGACGCCTCGACCAGAGTTGATTAAGAACCCCGGGGGACGCATCTTCAGCAACCAAGGAGAGAGGAATGATGCTCCATCCCAACCTGACGCCTGTAAATCCGGCAATTTTTGAAAAACTGTTGATTTCGATGGCGCATTCGGCTGCTCCTTTGATTTCGTATATGGAGCGCGGCAAGTGCGGTTCTCTGATGAACGCAGAATAGGCGGCATCAAAGATGATGACTGCCCGATGCTGTTGTGCATGGCGGACAAATCGTTCCAATTGTTCCCTGGTTGCCACCGCACCCGTGGGATTATTGGGACTGCATAGATAAATCAAATCCACCTTTTTCTCAGGAAGCGCCGGGAAAAACTGATTCTCTTCAGTACAGGGCATATAAACCAAGCCGGCGTACAATCGCTTCTGTTGATCATAGCCGCCCGACCTGCCGGCCATAACATTGGAATCAACATAAACAGGATATGCCGGGTCTTGAACAGCCACCACATTTTCCGGCGCGAAGATGGACTGGATATTTCCAGAATCGGGCTTGGCGCCATCGGAAATATAAATTTCCGCCAATTGGAGTTCGACGCCAAAACGTTGATAGTGCCGCTGCAACGCCTGTTTCATGAACATTTCCCCGCTGGAATCGTCCGCATAACCGGTATAGGTATCGCGACAGGCCAACCGATCGACTCCTTGGTGCAGTCCTTGGACGACCGTGGGGGTCAAAGGTTCAGTGGTATTGCCGATTCCCAAACGCATGATCTCCACGGTCGGATTTTCGGCGGTAAATGCACGAACGCGACGGCCAATCTCAGGAAACAAGTAGCCCGCGGCCAATTTCATATAATTTTGATTGATGGTAGCCATTTGTGAATACACTCCCGTTCAAAAGCTGTTTTCAAGAATAGTTCCGTCAATGGATCCTTCAGCTATTCGCACCACCGGTCCGATCATTTCGAGGAAATAATCACCGTTGATGAAGATATTTAATGTCCCACCGGGCATGTGAACTTTGATGTGTCGATCGCAGAATCCCAAGCGAAATGCAACAGCAGCGGCTGCGCAACTCGAACTGCCCGAAGCGAGAGTATATCCTGCTCCGCGTTCCCAAATTTCGATCTGGATGTGTTGGCGATCAATTATCCTCATGAACTGAACATTGGTTCGATTAGGAAATCGAGGATCTTTTTCAATCAATGGTCCCAGAGATCGGGCAGCCTCTTCGGAGAGTTCATCCATCAACAATACGCAGTGCGGATTACCGATCGAGACGGCGCAGAATTTCAAATCACGACCATTCAGATTAATCTGTTCATTAATCACTTGGCGGGATTCACCCATTACCGGAATTTTAGAACTGTCAAAACTGGCTTGTCCCATTTCAACCTTAATCTGTCGACCATTCTCAAAAACTTGGGAACTGACGATTCCACCCAAAGTTTCGATTTGAAACATGGCCTCGGAAACAAAACCATGATCGTAAAGATACCTGGAGAAAATGCGGAGCCCATTTCCCGATTTTTCGGCTTCACTCGCATCAGGATTAAAAATGCGCAGCTTGAAATCTGCCGTTATCGACGGCAGCGGACCCCATAGAATGCCATCAGAACCTATACCAAAATTCCGATGGCAGATCAGCTTTATCTCCTGAGGAGTGAGTTCACGTCTCACTTCGGCAGGATTCATCACCAAGTAATCGTTTCCAAGACCATGATATTTATAAAATTTCACTCTCTGCCTCGTTGCATTTGCGTTTGCTGATCAGACTTGATTTAATTCTCTTAAAAGATTGAACATTTTATCTCGATGAATATCACTCATGGGCACCAGCGGTAAACGGACGACATCCTCAATCAACCCCATCATTGCGCAAGCTGCCTTGACCGGAAAAGGGCTGCTTTCACAGAAATTAAATTCCATCAGGGGCAACAACTTGTAATGCAGCGATTGGGCTTTGTTCCATTGTCCGGCAAAAACAGCGTGAACCATTTCATGCAGCAGCGCCGGAGTTTCGTTGGCAACAACGGAAATGATTCCCTCCGCCCCTAAAGCCATGAGCGGCAGAGTCAATGAATCATCACCGGAAAGCAGCAGAAAATCATCCGGACGATATTGTAAGATATTCATGATTTGCGAAAAATTTCCACTGGCTTCCTTGATACCGATAATATTAGGAATCTCGGCAAGTTTGAGTGTGGTTTCGGGAGCGATATTACATGCCGTCCTTCCAGGGACGTTATAAAGTATAACCGGAAGCGGCGTTGATCCGGCAATCGCCTTAAAATGCTCATAAAGACCTTTTTGTATTGGTTTATTATAATAGGGTGCGACGGAAAGAATGCCGTCAGCACCAGCTTGCGAGGCAAATTCCGTAAGAGATATCGCTTCAGCGGTTGAATTGCTGCCTGCGCCCGCCAGAACCGGAACTCTCCCTTTCACCTGATCAATGATCACTTGAATGACAAATCGGTGTTCCTCATGACTAAGGGTGGCACTTTCACCCGTTGTACCACAAGCCAGAATAACGTCTGTGCCCTGTTCAACCTGCCAATCGACAAGACGACGCAGCCGTTTTTCATCGACCGAAAAATCGGGAGTGAATGGAGTTATCAACGCCACGGTAGTGCCGCAAAAACGCCTGTTTTTATTGGACATATTATTGGCCTCTCTTGCTAAGTCGCTTTTTTAGGAGTTTCAGAATTCATCATTGCCTATATTTAAAACAGATGATGAGCATAATTGATTTCGGCGTAACATTTATGATCCAGTCGCCGAGTCGTGATTTATACGGATTTGATATTCAGGATATCATTCATTAAATCGTCCATGGAGAAAATGCCGCGCCTGCCGATCAACCACTCAGCCGCACGAACAGCACCCAAAGCAAATCCTTCCCGGCCATGCGCAACATGGCTGAGAACAATTTCATCAGCGGGTGAATCGAAACCAACCTGATGGGTCCCGGGAACGCGTCCAAAGCGAGTTGAGGTGACATGAAGCGCTTTCTGATCGATCATCCCATGACTCGTGTCATACAGCGGATATTCTTTATGCGCAAGGTTTTCCAATATCACCCTTGCCAATTGTTTGGCAGTGCCACTGGGACTATCGACTTTGCCGCGATGATGGAATTCATGAATACAACAATCATATTCGGGAAGGCTTCCCATCATTTCGGCAGCCAATCCAACCAGACGAATGAATTGATAAACGCCGACTGAGAAATTTGCACTGTATATCATGGTTAAATCAGGTATTTTTTTTGCGGTTTCCAGAGAATCAAACCAGCCTGTCGTCCCTTCAACAACGGGTAAACCCATTTTGGCAATTGAAGTCAAGTTGGGAATCACCACATCGGCGGTGACAAAGCTGATCAAGACATCCGCACCATGACAATTTGATTCGCTGCAAAATTGATCACCCACATCAAAAACAGCGGTGATGGCGTGACCGCGATCTTGCGCTTGTCGTTCCACTTCTTTCCCCATACGGCCATATCCGATCAGTGCAATGTTCATTTTCCCGATTTCCTCTTGATATCTATAGTGATTGATTGATAACCCTAACGTCTATTAACGATTCAGCAAAAAATCGATGCATCGAGTTCACCACTGAAAAAATAATCATGAAGTCGAACAATCACTTTGGGCAAGTCCGCTTCGTCGATGACAAAGCTCAAGTTGATTTCCGAAGCTCCTTGAGAAATCAAATAAATATGGGTATCCTGCAACAAGCCGAAAATCTGTCCCGGCACACCCTTGGTGCGTTTTAATCCTTCGCCCACAAGGCAAACAATCGCCTTTTTATTTTCAACTTTGGCAACAGCAAATGTAGACAATTCTTCCATGATTTGAGAGATATTTTTTGTATTGTCGATCGTCAGTGAGACGGTCACTTCAGAGGTTGTAACCAAATCCACAGACGTCTCATACTTGTCAAAGATTGAGAACAATTGTGACATGAATCCATAGGCCATCAACATTCGACTGGACGAAACCGTAATGACCGTCAGGCCCTCTTTATAGGCGATCGATTTGACTCTGCCATCAATCTTTCGGCCGTCAGGTTGATGTTGAGAAATAGCGGTGCCGTCGAAATCAGGATTCATGGAATTGAATACTTTGACCGTCATGTCATTTTCAACCGCCGGGGCTAATGTGGCGGGATGCAGTACTTTGGCGCCGAAATAGGCCAATTCAGCCGCCTCCGAATAGCTCATGTAACGGATTCTGTGCGCTTCTGGTACCAGGGAGGGATCCGCGGTTAATACGCCATCCACATCCGACCAAATCTCGACGATCTCGACCTCCAACATTGCCCCGATCAGTGTAGCGGAATAGTCAGATCCACCCCGTCCCAGAGTTGTGGTTTGACCTTTGGCCGTACCTCCGACAAACCCCTGAGTCACCGGAATGATACCCCGTTTCACTATAGGAACCAGCTCATTCTTGACAAGCAGCTTTGATTCTGAAATGAGCGGTCTCGCTGAACTAAAGTGATCGTCTGTACGCAGCATTTTGCGTGCATCGGCAAAAGTACTCGGCATTTCCATTTTTTGCAGGACTACAGGCAGCATATTGGCGGTGTATAGTTCGCCGATACTGATCACCCCATCATACAGTTCATCGGTTAGCGCTCCATGATTGAAAATTCGTTCAAGCGACTGATGCAGTGTTATTTCAATCTGATGCAAAACCTCGATGAATTCCTGATCATCGATGATTCCCAATTCACCGGCAATAGCCTGATGCAGTGAGTGAATTTCCTGCATGAATTGCAGGGCTTGCTTCTTCTGTCCCTCGCCGGCCATTTTTGCCAATTTGACCAATTTATTGGTCACTCCGCCAACCGCCGAGGTGACAACAACTGGATTTTGGGGCAGCCTGGACTGGATGATGGTACATACTCTGCGAATAGCGCCTGCATTACCGACGGAAGTCCCGCCGAATTTCATTACAATCATTTTTTCCTCTTCCATACTGGATTATGATTTGCTCTTCACGTCTGAAATCATCGATCAGGCTATTTTACGCCAATACTCATGCCTCAATCCGGTGAAAAAGTATTTTCATTGATGTGGAAATAGGCACAACATTCAACGGGCAAAAAAAAAGCTTCCGAAAACAGGAAGCCTAATTGATTGCCGCAGTGCAATAATACACATTGGCCAAATAGCGCTCCACGATGTTTTCATCGTGACAGTTCGACAGTTGTTCACACGCCGAGCCAACAATGTTGAATGCGGATCTGCACTGTTTCGGCCTTTTACCCTTTATGACTCGCATCATTGAAACCGCATTTTCTCAGCGAATCTACTCTTGCAAAAGGCGCCTCTATCTGGAAATTTTTCAGTTGAAAAAGTAATGATATTTTTTAAATTATGCAATAGTTTTGCTGAATACATTTTCCAGATCGCCAACAACAAACGACGAGGCCTTTGAATGTCGCCATTCACACCGTCAGAATTAAAATCCTTCATTGATCGCATGCAGGAACAGAGCATTCTGGTGCTCGGAGACCTCATGCTTGATGAATTTATTTGGGGTAAAGTCAATCGAATATCTCCGGAAGCGCCTGTCCCAGTAGTCCATGTGACGGGAGAGTCCGCTTATCCTGGCGGCGCCGCCAACGTCGCCCGCAATCTAGCTGACTTTGGTATTCCGGTCATCATTGGAGGAATGATCGGAGGCGATAAAAACGGTGAACATTTGCAAAAATTGCTGCACCAAAGCAAAATTTCGGGAGATGCAATCCTGACCATACCTGATTATCAAACCATTGTCAAAACACGCATCATCGCCCGACAGCAGCAGGTCGTGCGCGTCGACCGGGAAGTAAAGCGTTCGATTTCCCCAAAAGAAATTGATGAATTGCTTTGCCGCCTTTGGAATATCATTCCGACCGTCAACGCAGTCATTATTGAAGATTATGGCAAAGGATTTATCACCCAGCAGCTGGTTGACAACATTATCTCATTGGCTGCAAATCACCTGTGCATTGTTACTGTAGACCCCAATCTCAATAATCCGCTCGACTGGTCCGGCGCCACCTTGGTAAAACCCAATCGCAAAGAAGCATTCACCGCTATTGGTTTGCCGGAAGAAGAAAATCTCACCGAGGTTTTGAAAGTCGGCGAGCTGCTGTTGGAAAAGTGGCAGGTCAATTCATTGCTGATTACGCTGGGGGAAGAAGGCATGATGCTTTTTGATCCACCCGACCCGCCCTACCACACCCCGACTCGCGCACGCGAAGTATTTGATGTCTCTGGAGCAGGAGATACCGTTATAGCCTTTGTCTCAGCGGCCTTGGCCGCCGGGCTTGACAGTGTTCAGGCTGCAGAGATCGCGAATCATGCGGCCGGCGTGGTTGTCGGAAAACTGGGTACAGCGACTTTGACACCGCAAGAATTAATGAATAGTTTTACAGCACAGATTGACAACTAATCAACAGATCATTCGCCCTCTTTCACCCGAATAATAATGTTCAATGATCAGACATGGGAATGCAGTTCATGAATAAAGCCGTTTTCCTTGATCGCGATGATACCCTCATCATCGATGTACCCTATAATGGAGATCCAGATAAAGTGGTGTTAATGCCGGGAGCTCGCGCAGCCTGTGAATTATTCCGGCAACTGGATTTCCTTCTGGTGGTTGTCACCAACCAATCGGGAGTCGGACGCGGGAAAATCACGATCGAAGATGTCTCGGCCGTCAATGAGCGCATGTTGGAGCTGTTGGGCCAAAACCTTTTTTCTGCCATCTACTGCTGTTATGACGATCCGCACTCTCCCCGAGATCATTGCCGCAAGCCCTCGCCGCGGATGCTGCACCTGGCAAGTCAAGATTTGGCGATCGACCTTTCGAAATCTTTTATGATTGGAGATAAAGTGGATGATATTCTTGCCGGGAAAAGTGCGGGGTGCCGGACGGTACTCTTGAACAATAAAGTGATTCCGCATCCGTCGCATAGTGAAGCTGATTTTTGCGCAAAAACAATAGTAGAAGCCGCAGAATGGATTCACTCTCAGATAGAGTAGACATCATTGACGGTCGGCTTTGCGATTCCGGCAGATCAATTCAGCATTAAACGGCACACCGGCATGTCCATTTATAAAGCTTTGATAATACCCGTTTCCTGAATGACAACTCGGAATCCATCGAGTTCTCCAGGAAGCCTTTTGAGAAGCAATCGCGTCTTTTTAACGACCAATACGTTGATGACAAATTCCTCTTCATGGAGCCCGATTCCCACACCGATAACGCCTGGAATCTGCATCAAGGTGCGCTGATATTTTTCCTTGATTTCTTTGACAATAGATTCGCTTTCCATTCCGTTAGTTCCCAGTTTGAAAGTATATATATAATAAGTTTGGCAAAAAGCATGGAGAATTTTTATGCGCAAATACGCCCACATGACACCCGAACAGGTCATACGTGATGTGACGACCGAAATCATCGTGCGCGCGATCAAGTTCGAACGCAAAAAAGGACGTTCCATTTATATCAGCAAAACCTCCTCCGGCAAGGGAGTAGCAGTCGAGTCACTCAATCCTAAAACTGCCGAAGGTCGTCAAAATCTGGAAAAATTCTTTACACCGATTAAACGACACTATACTTTTTCAGGTCTTGGTTTGGCTGAAGAAAAGAATGCCATCAATTGGCGTGTGCTCAATGTTTCCACGCCAAGAAGGATTCTTTTGTTCCTACAATTGATTGCATCATTCATGATGAAGGGTACTCCCGGTAAAATCAGGTTTTTCAGGAGAATGGGTGTCCACATTGGATCGAATACAGAAATCATGCAGGGTGTCTGGCTGGATCATTTTCGACCCGAACTGATCTTTATCGGCAATAACACCCTCATAGGTGCTTTTACCCGCGTCACGGTGCATGCATACGAAGGAGAGGGTCGCTTTCGATATGGTTTGGTCGAAATCGGCAACAATTGCACCATCGGTGCCGGCACCGGTATGGGCATGATCAAGATTGAAGATAATGTCCGCACTCTCCCCGGTACCACTCTCTCTCCCTATCTGGTGCGGATCAGATCCGGTTCTATCGTTGGTTGGAATCCGCCGACTGTTCAACTCTCGGAAGAAAAATTGCCGGAATAGACTATCGATGAGCCAATAATAGACTAAAACATGTCCTGTTTCTTATATTCAGCCGGTATGTTGAAGGCTTCAACAGGCGCCTTCCCTTCCTTGTATTCCAAGAGTTCGGTGCTTGAGCCAAAAGTCTGGCCCATCATCTCTGTTTGGGTTGATGAAAACACTTGAACTCCTTTAATCTTTTTCATCTCTTCCATCATCTTTCCGAGATTTTGGCTGACGCCGGGCATTTGTGCCATCATCGCTGCGGAGAACTTGGAATATAAATCCAAATCCAATGCAATTGATGATGTAGCCCAAATTTCAGATTTCACCTCCCCCATGGCGGTCGTTACTGTCTGCAAATATTTGCGACAATGCCATTGATTGATATTCTTCATATCATCTGTCGGCTGAACAGTGACTTTGATTTCCATCATCTTTCCCATAAACTCCTTCATTTCCGCATTTTCCTGTACGGTCATATCGGTGTTGAAAGCCTTGGAAAAATCAAGCGGCATCTGCATAAACGTCTTTCTGACGTGATCGGCTAAAATGATCATCTTTTTATCGAAATCAATGACCGTTTTATTTTTTTCGCTGCTCATACCCGCTTTTGACGGCGTAATCCATATTTCCGACACATAATTTTGCGCCGGTTGGGATTGACCCATGATCTGCATCGCATCGGTGTGAACTTTTTGCTTGAAATAAACATCAGCCGAAACATTCGAGATCATCGCGTTGACCAGCATAAAAATGGCGACGATGATTTTTATCATCTGATTATTCACGTTCATCATCTTTTTGACTCCTTGGGTTATTATATCTTTATGTTTCGTTTTTTCGGTTGAATTTGGAACCGCTCATTCGATTTTAATCATACCGGCTGAATCAGGATTTGCTGAATAAATCTTTAACAACCATATCCCCGGCCTGTTGAAGGGATAATTCATCCAGAGAAAGCCAGTGTATACGGGCATCTCGACGGAACCAGGTGAGTTGCCGCTTTGCATATCGTCGGGAATTCATCTTGATCATTGACGTCATCTCCTCCTCGGAGGAACGGTTTTGCAGGAACGCAATGACTTCCTGATAACCGACCGTACGTAAAGCATTAAGATTTTCATGATATCCATTCTGCAGCAGTTGACGAACTTCATCGACCAGTCCCTCTTTCATCATCCAATCGACTCGGCGTTCAATAAGCGCATATAGATTTTCTCTTTCACGATCAAGCCCCCAAAAACACGGTTGAAAATCTGCCGCGCTTTCCGTACCCTTGCGATAGTGCGAAATGGGGATGCCGGAGAGTTCCCACACTTCCAGAGCGCGCACAATACGTTGAGTATCATTTTGATGGATTCTTGACGCTGTGTGAGGATCAATTTTTTTCAGCAATAAAAACACCTCTTCCCGGCCACCCTCGGCTATTCGCCGACGCCACTTGTCCTTGATGTGAGGATCAGACAATGGGGGCGCAAAAAGACCGTCAACCAGGGCTTGAAGATAAAAACCTGAACCGCCGACGACGAGAGGTTGTTTGCCCTGCGCGAGGAGCTTTTCAATGCATCGCCGGGCTTCTCGGCCGTATTCACCGGCGCTGTATTCCTGGTCAGGATCACGAATATCAATAAAATGATGTCGGACTTGATGTAATTCTAAAGAGGTTGGTTTTGCGGTCCCAATGTTCATGAATCGGTAGATTTGACGCGAATCGGCAGAAATGATCTCCGCATCGAGTGACGAAGCGATTTCGAGTGAAAGCATCGTTTTGCCGACAGCGGTCGGTCCAACAATTATGGGAATTTTACATTCTTTCAAAGCGGTTGTCAAGTTCTTCCAATGAAAGGGTGATCATCGTCGGACGACCATGTGGACAAAAATAGGGTACTTCACAGGCGAACAGCTGATCGATAAGCGACAGCATCTCTTCCCGCGACAACCGGTCGCCGCTCATGATCGAGGCGCGACAGGCGATACTTTTTGCGACGCGCTCCTGGACATCCACTTCACCCATTTTCATTTTATACTCATCCAATATTTCAGTGAGGATTTTTTCCTCTTTTCGAATCCGTAGACCGACAGGCACTCCCTCGATGACCACAGTCCGTCCACCAAAGCCTTTAATAATGAATCCGATTTTCTCCAAAAAAGGCAGAATATCCATTAACAGAGCAAAATCGCCTACGGACAAATCGATTGTATGAGGGAAAAGCAGTTGCTGAGAAGCAGCATCCTTGTTACGAAAGCCGGACTTGATCCGTTCATAGGTGATGCGCTCATGGGCGGCATGTTGATCAATCAGAACGATGCCGCTTTTAATTTGCGATAAAATGTATTTATTATGCGCCTGCCAAATTTTCCATGGATCCTCGTCCTGCAGACGAGTTTCTGACGAACCAACGCCTTCGTCCATAGATTCGGACGGAATCAATTCCCGTCCGTAAAGTCGTTCCGCGGCATTATTGAAATCGATGCTCGCCTGCTGTGTTTGATGGCGACCGATTTCCTGCTTAATCGCCGGTCGAAAACGAGCCAATGGTCTGGTGTCAGCCGTTTGGGAATCCAGTCTCACGTCAGGAACGATGTGATCCTGGTGCAGTGTTCTTTTTACTGCACCACGAATTAATGCAAAAAGAATTTGTTGATCAGCGAATTTGATTTCACTTTTGGTGGGATGGACGTTCACATCGATCCGAGCCGGATCAATCGTGAAAAACAAGAGATAAACGGGAAATCTTCCTTTGGGCAGCAATTCACCGTATCCCGAAATCACGGCTGCCGCGAGTGTCCGATCATTTATGAAGCGTTGATTAACAAAAAAATATTGTTCATCTCGAGACTTGCGAATCAGATCGAAATCACCCAGTAGGCCGGAACATGTAAAAACCGCATTTTCTTCATTGATCGGTAATAAATGATCAGCGATATTCTTGCCCAAAACATCCGCGACTCGGCCTTTCAGATCACTTTTAGCCAGAGAATAAATTTGATGCTCCTCATGTATCAGGGTAAAATGAATCTGGGGATAGGCGAGGGTAAATCGATTTAAAATATTCAGTATATGACGATATTCAGTGGAATCGGTGCGCAGGAATTTTCGTCGCGCGGGAGTATTATAAAATAGGTTTTTCACGGCAATCGAAGTGCCGGGATTTCCACCGGTTTTGCCGACTTTGCTCACAATTCCGCCGTTTATTTGCAGCAGTGTTCCTTCGATCTGATTCATTTGAATGGTTTTCATCTCGACGCGTGCGACGGACGCGATACTGGCGAGCGCTTCTCCTCTGAAACCGAGGGTTACTATTTTTTCAATGTCTTTGAAATCACGAATCTTGGAAGTGGCATGACGTTGAAAAGAAAGAATTGCATCCTGCTCATCCATGCCGATGCCATTGTCAACCACCTGAATCAAAGATTGTCCCCCCTGCTTGAGGAGAACGGTGATTTCATCAGCGCCCGCATCGATGGAGTTTTCGATCAACTCCTTTACAACAGAAGCCGGTCTATCGATCACCTCACCAGCCGCGATTTTATTAATCGCACCCTCGGAAAGTATTTTAATCTTTGATTCCGGCAAACGATCCTCTTCAATATGAAGCCAGATAATAGATAATTTGGCAGATAAATTCAAGGAATTTAATCTCCTTTTATCACAATTGGCAGGTCATGTAAAAAAAAG
>Ga0105103_10001380_pt1 | contig 13390 bp, 10 predicted proteins | sample PPLLaktember2015_2_FD_79107 | JGI IMG/M metagenome (GOLD analysis project Ga0105103, IMG submission 79107) | Freshwater sediment microbial communities from Prairie Pothole Lake near Jamestown, North Dakota, USA - PPLs Lake P7 Core (6) Depth... | ecosystem: Environmental > Aquatic > Freshwater >...
TCGCGAGACCATCATGGCAAGCATGCGTCCAATGAGCGGCGCAAGAATGATCGCGATGATCCAAACGACAAACAGGATGCCGGTTCCGGCGCCGCCGCTCGATTTGTTCTTCGAACGCGAACTCCCGCCGAAGCGCATGGAGCGGGTCGCCATATCGGACAGGACCAGCACCGTTCCCACCAGCGCCGCGACGACCGTCATGAGGCGCATGTCGTAATTCCGGATATGGCTCATCTCATGCGCGATGACCCCCTGGAGTTCCTCGCGGTTCAGCGATGACAGCAGTCCTTCCGTGACAGCAACAACGCTCGTGTCGGGGGTGGTTCCAGTCGCAAAGGCATTCGGGTCCGGGTCCGGGATGACATACACCTGCGGCATCGGCAGACCGGACGCGATTCGCATCTCGTCAACGACATTGATCAGTTGCTGATGCTGTGGATTTCCGGGATGCACCGGTTGTGCTCCGGCGGCGGCAAGGACGGCCTTCGCGCCCCCCTTGAGACTCCAGAGCGCCGAGAGTGAGCCGGCAAGAACGCCGCCGATCGTCCCGATCGGAAAGAACGCTTCATCGCTGATGCTGCCGAAAAGAAAGACGTCCACGCCGAAACCGAGGAATGCGACGAACGCACCGAAGCCGAGCATCACGGCGACGGTCATGCGGCGATTCCGCGCCTGCTGGTCGTAGATATTGACGCCTGTCGTCTGCATCATTTCTTCAGCGAGAGATCGACCGTCGGGACGGCGCGCTCGGCTGCGTCGGTGATCTCGAAGAGTTCGGCGGCCTTGAACGAGAACATCGAGGCGACGATATTTCCCGGAAAGGTCTGCTGGTCGATATTGAACCGCGTCGCGATGTCATTATAGAACTGCCGCGCGAAGGAGATCTTGTTCTCGGTGCTCGTCAGTTCCTCCTGCAGTTGCTTCACATTCTCGTTCGACTTGAGGTTGGGATAATTCTCGACGAGCGCGAAGAGCTTTGAGAGCGCGCCGGTCAGCATATTCTCTTTTGCTGCGGCGTCTGCGACGCCATGCGCGGAGACGGCGGCGTTCCTAGCCTGAATGACCTTTTCGAGCGTCTCCTGCTCGAACTGCATCTGCCCCTTGACCGTATTCACCAGGTTAGGAATGAGGTCATGGCGACGTTTGAGCTGGACGTCGATCTGCTTCCAGCCGTTCGTGGTCTGGTTTCGGAGGGTGACGAGGGAGTTATACTTCATGATCACCCAGCCAACGATGAGGACAACGACACCGAGGACGATATAGAACACGGGATATCCCTTTCTGCAGAAGATTGTTACGAGGAAAGTAAGGAAAATTGGGGTGCGGTTCTATCCGGGGACTTATCCGGGGACTTATCCGGGATAATTCCGCGGAGAATGGGAGCGCATCATGGAAGATCTCCCCGGGAATCTTCCCGGGTGTCTCCCCGGGTGTGATTCCCGGTCAAATTCACCCAACCTTCACCACCACGATCGTCAGGTCGTCGGCAAGGGGCGCCCCTCCACTCCACGCCGTTGCGTCAGCACAAAGACTCTCGGCGATCGATTCGGCAGTTTCATCCGCATGATCAGCCACCGACCGCATCACATTCTCCATTCCGTACAATTCCCGACGCTTGTCAAACATCTCGAATAATCCGTCGCTCGTGAGCACAACCACGTCCCCATGTGAAAGACCGATCGATCGCTGCGCATACGGGAATTGCTCCACGGCTCCCAGCGGCATTGCCTTCAGCATGATCTGTTCGCAGCTCTTCGCCGCCGCACGATAGATGCGGCGCGGCGGCATCCCGGCGGAGGAATAGGTCATCGTTCCCGGACGGAATCGCGCTACGGCGAGACACATCGTCATCATCGGAAGCTTCATCTGCTTCATAGCCCGGTTTGCCGCTGTGATGATCTCCTCGACATCCTCGCGCGAAGACAACAGGTTCAGCAGACCCTTCGCAGCGATCACCATGTTCCCGGCCTTCAGCCCGTGTCCCGTCGCATCTCCCACAGCGACGGTCAGCGTTCCATCCGCCGTCTCGAAGAAATCATAGTAATCTCCGCCGACCTCGCTCGCCGTCTTCATCAGCGCGGCGACCTCGAACCCAGGAATCTGCGGAACATGCTTCGGCAGAAGCGACAACTGCAGCATGCGCGCCGATTCGAGTTCCCGGCTCTTCCGCGCACTCTCGATCTCGATCGTCTTCCGCTCGAGCGCGAGTGCATGCGCCCTTCGTTCCTGCTCGATCGCGCTGTCCGAGAGTTGTTTGACCGTTTCCAACTGCTTCTTCAAGTCTTTGTTCAACTGTGCAAAGTTGAAGGAGAGGAACACCGACATCGACACAGCGAGCGCAAGCATACCGTACACGTAGAGCTGCGTCGTGTTCGGCGTTTCGGTGATGAGGTCGAAGTCAACGAGGATCTGAAGCACAACGAAAACATTCAATACGAGAAATCCACCCATCAGAAGCCATCCACCCCGAAAGACCTTGGCTTTCGCGCTGAAGTAGGATAGGATGCTCTCGAATGTTGTGAACGCAAAGAGAACATAGGTGAGGTTCGTGAGAAGACTTGCTGAATAGCCAAGCACACCCAAGATGCCCAATCCGAGTGCGAAGATCGTGTACCCCCAAGCGCGCCGCGGCAGGCGGTCATAGTTCAGAGCAAGAATCGTCAGCGTTCCAAAGAAGACGGCTGCGGTACCGGAAAGATTGTTGAGTGTCGTCACAAGAAGGATGTGATCCACATCGACAACGAGCGACCTTAGGTAGTTGAAGTAGGTCACCCCCGCAAACCCAAGCATGCAGATCGCGTAGAAGAGATGGTGCCGCTGGTTTTGCAGGAATCCGTAGAGTGAGAAATGCACGAGCGCGAGGATGAGGGGAATGAGCGTGAAGGCGATCTGACGCTCGGCATTCTTCCGGACATCGACTGCATTGAGCAATGCGGAATTCACGGGTGCAAGGGAGAGAACAAACCCCGGGTAATACCCCTTGCGCCGGATGCGCTGCCAGTCCAAATTGGCGTACCGAACGACAAGAACTTGCTCGTGCCGCGGTTCGATCCGAATCTCCTGCCACAACGTCATCGACCTCGGCCGATACCCCCCGTCAACGGAATCGATCGTGCCAATCGAATACAGCCGTCTTCCGTTGTAGATCAGCTGGGAAGCACCCAAGTGCTCGATGCGGATGGCGAGCGTCCGATTCCAGAGGCTTGAATCGACGAAGAGTGGAAGACGGAACCAACCTCGACCGTTCCACGGCGGCCCGGAGAGCGAATCCCATTGGATGAATGTGTCCGTGGTGATCCATCCACTGTCGTTCAGCGCAGGACTCGTCCACGTTAAGTCGTCGCCGGGATGATACTTCCACAACGCGTCAAGGATCAACGGTGGCTGAGTCGCGCCGAATTGCTCCGCGGACAACACCGCCCGGCCATTCCGTGTTCGGTTCAGCCAATCGAACACCTCGATGGTCACGGTCGTATCTCGATCGACCGCCAGGCGGAAGTTCGCGTAGCGATTTTTATTGCTGTCGAGGGCCTGCGACCACCATGAACCCGCGGTGATCTTATATTCCAGATCTGTCCCGTTCCGGAATCGCATTTCTTCAGACCAGATTGAATCGGAGCCGCGCCGAAGAGGCACCGCATTGGGGATCCAGGCTCCAAGCACCGAATCGTTCCCGGTCAGATACACAGGCATCCCGACCGCGGAAGGATGCACCCGCACCACGAACCGGACCGTATGCGTTTTAGAAGCGGGAGAAGAGCATGAAGAAAGAAGAAGCGCCGCAATGCCGAGCGCGCCAGCGATGAATGATCGGTGCAGATATCGCAAGGTTGACATTCGACTCGTGATGTACATTTGGGAATGTATCCGGGGGTTCATCCGGGACTTATCCGGGGATTTATCCGGGGACTTATCCGGGGTTTTATCCGGGGACTTATCCGGGGTTTTATCCGGGATAATTCCGCGGAGAATGGGAACGCATCATGGAAGATCTCCCCGGGGATCTCCCCGGGTGTGGCTCCCGGGGTAGCTCCGGGGCGACATTTCACCCGCGATCAGTCGTATGCGACGCGCGTCGCTTCGTCCGCCATCGTCGGCGCCAGACGCTCATTCCAGGACGGATCTTCCCACGTTCCCAGCTTCGTGTGCAACTCGAGATACTTCCGCGGAATGGGGTGCGTTCCCAAAACGACCTTCACGCCGTACCGATGCTGCATGAAGTCGCGGAATGTGTCGATGTAGGGACATGGCGGATATCCGACGAGCAGGCCCGTCGCAAGGTGGACGACCTGCGCGCCGTTCTTGACCATCTCCTCCCCCGCGTATTCCACGTTCCCACCGGGACATCCGGCGCATGTCGTGAAGCCCACCAGCTCGGCGCCGCTCTCTTTGTAGATGCTGAAGGCTCCTTCGCAATTTCGCATCGCACGAAGGCATTTTCCCCCCGCACAGGTCCGATAGCGATCGCAAATGATGATCCCGACCTTCGTTGGCGTGCTCATGGTGACTTCTCTCCTCTCTCAGAGTGATCTTGGTTGGACGTGCCGCTCTCTCCGGCCGCGATACCGTGTACCTTGGGCGCCGGATTCCCTCCCCCTTTATACCTGTGGATGCATTCCCTCCTCGTCAGGGATCAACGCCCGAAACACCTCCACTTCGCATGCATACATCCCCGCACGCACGGCGGAACGCGCGAACATGTATGCCTGCTGTGCCAACACCAGAACGATCAACATTGTCGCCGACGTTACCGTCACCGTCTCCGCCAGAAATCCGTACGCGAGCATGAGCATCACGGTCATCGCCCCGAGTGCGAGCGAGACGGTCAACGTGTACCTCCAGTTGCGAACGACGAACGCAATTCCCGCACCAAACGCGCCGAGCACGCTTCCCCGCTCTTCCAGCACGATGCGCACGCGCGTATAGTCCAGCACAAGCGTGATGAGCCAGAACGGTGTGAGCAGCGCGGCGTTCATCACAAGGTACAACACATACGCGGTCCACTCGGATGCGTCTCCGCTTGTCGACGATGCGATCTCGTACCGCAGCAAAGGTCCCAGGATGCCAAGCACAAGATAGAGCAGTACGAATCCGATGAGTGCAACGCGGAACATCCGGCCGAAGAATCGCGCGCCGTCTGCAATGAACTCCGCCACCGTCACGCGCTGCGCGCTTGCATAGGCGCCGAGGAATCCGCCGGAGAGCAGCATCCCGCTCAATCCGTACACGAGAGCAAGGACAACAAGCAACGAAAGATGCCGCGTCGCGAACTCCAGCCCCGTCACGGAATCCCAGACGAAGTCCGCGATGCTCGCAATGACCCGGCCGGAAAGCATTCCGTCCAAATGATGGATGAACGGCGCCGCGCCGAGCGTCGACTGATCGAGCAGCCGCGCGTACGGACTTGACCTGAGGTCTTCGTGATACGTCGCGAGCCAGTTCTCATCCAACCGCAGGAGGATCTCTTCATCGCGCGCCGTTGGTGCAAGATACGATTCCAGCTCGTTGAGGAACGGAACCGCGACGACGAGCGCCATCGCGAGGTTGATTCCCCACGCAAGCACCACCAGGCGGAGATTGTCTCGGACCCGCATCCAGCCGGTCCGAAGGATGGAAACGATCATGATGGCGTCGCCTCCGTGGTAGACGATGTGCCGAAGATGAGCTCTTTATACCGCTGATACGCGTACGAGACAGCCAGCAGGATGACCCCGAGACCGACAAAGGAGAAGATGCGGTACAGCGTTTCGAGGAACGAAAGGTCGTAGATGAAGATCTTCAGAATGGTGATGCCAAACAGCGCGAACGCAATGATGCGCTGCAGCCGCAATCCGCGCCAGATGCCAACCACCATGAGCGCAACCGACAAGCAGAGCCACACCGTCGACAGCATGAGCTGCTGCAGGTTTTGCAACCGCTGGAGTTCGGGAGAGGAGAGGTCCGCGTTCGTCATCAGCAACCGGTAATGATCGAATGCTTCGCCCGTGAGCAGGAAGAACGCAACCGCGACCAATCCGACTCCAAGTGTGCCCAAGGCCTTCGACGTCCATTCGTACGGCTGCGCATGCGTCCGGATGCGGGAGATCAGCAACGCCAGTCCCGCCCCCGTGACCAGCATCAATCCGACGCGAAGATTGAAAAGAGGAGTGAAGTCATCGATCGGTTCAAAGGAAACACCGCGAATGATGATAAGTAAACCACCGAGCAGCGCAAGGAAGATCGACGCTGCGGCCAAGATTTCCGAGCGCATCCAGTCGGCCGCTTCGTTGACCACGATCGCGAACACGACCCAGGTCATTCCGATCACGAGAAGACGCACGAAGAGGAGCGATGATTCCGTCAGATACGGCTGGTCGATCGCAAGCGACCGGAACAGATCGTTGAGTTCGATCGTGATCAGCAAGAATGCCAGTAACGTTGTGACGAATTCGAACACGGATAACAAACGCGATCGTTCGGACCCCAGGTCCTCCGGATCCGCGCGCCGCAGCAGCCATACCGCGAACGCCGAGCCGAGGACGAGAACCAACAGCGTCGCCGCTCGCGCGTTCCAGAGGGCGACGAATACCCGCACCGATTCCGCGCTGAACGATCCATCCGTGACAAGATATCGCAGGATCGCAAGCCCGAGCAGGACCAGCGCCGAGCGCCACACGATTCGCTGACGGTAGCCGAAACCGATCATCATGAGTGCGGCCGCTTCGATGGTCCACCATCGGACCGTCTCGAAGTCAACGAATTCGACGGCCGTCGCAACCACAAGGAGCGCAATGGCGACGAGGTCGTTACGCTCCGCTGCAAACCGGTCGGCAAGTGGATTACGCCGCACGGCGACCGCGAGTCCCGCGTACGGCACGCCAAGCATCAGCGCTGTCGCCCCCATCCATTCGTGATGGGCGGGATCGATCATCGCAAAGAGCGCGAAGAACACAACAGCGGCATTCGCGATCGCCGCCGAGTGTTGTGTGAATAGTGCCGGTCGACGGAGCCCTGCCAGGCGCAACGCATCCGCAGCGAAGAAGACGAACCAGAACACGAGAACGAAGAAGGCCGTTACGCCGAGAGCTTCGGGGGTGTACCATTGGTCATACCACGAGATGTAGTAAAGCCAAGTCGCGGCGAACGAGAGCGGTTCCAGCACATACCATTTCGGCGACCGGAAGAGGACCGCAAGGAGTCCGATATTCGCCAGCGCAAGATAGGAGAAGAGCCCGATCTCGTTGTTCGTTCCCGTGCTTAACAACGTCGGCGTCAGAAACGCACCCGCCCATCCAAGCAGAGCAACGGCAAACGAGTTGTACAGCAGGCCCTGGCCCAGCGCCAGGATCGTCACGACCGACATCAGGACGAATGCGAGGGTCTGCGGAACGAGCTGATAGTAGTTGAATGCCGCATATGTGGAAAGATACAGGATGGCGATGCCGGCGCCGACGAGACCTTGTGCAAAGATCTGAAATCCCTTTGCGTGCGTTCGGTACGCACCCGCCAGACACGCAAGCCCGGCGACGGCCCCGACGATGACGCGCAACGATTCGGAGATCCAGTCGTTGTCGAACGCATACTTCAGGAAGAAGCCGACGCCAAGGATGAGCGCAAACGCGCCGATGCGATTCAGCAGTTTCCCGCCGACGAACGCTTCCCACTCCTCTCGCGTCCTCGACGGCGCGGCCGGAGGCGAAGCGGTGCGCGCTTGTTGCGGGATGAGATGCGGATCCGCATGAAGCGATAACTCGACCGACTCTGCGGCCGCAGGTGCGGGAGCCTCTTTGACAACCGGTGGCGGTGGGATCGGAAGCTTCACGCCGGCGACCCGTTCGAGTTCTGATTCGAGCGAGGCAATACGGCGCTTCAGGTCGAGGACCGTCGGAACATGAGATTCCAGATCATTGATCCGACGTCCGTTCGTGATCACCTTGACGAAGGTGAATAGAAGGACCATGAAGAAGAGAACGAGAAAGAACGCGACACCGATCATAGCGTCATCTCCAGGAAGTTCTGAATCCAGAACAGCACGCCGGCAGCGTATTTGCGAGCGGAGAGTGAACGGTATCCCGCCGGACGGACGACCGAACTGTTGTTGTTCCAGTTAATGTCTATCACCAACTTCCGATTCGGATCGACGACCGCCTTGACCACGCGATGATTTGTGTCGTATGAGAATCGGGTCCACCGATACTGTCCGTCCCATTGTTCGACCGCCGTGGTTCCGTCCTCGAACTCCACCAGCACCTCGACCAGCGCCTTCGCCTCTCCCTTCCGCACTACGATCACCTCGGAATGAAATCGCTTCGCATTGTTCGGCAATGCCGCGGAATCGATAGGCGTTCCGTTGAATGTGAAGTATCCATTTGGCTGCGAGAGATCAATGTTCGAGATGCGATCGACGGCGTAATCGAACAGGTCGGAGCTGAACCAGGTATTCTCGAAGAACCAGCGGTAGTCGTTTTGCGTGACGGTGTTGACCGTTTGAATGAAGTCCTCGGTCGTCGGGTGTTTGAAGCGGAACCGGTGATGGAACGTCCGCATCACGCGATACATCATTTCCTCGCCGAGAATGTTCTCCAGCATCATCAACGAGAGCGCCGGCTTGGCATACGAGTTCAATCCGTACGTCTCATTGTACTCCCATCCTCGTCGCGCCATCACGTCGTTCTTCCCCTCCCGGCGAAGCGCCTGCGTTTCGCTGATGAGCCCTGATTCATCGACATCGAACACCCAGGGAATTCCCACATACTCATCTGCCCCCATGCCGCCGAAATAGAAGCGAACATGCTTGAACGGCTTCCAGGCGTGGCGCATCACCCGGTCGGTCGAATACGTATTGAGGCCTTCGTCCAGCCACGCCTCCTCGAACTCGTTGTTGGCGACAAGTCCGTACCAGAACTGATGACCGAACTCGTGGACCGTCACTCCCTCCGGCGAAGATTGCTCGCGTGGCGCAAACATCGACGTTCCGCCAGTGAAGATGGTGGGATATTCCATTCCTCCCGATGCGCTTCCGTTCGCGGGGTCAACGACCGTCACCGCATTGTAGGGATACTCGCCGTACCACTCGCCGTAGAAGCGGAGCGCCTGGAACGTCGCATCGAAGTAGCGATCCGCCATGTGCGCGCGATGCGGCTGCGTCATGACGATCACATCGACCTCCTTCAGCGGATGATGCCGGTCGCGGCGTTCATCCGGGTCGGCCTTCACATGACTGAACCGACGGATGGACACTTCAAGGTCGGGCGACGTTACCCACGCGAAGTCATGGATGTCGTTCTGCTTGAAGCGATGCGTCGTCGTGCTATCCTCGTTCGGCGTGATCGAATACGCAACGCCTCCAGTTGCACCGACGATGTAGCGGTCGGGCACCGTGATGGAGACGTCGTAGTTGCCGAAGTCCGCGAAGTACTCCGTGTGCGCATGAAACTGATGACAATTCCATTCCCCCTTCCACCAGACACCGATCTTCGGGAACCACTGTCCGGCGAAGTGATAGTTGCGAATCGCACCCGTACGCGAAATGGGGAGCGGTTGTTTCGTTTCGAAGTCGAGGCGGAGCGAGAGTGTCGCACCCGCGGGGATGGGCGTTGGCGTTGAGAGCTCGCAGACCGTGTGGTCGTCGGTGTTGTTGTCGTCCGGCTGGATGTAGCGGAACGAGCCGGTGATATCGATCTCTTTGCCGTTCGCCATCCACACAGCGCGGCGGATATTGGTGTAGCCGTAGTCCTCCTGACGCATCTCGGGACGCCAGAGCGACCACCCGTTCTCTTTTACATACGAGGAACGGTTGTTCTTCCAGGCATTATGATAGAGATGGAAGGGGAAGGAGCGCTGCGGTTGGCCGGTGGTGTTGCGCCACTCGAGCAGGGCGGAGCCGCTGATGATGTTGGTTGCGATATCGAGCCGCACATGCATGGTATAGTTGGCGATGCGGTCGCTCGTATCCGGGAGGACGAGGTCGGCGTCCCACGGCGGCGCGCCTTGTTCGAACCAATGCGGCGGCGGCGCGGTCTGCGCGGCCGCGGGGGGAGCGGGGGGGCCGATGAATCGGACGAGAAGCAAGGCAAGAAGGAGCAGGACAACGACCTCAACAGCGCCGACGAAGCGTTTCATAGGACACCGGAACACGTGAGCGGAAGAAGTGAGGTAAGGTAGGGAAATGGGAGGCGGAGTGCAATGCGAGTCTTATCTGGAGGATTTCCACAGATTGACACTGATTACACAGATACGTCTGGAAGTCATCCGTGAGAACCTCATGCAAATCAAACGACAGTAACATCATCTGCAATAATCTCGTAAACTCCCTCTTCAGAACAATCTGAACGGAATCGCCCATGAAGATCCTGGCACTCGAAATTGACATCCCCGGCGTTCCCGACAGCGCTTTCACGGACGAGGTTCTGAAAGAAGAAGCCGCACGCGCGTGGGAATTGCATCAGGAGGGAATTGTGCGCGAGCTGTACTTCCGCGCAGATCGTCCTTCAGCGGTTCTCGTGCTTGAATGCCAATCCGTGGAGGAGGCTAGGAAGCAAGTAAAATAGCGGGAAGCCTGTATGAAAGCGATCGTCTATACAACCTACGGTTCACCCGACGTCCTGCAGCTGCGTGAGGTCAACAAGCCCACGCCAAAGGACGACGAAGTGCTCATCCGCGTGCACGCTGCGACCGTGACGGCCGGCGATGTCAATGTGCGCGGCTTCACGCACGTCCCGCCGGGCTTCGGTCCCCTTCCCCGTCTGATGTTCGGCCTCCGCCATCCGAAGCGCCCGATTCTTGGCACCGAGATCGCAGGAGTGGTCGAAGCGGTCGGAAGCCGTGTCTCGCTGTTCAAGCCGGGCGATTCCGTTTTCGGCATCGGCTCGACTGAGTTGGGTGCGTATGCGGAATATGCCTGCCGGCGCGAGCGTGGCGCACTGGTCCTCAAGCCGTCGAACCTCTCATTCGAAGAAGCGGCCGCTATTCCGTTCGGCGCGGGAACGGCGCTGTACTTCCTGCGGGACAAGGCGAAGCTTCAGCGAGGCCAGCATATCGCCATTCTTGGCGCGGGGGGCGGTGTCGGGGTCTTCGCCGTTCAGATCGCAAAGCATCTCGGCGCGGAGGTGACGGGAGTTTGCAGCAGCGAAAAAGACGACCTCGTCCGTTCGCTTGGAGCGGATACGGTCATTGACTACACGAGAGATGATCTGACCTCTCGCACGGATTCGTACGACTGCATCATGGACACGGTCGTTCGAAAACATTCATTCGCGCAGTACCGGCATCTCCTCGCTCCTCGCGGTTCTTACCTTGCCGTCGCCGGTGGGACCAGGGAGCTCAGACAGGCGCTCTTGACATCGCTCGCGGGGGGCAGACGGGTTCACTTCGGATCTCCTGACGAAACCAAGCAGATAATGGAGGATATCAAGGAACTTGCCGAATCGCAGGTCATCCGCCCCGTCATCGGCCGGCGCTATCCGCTTGAGCAGACCGCGGAAGCGCACCGCTACGTCGACCAAGGACACAAGACAGGAAGCGTTGTCATTTCAATAGGATAGAACACCATGAAGGCAATAGTTGTCACTCAATTCGGTCCTCCGGAAGTGCTTCAACTGAGAGAGTTAGAGAAACCTTCGCCCAAGGATCACGAAGTGCTGGTCCGAGTCCATACGACGTCCGTTGGATTTGGGGATCTTTTCGTGAGGAACTTCCGCTCCATCACGCCTCGGCAATTCAATATGCCCTTTCTCTTCTGGCTTATCGCGAAGCTCTCGATCGGCATCTCGCGGCCAAAAGTGACCGTGCTCGGCAGCGAATTCTCCGGGACCGTCGAAGCGGTCGGTGAAGGCGCGACTCGGTTCAAGCCGGGGGATGCCGTCTTCGGGTATCTCGGCCAAACGATGGGGGCGTATGCGGAGTTCGTCTGCATGAAGGAAACGGACTGCATCGCTCGCAAACCGGAGACCATGACCTTCGAGCAGGCGGCCGTCGTTCCATACGGAGCGACCATGGCGCTCAGCCTTCTCCGATCGGTGAAGATCTATCCGGGAAAGAGAGTGCTAATCAACGGTGCGAGCGGGGGGATCGGTGCGGCGGCGGTTCAGATCGCCAGGCATTTCGGCGCAGAGGTGGTCGGCGTGTGCGGCACGTTGCGCATGGATTTCGTGAGATCGCTCAGCGCCGACCGGGTCATCGACTACACGAAAGAGGACTTCACCGCGCTCGGCGAATCCTTTGACGTCGTGTTCGACGTTCTCGGGAAGACCACATTCGCGCGGACCAAGGAGGTCCTTGCACCCGACGGAACGTTGTTGTTCGCCAGCTTCAAGACGAAGGCATTGATGCAAATGCTCTGGACGCGGATCACCGGCGGCAAACGCGTCGTCTGTGCGATCGCACCCGGCAGCAGGAAGGATCTGGAGGCCGTGAAGGAATTGATCGAGAAGGGAGTCATCACCGCCGTGATCGACAAGACGTTCCGGCTGGATGAGATGGCGAACGCTCATCGGTATGTTGAGGAAGGACAGCGGCGCGGACAGATCGCCATCCGCGTACGCGACATCTGATTATGCATAGATTTTTCCACTGATTGACACTGATTTTCACAGATACGCTCGGCAATTGTCTGTGACAATCTCGTGTGAATCGGTGGAATTCTTTCACCCGCGCACTCGCACACTCACCCACGCGTCCTGAGCTTGTCGAAGGATCACCCAATCCTCACAGATTTATCCCGGATAATATCCCGGATAAATCCCCGGATAAATCCCCGGATAAAACCCCGGATGAATTCCCGGACAGCATTCTTGGGACTTGGGGGCGGGAGGCTCAATCGCCATCACGAGACCGTTCTGCTCGCAGAGGAACTTGATCGCTTCGTGGACCTGGACGCGATTGAGCGAAACGGTGATGCGCTTGGAAATAGAGTTGTCGACGAAGACGTTGAGACCGTGCTGGACTGCAATGCCGCGAACAACCTCCCGGAAATCCGAATCGCGGAACGTGATGCTTGTTGTGTCTGATGAACCTTGAGGCAGAGGTATCGCGGCCGGGCGAACTGAATCGACCGTCTGGCCGAAGGCAGGAACCGTTGTGATGCATATCAAGAAGAATCCAAGACAGCGTGCCTTCATGGTAATCCCCATTTCATCTCTAATTCATCCTTCGCGCCAGTCGGTACTCGAGGTGTAGGACCTTCCCGCCATGGTCTGTCCGAACGGGTAATAATCTTCATACGCCACCACGCTCGTCCGCTGGTAGTCCTTCTGGATCTCCCCGAGCGTCAAGGCACGGTTATAGAGCTTCACCTCGTCGATGATGCCGTTGAACGGGGCGAACAGGTGCGGCGTGTAATTCCAGGCCGTATTGTAGTCATTGTGCAGCAGGCCGATGTACAGCGTGGGTGGAATCGGTCCGCAGTTGGCCA
>Ga0105103_10001381_pt1 | contig 13381 bp, 6 predicted proteins | sample PPLLaktember2015_2_FD_79107 | JGI IMG/M metagenome (GOLD analysis project Ga0105103, IMG submission 79107) | Freshwater sediment microbial communities from Prairie Pothole Lake near Jamestown, North Dakota, USA - PPLs Lake P7 Core (6) Depth... | ecosystem: Environmental > Aquatic > Freshwater >...
ATTTTCTTGTTTGGGACCAAGAGAAAGCTTTGTTTTCAAAAACGGCCACGGCGTATAGAGTAAACCTGAATTGAATACATAACTGGAGACGTCATTATCATATCCGGATTGCTTATCCTGGAATTGGAGCAGAGTAGTTTTGGTCAGCCAAGTCAATGTCGGCAACACGTTGAAACCGATTTCCATACCAATGTTTTGATCATCTTTCCAGCGATCTCCCTCAGTTGCCAGTCGGAGAAGTGAAGACTTGAAACTTTCATTGAAATTCATAAACCAGCGTGGAGACACCCTTTTTTTAAAGGCGGCGTTTCCAAGCCAGGCATACGAGTTAAATTCCTGTCGAAAGTTGAGAACTACCCCTGGCTCAGCTGTAAAAGCAGAGGATTCGATTGTCTGTGCTATGCCAATGGCAATAGTTGAAAGTATAAAGTGAATGAGAAGACTATTTTTCCAGGACAGGCGCAAATGTCATGATCCTCGACTTTATAATCCGGAAAAGCGGCATCACATGGGGGAATGAACCACATATTCCAGGATTGATGCGTTGATTATGCGGTGATGGGTTTGGTGGAGGGAGACATGCAAAAACCTGTCAAGCAAATACAACAAAAGAGAAAGCAATCAATGAGTTCCTCTTCAGCGAATTCGAACAATGACTTCATCGGATTCAGCATAACCGTTACGAATCGCTTCCTGTTTCATCCTTTCGATATCGTTTTTAAGAGCATTTATTTCACCCTGCAGGAATACCATCCTCTCCTGCGCCAGAATGATCTGTTGCTGCAGGCGTTTATTCTCTCGCTTGAGTTCCAACTGACGAATAAAGCCGGAACGTTCGAAAACAAACGAATAAAGGATCAGGACTGATCCGATGATGAGCCATAGTCGAGGTTGACGAATTATTCTTTGAATAGTTGTCGGGGAAAAAACATTCATCGCCCGCACCTGTAAGCTGTCGGCATCAAGAGTGCAGCCAAACTTGATGCCGACCCTTTCAAATTACTTTGAATAGCCGTAAATGGCATTTTCTCCCAATTCCTCCTCGATGCGGATCAATTGGTTATACTTTGCCATCCGGTCTGATCGGCTCAATGAACCGGTTTTGATCTGTCCGCAATTGGTTGCCACCGCCACATCGGCGATCGTCGCGTCTTCGGTCTCTCCGGAGCGATGGGATGTGACCGTCGTATAACCGGCGCGATGGGCCATCTCGATGGCGTTCAGCGTCTCGGTGAGTGTGCCGATCTGATTCACCTTAATGAGTATGGAATTCGCACAGCCTTCGCTGATGCCGCGGGATAAATATTCAACATTGGTGACAAACACATCATCTCCCACCAACTGACACTTGGCGCCGATCTTGTCGGTCAATATTTTCCAACCCGTCCAATCATTTTCCGACATGCCGTCTTCAATAGAGTCAATCGGATACTTGGCAATCAAAGATGCAAGGTAATCGGCCTGCTCTTCCGAGGAACGTTTCGCCCCTTTAGTCCCTTCGAACTTGGCATAATTGTAAATACCCTCAGCGAAAAATTCAGAAGCAGCACAATCCAGAGCAAGACTGATATCCTGGCCGGGCTTATATCCCGCTTTTTCAATGGCTTTGAGAATACTTTCAAGCGCATCCTCAGTTCCTTTGAGCACCGGCGCAAATCCGCCCTCATCGCCAACTGCAGTGCTCAAACCGCGATCTTTCAGCACCTTTTTCAATTGATGAAAGACCTCGGCGCCCATACGAACCGCCTCTTTCAACGAGGGTGCACCCACCGGACGAATCATAAATTCTTGAAAAGCAATCGGAGCGTCCGAATGTGAACCACCATTGATAATATTCATCATGGGAACTGGAAGATGTTTTGCGTTTGTGCCACCGATATAACGATAGAGCGGCATTCCGAAAAAATCCGCTGCAGCTTTTGCCGTCGCCAAAGAAACACCGAGAATGGCATTGGCGCCTAATACAGACTTATTTTTCGTTCCATCCATCTCGATCAACAGATTATCAATACCGACCTGATCATCAGCACTTTCGCCGATCAGTTCATCAGCAATCTTTTCATTCACATTTTCAACAGCCTTGGTTACGCCTTTGCCAAGAAACCGTGCTTTATCGCCATCGCGCAATTCGATTGCCTCATTTTCACCGGTCGACGCCCCTGACGGAACCGCGGCACGGCCCCAGGATCCGTCTTCCAGAACAACTTCAACCTCGATTGTCGGATTACCGCGCGAATCGAGAATTTCTCTTCCTAATACATCAACGATGGTCGTCATCGTTCCTCCTTGTATATAATTGATTCAAAACCGATACAACTTTTTTTAAGGTAGAATATATGATTTCCAAGGGAAATAGCCAACAGAATTGTTTTGATCTCAAAGGCGTCCCAACAAACGGGCGATGATGATCACGATGAGCACGCTGCTGAACGCGCAAAACGCATTGACGACATCATTGTTAATCCAGCGGAATCCACGAACAAACGTTGTTTGATGATCTGCACAATGGATTCGCTTTTCGGTGATTTTTCGGCAATGGGGACATTGATACTGGGCCTGAACCGTGGCGCCGAGAAAACTATCGACAGGGCTGGCCAGCAAACCGGCGGCTAAGATGATGGAGGCGTCGAAAAGACCGAGCACGCGGGGGGACAAATGCGGACTGCTGAAATAACCGACGACAACGAGCAATAGGGCGCCTATAAAAGCGCCTGAAGTTCCGAGAACGGAAATGCCGCCGGAAGTGCCCAGCGGAACCGGCCTGAAATTCAATATCGAAACAGGTTTTCCCTTGGCCATCACGCCAATTTCTGTCGCCCAGGTGTCTGCTGTGACTGCCGCCAGAGATGCGATATATAAAATGTAAAAAAAATGTTGATCCGTGAAATAGTAAAATATCACCATCAAACCTGCGACTCCGCCGTTTGCCAAAACCTGCCCTGCATCTCTGCGGCTGCCTTTTTCAAAGATGGTTTCAAGTTTCTGCTTGCGTCTTTTTCCCATTTTCGACAGGATACTTGAGAGAATAAAAAATGTGAGAATAGGCCAGGTGAACGCCCAGCTGCCGACTCCAAAAACGAGAACTCCCAAAAGAAAAAGAGCAGCCGATCCACCCGCATCGAGAAAGCGCAGGCGATAGGAGATCAAGCCGAAGAGAAGCGATAATCCAACCGCAAGTGTAAAATAGGCCGACGAAACCGTTGATTCGGTCAGCATAAAATAGAGTGTGAAGGCAGAACTCAGAGGCACGGTCAGATTGTCCGAACCTTGTGCGGAAATGGCTTCGGACATCATGGCGATCAAGGCAACCACTAATGCGATCCATAAAACGTAGAGCGGAGAAAGTGCAAGGACGGCGAGATGTATAGCACTGCCCAGACAGACGGCCACGATTAAAAAGGTGACCACAAACATGCTTATCGAGCCTTGGACAGATTTCTTTTCAGGACCCCAGTGAAGAATGATGGGATTTTTCACCCGTTCCCCGACAACAGCGGCGGCTGCATCCGATATCGCCATGATGAGCATTGAGGTCACTAGGATCAATTTATGATTCTGCCAAAGAGAGATGGTCAGGACGACAAAAGAAATCGGATAAAAAACAGTGCCATACGTATGCCGAGATGTACCGTGAATTCCTTGCAGAAAGCCCAATCGAATGGCCAGATAATCGATGACAGTAAAGGAGACGCCGATGATAACCATTGGCCACATGGACTTGAGCACAAATGGCGTAGAAGCAACCAATATTCCCACAAAAATATGAACCAACTTGCGGGTTGATTCCGACGGCCAATGGAAGAGACGTCGAATGATTTCCGCTGCAACAATGGTGAATATGATTGCTCCGGTAAATAATAAAAAGAGAGTGCTGTCTTTCAGTATCATGGCTGTTCCGCCGGTTCGATTGAAAAAGTTTTCTCAAGATGATATGTTAAAAAAATATTTAAAAAAACCAAACGATTCTTTCACGAACATCTTTCAGGTGTTGTTTTTATCAACCCAAGATATAGATGATACAGAGAACTGAAGACCTATAGGTGATATATCCCCAAGTTATCCACATTGACGTTGGTAACTCGGGTTCAATGAAAGTCAAGGGAAAAATCAAACTTGAACATTAGTTGAAGATAAAAATATAGAGTTAGGGATCATTGATTAAAAGCAGGATTCTCGAACATATAATCGCATCATATTAAGTCATGTTTTTACTTATCTTAACTTATATTTGAAAACTCTTGTAAGCTCTTGATTTTTGTTATCATCAGCTTCAAGAGGCAATGCGGAAGATCAAAAGAACATCGTGCTCGGATTAAAAGGTTGACAATTCTCAAATACCGTATTGCACACAAGTTATCCACATTCGTTGAACGCTCTTTCAATGATCATCGCATGATAAAGACCTTGCTGATTTCCTCGATTGTGTTTTCTTCATTGGACGCCTGCAGCTTGTAGAGATAAACACCATTGGCCGGAAAATCGCCGTCACCATCGCATCCATCCCAGGATATTTTGTTATATCCCACAGCCACCCTCCCGACTTACAGAGTCCGGATCAGGCGGCCGGCGACGGTATAGATTTTGATCGTTACATCGGCAGGTTGACTGATCTCATAGCAGAATTCGGTAAAATCTGTCATTGGGTTGGGAAAATTGAGCACCTGTCGCAAAAGCAGATTGTTTTCAACCACAAACCGCGTCTGAACCACAGCCTGGTTCCGACCCGCATCGCTCACCTGTATCACCAACAGATGCTCGCCGGCTGATAATTGAGGATGATAATGCAGGATTCCCCGCACCTGCGAATCACCTCCCGATGTCAATTTCAGCTCCTCAGAGTTGCGAAATGGAATTCGACGTCCATCCAACGTGACGATTACACGGGAAGTATCGGTCATGGCTTCGGGATTGTTATCCTCTATCTTTGCAATGATGATCGGCTGCTGAGAGACCAGATCGCCATCCATAATATCCCGACCATCGAAAGTGAGCGATACTTTGGGCGTCAAGGTATCACTGCCGACATAAACCTGGGCGATAATGTCATTGTTGGCTTTACTCAATTCATTTTGTTGCTGTTCGGGATCGACAGTAATAAACAATTTGACCAGTCCGGTCTGCGGCGCAGCGGTCCATTTAAAGTTAATCGGGCGATATTTATCGGGAACGATTGAATCCAGTTGAATATCTTGAATGTGAATGCGCCCCTTTTCCGAGTCAAATCTCTCCAACCGAATCAATGAAGAATCAGAAGAGATCAGGCCGATATTATAGACATCCAGGAAAAAGTTAACCGTCTGTCCGAGAATCACCGAATCCGCAGTTTGGGCAAAAAGCTGCGGCGACAACGCGAGGTCCGGCACGGATTTATACAGCGTCTGCCATTGCTTGAGTTTCGGAGAATGTCTTCCATCATGGGAAGTGAAAGAAGCAACGAGCGATAACAACGGATACCGCGACCCGTCAATTGATTTGAGATCAACTGAAAATTGGTCTTTAACCGGCAGCGTTAAAGTATCAGTATAATCGCTGCTGAAAGCGTGGATGAACCAATTAAATTCACTCGAATCAGGGATTTCAACTTCCAAAGAAGCCTGATCCCAAGCCGAAGCGGGTCCAATCGGAGACGATCTCATCTCTCCTCGCGGATATCGCAACTGCAGGGTATCTTTCAGGATGACCACCAGTCCCCCTGCAGGAGCTCTATCTTCCGGTACAGACCCGACTGCATTACCTTTTCGACCAATAATCGCCCATTCATCCCGATAGCCAATTTGTCGACAAAAAGCGCTGCCGATGGATTCATAGGCGGCGTATACTTGCTCAGTGAGATTCAGCCCCCCCTCCTCCTCAATCGCGGCCAGAACATAATCTCCTTTGGTGACATCTGCGATAAAAGCAGTCAAAGCTGCGGGGGCATTCACATCGCCATAGGTATCAAAATGACCCGTCGCTTTTATGTCACCAGTGTAGTGATTGATCACCACAAGATGGTGCCCACGCCCCGGCTGATTTGCCTTTCGACGATCCACCTCAATGAGCGCATAACCTACCTGTTCGCTGCGCGATGATTGCAGCAAAAGCGGAATTTGTCGGGATGAAAGTGAAAATCCATCATTGCGGCTTTCAACATGTTCGAGCGTATTGCCGATATAATAATCATTCCTCTGCATCCAGCCGAATTGATTTCCGGCTGCTGCAAAAAAGGAACCGGTGAACGAATTGACAGGATGGCTATCACCTGCGGCGGCTATTCTCCAATAATAGAGACAGTCCGGCAGCAGGAAATCAGGCGCCCATCGAATTAATAATGGATGCGCCCGAATTTCAGGAGACGTACGAAATGCCGGGCTGGAAAAGGTTGCCGAGGTATCCAGTTCAAAAATATATCTTTGATTCTCGTCAAACAGTTGTTGAGGCGCCTGAACCTTCAATTCCACCTGAGAAATAGGCACCAACGAGTGAGCCGGCGGCGCCACCAGTTGCAGATCGCTCGTCAGAACAGTCATCCGAATGGATTGCGCATTGTTATTTTCATCAAACTCGGTGACAGCATTTTCCGGATCAATGTTCACCTTCAGTTCATTGACGCCGGTCATGCCTTTTAATGGCACATTAAAAGGTACCGTCGATTCGAGTCCTACAGGAGGAATCGTCTTTTGCAGAGAATGGACGGCGCCGGTAACAACATTGCGCATTGAAAGATCAATTTTGACACTATCGCGAGTGCCCAGTCCCCAATTTCCCACTCGCGCCTGAACTTCAACAGTGGAATCCGACTCGCCCGGTGTCAGATTTTTCAGTGTAATATCCTTTGCTTCAAGGGCGAGGTCAGACAGGATCGGCAGAGAGAGCTGAACCCCGGGATCGCCGAGAAGATTATATTGGAGTATCAGGTTGGTATATTGTTCACCCTGACCGTGTGCAGTCCAGAGTTTTATTTTTGTTTGGGTGACGATATCACCAAGAAATCGTACCGTGTCGACCGTGACGGTCGGGAACATCTCGCGCAGGTACTGATAATCCTCATAGGAATATCCCCAACCGGAGGTACCCCAAAAACCAATTGCTCCTTTATCGGGCAACAGCAGAAAATGCTCCGAAAAACTTTCCTGAGTCGGTTCAGCAAACCTTCCCGTGTGGCAGGTCATGCTGCTGATAAAAGGATATTTCCCTTTATTATTCAGATCATTGATATCCGGCGTATTGAACATCAATTCCCAGGTACGACTCGCGGCATGCCCGATAAAATTTATCCACAGCGCCCCGGCATCAATGGTTTCCAGTATGAGAGAACGGAAATCGACCTGCTGCTCTTGTGTCTTGTTGATGGACAAAAATCGTCCAAAAGTCGGCGGTGTGACGATAAAATCATTCGCCAAAGAGGTCGATTGACTCTTAAACTGTTGCTGCTCAGCTTGATCCGCTCCACCGCTGATAAAAAGAAAATTCTTTTTCCATGCGGAAGAGGGCTCTTGTTCGTATTCGATAATTTTCGCAACGGAAGCATCTGCCTCGACATCGTTTTTGACGGGTATTCTGCCGATGCTCATATCGGGCAGTATATCCGTGCTGTCGCCAAAACAGACAAAAAGAGCATCACTCACGGGATTTCCCAATACCGGGACAAAATTAGTGTTAATAGCTGAAGGCATATTTTTTTTTGCATCCCATGAACCATCGCCAAACAGCAATACAAATCGTGGCTGCGGATTTCCGGCTTTAAAAGCAAAACGCAAAAATGCCTTGACCGCCAGAGGATCCGGAATACCGTCATTGAAAACGTTATAAATTTCTTCGACGTCCGCGATAAAAACAGAAAATCCATTATGCGTTTCCCGCCAGCGCGCGAGCTCCTCCGCCGGCCGGAGAAAATTGCGATGCGTGACAATGATATAATCAGCGCCGGTATATTCCTGCTTGAGATTTTTTTCGACATATTTGATTTTATGAGGAGTGGTCGCCGTGCTCTCCTCGAACAAAATAAAATCTTTACCCCCCGCAGGGAAAGAGAATTGGACATGGAATGTCGAATCGCCCGTGAAGAATAGACGTGAAAAGACCGAAGCCTGACCATTATTTTGGCTGACACGCTGTTCAGCGAGCGGCGTCGTCGTACCCTTGCGTCCGATAAAAGCCCACGAATCGCGATATTGCAGATTACTGATTTCTCGACTTCCCAGAGATTCGAATGCGGCCCTCCCGGTTGCGGTCAAATTTGCAGCCCCATCATCCATGACTCCCGCGAGAATTATCGTATTGTCAGCCAGTCGCGTTAGAAAAGCAGCGAGGGAATCAGACTCCGCGGCGGCCGCGTATGTATCAAAAGTGCGACGATGCAAAACTCGTCCCTCTTCATGATTGACAGCCACCAGATTAATTCCTCGAGCTCCAGTAAAAACGGTTTGATCATTGACGGCAAAGTGAGCATAATTACCATCTGCGAGTCCGGCTGAGACGACTTGAATATCAGCGAGCCACTCTTTACCCACTGAAGCCGGCTTTATCGCGAGAGCATTGTTGACATCCCAGATGTGGACATTCGGCGAAGAAAATCCCTGAACCCAATAATAATCATCCGGGGACTTTTGTGCCGGCAAACGTAAAAATCCATTGTCGACAGATGTCCTTTGCTGATAGTCAACTTTGAGCCAATCAAAATAAAACCGCGATTTAATGTTGGGGTTTTCTCTCTTTGATTGTAACTCAAACAGGTTGCCGCTTTTCTTCAGCAAGGCGCTATTGATCTGCACCTCGGGAATGAGTTCCTGCCGATCATCGAAAAATGTATCGACAACGAGATTCTGATTAATATAAACTCGCAGATGATGCGAATTCAGATAGCTGTCCCGTGTCTCTCCCCGCACACGGAAGCGCAGGGTGGCTAGGCCGGCTTCAGACTTTAATCCGGGCAGATCAAATGGGATTCTGAATGTCTCGTCAGGATCTATCGCACTATCCCAAACCCATCCTTCACCCGGAACCTGATCGCTGGATTGTATTTCGAGATTGGAATCTCCCTGATAATATTCAATGTCCTGTTCAAGATGAAGTGTTTTTTGAAACGAAAGAACGGCATTTTCACCTCTTTCACTGGCGACCGTTGCGAATCCTGCTCCCGCTCCTTTATGCCAACGAAGCCAATAGATATTGGTATCACTATAGGCGTGATAATACTCTTCTTCACCAGAGAGCCGATCAGCAAAAAAAAGAATTCGATCCTCCGGATCGATTTTTCCATCTTCACTACCGAAAATCATACAGGGAAGCGTGCGGCCTCGATTTTCAATATAAACATCCTGGGGATCAATGGTACTGACAGCGATGCCGGATCGGGTCAAATCGGCGCCGGAAATTTGATAGACACCTTCGGCCAACGTATACAGTTTAGCACCAGGAGAAAATTCATCGGATATTTCCGTCATTCCTAAACTTGAGGTGCGTTTCCACAGCGGCGCCGGTGAGCCGGGTATCGGAGGCAGCAATTCCGACGTCGATAATCGTGCAGAATTTGGGCTGGAATAAGTGAGTAGAATTTTCAGGTAGCGCAAAAAATGAATTTGATTTAAAACGGGATTATATTTGATTGGATTGACCTGCAATCGATGCAGGCGTTGGTTTCGATACTCGCCCAGGTCAACCTGCGTAAAATTCTGCGGCATAAAAAGATTGTTGCGATAGGCCAGAGAATCTTTTCGAAAAAAATAGCGACGGTCATTTTCATCTTTCAAGATGTCAAAGCCCGGCGCCGGACAAATTGCGGTACATGAGCGTATTTCAAAAATGGAATCCACTATTGAAAGTTGCCAACTACCACTCTTTAGGGGGTGAAGGGCATCATAAGGGAGTTGCGGCCATCCTTCTTTTTGTTGCAGCGGCAAATCAGCGAGGAGAGGCAGGACGAACGTCTCTTCGGAAGTGACTAATGTCTTCCACTCCAAATCAGGAGCGTTCCATTCAATCGTCATATTATTTTCCCCTTGTTCAACAATCTGGAAAAAAGAAGCGGCAGCAAGGGGAAAAAACAAAAAGGGCAGGAAAACCACTGCCCATATGATGAATTTAGCCATTATTTTCCAAAAACCATGAAAGCTTTTCACAAAGTTTAACACCAAATGGTTCACGTTGAACAACAATCGTTAAATTCAATGACGATTGATTGAGTTCCATGCTATTTCAATAGCTGCAGATCCATATAAATACCGTGGGCGACCAGGTAGGCCATGAGACCCAGGACGAGGGAAAAACCGACCATTGTCGTTGCCGCCCCGGAATGAGACAGACCAAGATTGACCAACCGGTGGTGAATGTGTTCGCGATCCGCATGAAAGGGATGGATGCCCCGACGCAAACGGCGGATAATGGCCAAGGTGGTATCCGTCAACGGCAGACCCAATAGAAGGAATAGAACCAACACCGACGTGCCGTTCACATGGGTGGAAGCACTTATCGTGATGCAGGCAAGTAGAAATCCGAGTGATAAACTGCCGGAATCCCCCATAAAAATTGATGCCGGATTAATATTATATCTCAGAAAACCCAAGGTGGCGCCGAGGAGAATGAGAATGAACATGGGCAGGAGCGTATTCCCGAAAAGCATCGCAATGGATAATGAGGAAATGAGCACCACCACAGCGATCCCGCCTGCCAGACCATCCAAACCATCAATCATATTAAAAGAGTTGGTTATGCCCACGATCCACAGTATCGAGAGCGGATAGGACAGAAAGCCCAACTGCAAATTTACCGAGGCAGGAAACACCAGCGACTCGATGCGCCATCCCCAAAATACGGGTAAAGAGGCCGCAATGATCTCTATAAACAGCTTCAGGTTACAATTTAAATCAGTCCGGTCATCAATCGCACCCACAATGAAGAGTATCAGTGCTCCAATCGCCAACCCCAGAAATGCGGGTAGTTGATCTGCCCAGACAGCTTTGTCAAAGTATATAGTCACAATCAGTCCAAGAATGAAGGCGCTGAAAATAGCGCCTCCGACCAGTTTAGCGACCTCTCCCTGGTGAACGGTGCGGTGATTTTGGCGGGCAACGATGTGATGATTTTTTGCAAAACGACGAAATACTGGCGTCAACAACCATGCAGTCGCCAAAGGTATAATGAGGTATAAGAAATATTTCATCAATTTTTCCAGTATTTTCTGCGCGACCAGACGCTTCGTTTATCAGTACCGACATAACAAAAATCATGATCAAATTATAATTGATATACAAATATCATACCACGAATTGTGCGATAGAAGAGAGATCACTTGACAATTTTTTGTTACATTCGAGAAAACAAGTCTCAAAGCAGGACAATATTGCTAACGGTACAAAAACAGCAGGAAACGCCAATTCATTCCAAGAGCTTACGCCCCATGCATATTTTAATGTAATTTAGTGAATTATTGCAGTTTTTCCAAATGGAGTTTATACAAAGCATCCATTTCTCTGATCAGACGACGATAATGATAATGGAGTTGCACGAAACGGAATGCATTCTGGACGATGGTATCCCGTAAAATGGAATCCTGCATCATTTTTTCGATCGCAGACACACCCGCAGAAAGATCATTTACATCAAAAAGCCTTCCGGTCTCCCCTTCTACGATGAGATCAGGCACCCCCCCCACATTTGAGGCAACCACGGGCACACCGGCAGCCATGGCCTCAATGATCGTCACCGGCGTACCTTCATTGAGCGAGGTTAACAACAACAGATCCAGTCCGCGATAGATTTCGCTCATATTCTGCACCCATCCGGTAAAGTGAACGAAAGAAGCCAATTCGAGTTGTTCACACAAATCTTCCAGGTTGCTTCTCTCTGTGCCATCGCCGACGATCAGAAGATGATACGGTTTATTATGCTGATGCAATTCCTTCAAAATCATTAAAGCAGCGGGAATATTCTTTATGGGTACCAACCTTCCAATCACGCCGATTAATAAAGCGTCTTGAGGAATCATATATCGTTTTTTCAATTCACCACTTTTCTCCAGGCCGGATAACAAGTCGAGTTCGAACCCCAGTCTGATCATCGCAAAACGACTTTGAGGAGCAACATGAAACTTTGCCGTCAACTCTTCCAATTGCGCAGGGCTAATGGCGATGATTGTGGTCGTAAAACGCGCCAGAACACGTTCAATCGTCAGAAATATGAATGACACCATCGGCGAAAAATAATGATCGAACACATGTCCATGAAAAGTATGAAAAACAAGCGGCACACCGGCCAGGACAGCGGCAATTCTACCGATGGCGCCTGCTTTCGCTGTGTGAGTGCAGACAATCATTGGCCGCTCAGCCTTGATGGTTCTATATAAATAATAAAGAGAACGCAAATCGGCAAAGGGTCTTGTCGAACGATGCATTTCATCAATAATGCGCACATCAATGCCGCTTCTTTTCAGCTGTTCATATTTACTGAATTCTCCTTTTTCAACCGCCCCCCCAATCAGCACATTTTTGTAGCCCTCAATAAGATACCTGGATAATAGTTCGGTGTGCAGAGCCGGACCACCGATGCAAATGCGGGATTGCAGACGAATAATTTTTATTCGCTTTTTCATATCTTGTTAAGGAGCTCCTCATAGATTTTAAATGTTTCATCAATACATTTTTCCCAAGTAAATCGCAGAATATTCTTTTTGCCCATATGCACCAATCTTTGCCTGAATTGGGAATCATCCAGCAGCCGCAATAGGGTATCAGCCATATTTTCGACATCATAGGGATCGAAATAGGCCGCAGCATCACTGCAGACTTCGGGATGCGACGCAGTATTTGACACAGCGACGGGAATTCCCGCCGCCATAGCTTCGAGAGGCGTAAAACTGAATCCCTCAAACAATGATGGAGCGACAAAAAGCGATGCCATCTGATAAATCTGGGGAAGGTCATGAAAATCAACAAATCCTAAGAAATGAACATGAGAGTCCAAATTGAGCTGCTTTATGCGGCGATAAAGGTTTTGATAATGCCAATTTTCCTGGCCGACAATGACCAAATGATGAGATATCCGCTTTTGCGCACGCATCGATGCGTAGGCCTCGATCAGCTGTGCATAGTTTTTGCGCGGTTCTAAATGGCCTACCGCTAAAATGTACAACTCGGGCAATAGATATTGACGGCGAATCTGCTCTTTCCGCGCAGATGAGGCAGGGGTCGAAAAGCGATGACTGTCAATTCCCGAATGAACCACCTGCACCTTTTCCGACTCGATGCCAAAAAGTTTCAGAATGTCCTGTTTTGTAAATTCAGAAACCGCGATGATTTTCGTTGCCTGCTCGATCGAACGGGGAATCATCTTGTCCAAGAATAGGCCTCGCAGGCGCGGATAAGTTTCGGGGAAATGAAATCGACGAAGATCATGAACGGTTATG